>Ga0268262_10002178_pt1 | contig 23033 bp, 17 predicted proteins | sample TergutNc150P3_FD_190354 | JGI IMG/M metagenome (GOLD analysis project Ga0268262, IMG submission 190354) | Nasutitermes corniger P3 segment gut microbial community from laboratory colony in Florida, USA - Nc150 P3 (SPAdes) (version 2) | ecosystem: Host-associated > Arthropoda: Insects >...
ATGAGGCAACAGGATGTTGCCGAATGGAAGGCGAATCCCGCGCGGCTCACCATAAAAAAACGAAAAAACTCGCCGTCAGGTGAGTTTTTTTGTTTTGTGAGCCGCGCGGCTCACTATAAAAAGTCAGGGGTTATTGTCCGCTATCCTATCGTGAAACTCACGATAATCCCCGGACAACAACCCCCGCTCCTCCTTTGTGTTCTTTGTACCTTTGTGAACCTCAACCGAGCCGTGAAACGGCGAAGGTTCCCCTCTTGATCTTTGTGTGATCAATCCTCCAATAAATTACGCCGCGTTAATCCGAATCGCCCTTTTCTGCGTCTCGGCGCGTTTCTTAATCTCCAAACTGAGAATACCGTTCTTGAAAGCCGCATTTACCGCTTCGGGATCGGCATTTTCAGGCAGTTTGAAAGAACGGGTAAAAGAGCTGCTCTTCCGCTCGCGAAGAATGTAAGTCCCGGAATTTTCATTGTCCTTTTTCTCTTCGCGAGTATTCTCTTCTTTAGAAGAGATCGTCAGGCTTGTGCCATCTACATGAACCTCTATGTTCTTTTCATCATAGCCAGGCAGTTCCATATCCAGAACATAACTGTTCTCGGTTTCCTGAATGTCTACTGCGGGAATGTGATTGAACATTCTCGCGGCTGGAGCCAAAATTGAGTCGCCAAAAAAGGACTCAAAATAGCGGTCAAAATCGCTCAGGGCGTTTTGAATTGTGTTGGGGCGGTACATGGCTAATGTTTTCATAATTTTCTCCATCATATCCGGCGGGATAATTGCGGAATTAATGGTTCAACGAACCATCCCCCTTTCGGCGGGTTTCCGCTCGTCCTCGTCGATATGAATTTACAAGCAAAAACTGTGCCAAGTGCAAAAATCGTCATTTTTCGTATAAATTACTGTGAATTTACCTGTTTTTTAAATAATTTATGGTCAAAATGACACAGTGAATAAAAAATGGGCAAATTTTGTGTCAAATTGATACAATTATGCAAAAATTTACATATTTATTGAATTAAATGAACCCATAAGCTATCCTGAAAAAAAGGAGATTACAATGCAATATGGACATTTTGACGACGATGCGAGGGAGTATGTAATTACGTGTCCCCACACGCCTTATCCGTGGATAAATTATTTGGGCTGCGAGGATTTTTTCGGGATTTTTTCCAACACGTCGGGCGGTTATTGTTTTTACCGCGATGCGCGAATGTTAAGGCTGACGCGTTACCGTTACAATAATGTCCCGACTGACGCGGGGGGGCGTTATTTTTATCTGCGCGACGAGGGCGACGTATGGACTCCTTCATGGATGCCGATGAAATCCGTGCTTGACCGCTACGAGTGCCGTCATGGAATGGGTTATTCAAAAATTTCTTCGGCGCGTAACGGCCTTGCATTCTCGCAAATTTCATTTGTGCCGTTACGCGACACTTGCGAGATACATAAAGTTATGCTGACCAATGAGTCAAATATTGACAAGCGCATAGACATGTTTTCTTTTATCGAATTTTGTCTTTGGAACGCCAATGACGATATGACCAACTTCCAGCGCAATTTCAGCATTGGCGAGGTTGAGATTGACGGTTCGCGTATTTATCACAAAACCGAATACCGCGAGCGTCGCAATCATTATGCGGTGTGGGCTGTCAACGTTCCAATCGAAGGTTTTGATACTGACAGGCAGACTTTCCTCGGCCTTTACAACGGTTTTGATCATCCGCAAGCCGTTTTTGATGGAGAGGCAAAAAATTCCGTCGCTTCAGGGTGGGCGCCTGTCGGCTCTCATCACATCAAAGCGCGGCTTGCGCCGGGTGAATCTAAAATTTTTGTTTTTGTTCTTGGTTACTGTGAAAATCAAGAAGATCAAAAGTGGGAGCGCCCGGGAGTTATTAATAAAAAACCCGCGAATACGCTCCTTGAAAAATACGGTACGCCTGACGCGGCGGACAAGGCTCTTGCCGCGCTTAACGAGTACTGGAAAAGTCTTCTTGGACGTTTTACAGTGGACGCGGAAGATAAAAAAATGGCGCGTATGGCGGGCGTTTGGAACCAGTACCAGTGTATGGTAACGTTCAATATGTCGCGTAGCGCGTCCTATTTTGAATCAGGCATAGGGCGCGGCATGGGTTTTCGCGATTCAAATCAGGACTTGCTTGGCTTTGTTCATCTTGTTCCCGAACGCGCCCGTTCCCGTATTCTTGACATCGCCGCGACGCAGTTTCCCGACGGCAGCGCGTATCATCAGTACCAACCGCTTACAAAGCGCGGCAACAACGAGGTTGGCTCCGGCTTTAACGACGACCCTCTGTGGCTCATCTGCGGAGTCGCGGCATACATCAAAGAAACGGGCGATTACAATATCCTTAATGAAAAAGTTCCGTTTGACAACAACGATGCGTTAGCTGACACTCTCTTTATTCACCTAAAACGCTCCTTTGATTACACCGTAACGCACGTCGGGCCTCACGGCTTGCCGTTAATCGGGCGCGCGGACTGGAATGATTGTTTAAACCTTAACTGTTTTTCCAAAACGCCCGGCGAATCTTTCCAAACCACCGCCAACTATGAAAGCGGCGTGGCGGAATCAGTCCTGATAGCCGCGATTTTCGCGTTTACCGGCCCGGATTATGCCGAGATATGCCGTCGCACAAACCGCGCCGAAGAAGCCGAATATGCGGAAAAAGCAATCGCTAAAATGATTGAGGCGATTGATCAACATGGTTGGGACGGAAACTGGTTCCTTCGCGCCTATGACGCTTATGGCAATAAAATCGGCAGCCATGAATGTGAAGACGGAAAAATATTTATAGAATCAAACGGTTTTGCGGTAATGGCGGATATTGGCATTAAAGACGGACGCGCGCAGAGGGCGCTTGATTCCGTAAAAGAACATCTTGAATCGCCGTACGGAATTGTGCTTTTGCAGCCTGCCTACAAGGACTATCATCTTGAGTTAGGTGAAGTTTCTTCGTATCCGCCTGGTTACAAGGAAAACGCCGGAATTTTCTGCCACAACAATCCGTGGGTTACGATAGCGGAAACCAGGCTTGGAAGGGGAAACCGCGCGTTTGAAACTTACGCGAAAATTTGTCCCGCCTACCGCGAAGACGACAGCGATTTACGCCGATTGGAGCCGTATGTGTACGCGCAAATGGTAGCGGGTAAGGACGCGGTTCGTCACGGAGAGGCGAAAAATTCATGGCTTACCGGAACCGCGGCGTGGACTTTTGTCAGTATTTCGCAGTACATTCTTGGAGTGCGCCCCGTATTTGACGGCCTTATGCTCGACCCGTGCATTCCTTCAAGCATGAAAGGATTTACCGTTACCCGACATTTTCGGGGCGCTGATTATCACATCACGGTGGACAACAACGCGGGCGTGGAAAAGGGGATAAAGTCCATTATGGTTGATGGAAATCTTCTTGACGGTGAGGCGTTGAAAAAAGCGGTATTACCGGTATTTGACGATAAAAAGCTACATAAAGTCATTGTTACAATGGGGAAATAAAATTTATGCATTATAAAAATTTTTTAACGGTTACTTATGCGCCTGCCGGTTATCTTAATGATAACTCGCTTGAACAGATAAAAGCTGACATTGAAAAAGTAGGAAAATATATCAAACTTGACAAAATCTATCTTGAAACTTACCGCTCTGAAATACTTGTTGAGCGAAAAAAGATGGAAGAAATTAAATCACTGTTTATTGAGAAAGGCTACTCTGTATCAGGCGGCATAACAACGACAGTAAAAAGCACATTGATGGGCAGTATGTGTTTTACGGATCCGGAAAACCGTAAAAGGCTTGGAGAAATTGCCGCCTACACTGCGGAAGTTTTTGACGAACTAATACTGGATGATTTTTATTTTACAAATTGCCGCTGTGAATCATGTATAAAAGCAAAGGGAGACCGCGATTGGGCTTCTTTCCGTCTTGCGCTGATGAATGATATTTCCGAGAATGTGATAATTAAAAACGCTAAGGCGGCGAATCCAAAAGTAAATTGTATAATCAAGTATCCAAACTGGTACGACAGTTTTCAGGCTAACGGTTATAACCTTGAAGACGAATCAAAAATGTTTGACATGATCTACACCGGAACCGAGACCCGCGATCCACATTATACTCATCAAAATTTACCGCGTTATTTAAGTTTTTTCCTGCCCCGCCTGCTGGAACACATCAAGTCGGGAAAAAATGGCGGCGGCTGGTATGATCTTTTTGAATGTTCCCTTGAAGACTATGTACAGCAGGCGTATTTGACGTTATTTTCAAAATGCCGCGAACAGATGTTGTTCTGTTTTCCGTTACTTGTCAACGCCCCGCTTTACGCCGCCGCCGCAGGAGCGTTCTACGATGAAGCGGATTTATTCATCGACAAGATTGGAGAACCTGTGGGCATTGCCTGTTACAAACCGTATCATTCTTATGGGGAGCGGCTTCTGCATGAATTTATCGGAATGTGCGGCGTTCCCCTCGATCCGTATCCTTATTACCCGTCTGACGCGAAGACTGTATTTCTTACCGCGGACGCCGCATGGGATAAAGAAATTGTCGGTAAGATAAAACAAAGTCTTTTAAAAGGAAGCAAAGTTTTTATTACAAGCGGACTGTATGAAAAACTGGCAGATCGGGGGATAGGAGATATACTGCCGCTTGAAATTACTAACAGAAAAATAACTACTGATGTTTTTACAAACAGCGCTTTTGGCAGAGGCAACTGCGGTTATGTAAAAGCTGCCGCTCCCATTACTCTTCCCCATATCGCCTACAATGAAAATGATATATGGCCGCTTTCCGCCGCGCTTACTCCCCATTCAAGCCACGCCCTTTTGCTATGCGGCGCGTACGGCAAAGGCAGTCTCTATGTACTGACAATACCCGACTCATTCGCCGATTTATACAATCTTCCCGCCGAGACGCTTACTGTTTTACGCAGGGAATTTAATTTGCCCATAACGCTGGAATGTTGCAGCCGTGTGTCGCTGTTCCCCTATGACAATGACACCTTTATTTTGCAGTCATTTCTTGACAGACCGGAGCGTGTACGCGTCCGCATTAACAAGGCGGGAGCGTCGCTAGTACCTTTAAAAATGCCAAAAATGCGTCCTTTTGAAATTGTCCGTTCAGGTGAGAATGAGAGTATTTTTGATATTTACATAACGCCGGGACATTATATGGTATTTAAGATTGAGGCGCAGCGTTAGTATGTTTTGATATAAAATATATCAAAAGAATTTACCACAAACCACACGAACATCACGAACTTTTTGCACATATCTTGTCGTTGTTCGTGTTGGTTCGTGTGGTTCGTGGTAAGAAATTATTATTTTGTTGTTACGGAACAATGTTTCTGTTAGCGTAATAATGCTTCGTAATTAAATTTTTTAAAAGAACTTTTAAACGTCAGAGCGGCAATTACCGTCAATACCGCGGCTACCAATAAAAATATTTTTACGCTAATCATCATTATTCCTGTAAATTGACCGACAACCAATAATATAACCGGCAGTACCAAAAACAGACTGCTTTGCTGCGCTTCTTCAGAGGACTGCGCTTTGGCGGAATTTCGCACAATAAGGTTAATGGAAATTATTGCCGCCGCCGGAGAGACTAACAGTAATATAATTAGCCAGTTTATATTGAGTACTATTAATGATTCAGTTAAAACAAAGAATAATATTTCTGTTACAATCGTCATAACGATAAATGAAATGACAGATACGGCCATACTCAGCAGAAAAGAAGCCAGTATTTTCGCGTTAAAAATTTTTTTTAACGGTAACGGACAGTAGAGAAGCGTCTCTAGGGTAGATTTTTCTTTTTCACCTACAAACGAACCGGACGCCATGACGGAAGAAGCCATTACGGGAATCAATATAAAAAATATGGGTATAACATTGTTTAGTATCATGTTGATTAACACATTTTGTATATTATCATTGTTTAAATTAAAACTGTCGGGATAAGAAGACCCCAATATTTGTATTAACTGCATCATATCGGGAGAATCAACAGGCGAGAGCATAACTATCAGAATAAACATTATAGGTAAAACAACTATCATAACTAAAGGCACTGTAATAAGTATAGTTAACATTCTTTTATTGGCGGTAATGCTCAAAATATCTTTTTTAATAATAGCTATTTGCATTTTATTAATCATTTCTACCATCCTTGCGTTTTTCAATTAACGCAAAATAAATTTCTTCCAGCGAATGTTTTTGCGCAGATACATGATACACATTGCCGCCGTCATTGATAATTTGTTTTACCAGCGGCGGGATTTCATCATACGAATTTACATCGATTAACATATATTCGCCGTCCTGCCTTGTTTTAAGTCCCTGCGGATATTTATCGCTTTTAATTTTTGCCGTCATTCCCGAAAAAACCGACGAATGCAGTTCATCCAGCGAACCTGCTGCAAGCATGTTGCCCTCGCTTATTAAGCCGTATTTTGTACAAATTTCCTCGGCGTATCTTAACTGATGAGTACAAAGGAAAATACTAGTCCCTTTATCATGGGCAAGGCTCTTTATTAAATGATTTACATTCTGCGCGCTCTCAGGATCCAATCCAGAAGTAGGTTCGTCCAGAAACAGTATTTTCGGCTGATGAAGCAGAGCGCGCGCAAGTGACAACCGCTGCCTCATGCCTGTGGAGTACTCTGAGAGTCTCCTGTCCTTCGCGTCCAGTAACTCCAAACGTTCAAGAATTTCCAAAGCTCTGCGTTTTGTTTCGCCTGTATCAATGTCAAAGACTTCTCCAAAAAACATCAGATTTTGAAACCCTGTAAGATTATTGTACATTTGAGCGTGTTCAGTTACTACGCCGGACAGTCTGTGTATTTCTTCAGGGTACTTTGACGGTTCTATGCCAAAAACACTGCAAAAACCTTCCGTTAGCTGCAACATTCCGTTAAGCAACTTTACAGCCGTAGTTTTTCCCGCTCCGTTCGGACCTAAAAAACCGAAGATTTCACCTTCTTCAATGCTTAAATCAACGCAGTTTAACGCTTTTTTCCCGTTTGAGTATATTTTTGTTATTTGATTAGCGGTTATGACTTTCATTTACTAATATCATAATTAACATATTATATCTTGTCAAGTATGTTTATTATCTATAATTTTAAAATCATATTTTGCGTCAGATTTTCAAATCCGTATTCCTCATATAATTTTATTGCTTTTTTATTAAAGCAATATACATATAATTCTAAATCATTATAATTTTTATCTTTTGCGTATTTTATTATATAATCCAATAATTTTTTTCCATACCCTTTATTTTGATATTTTTCATCAACTATAATATTATCAATTACAATGTATTTTCTTTTTTTGTGAAAAGGAAGACTACCTTTTGTCTCCTCATAAGCGTATAAAAATCCTATAATTTTATTTTCAATCTCCAATACAATAAATATGCTTGCTTTATCATTTATTAATGATTCTATATATTCTTTGCTTCGGGCGTGTTCATTTGATTTTTCATAAATATACGGTTCGTTTCTGTAATGGTAAAGATCGCTTTGCCAAAATAGGTTGTTTATTTGAGCGTAATCTGTGGTAATAACTCTTCTAATGTTAATATGCATGTTTTTATTATAATTAATAAATTATATTTTGTCAAGTACATTTTTTATATTATTTAATTTTAAGCAATTTGATTATAGTTTCACATAACATTCATTAGTTATACAAAAGAATTTTACCACGAACCACACGAACCAGAGCGAATTTTTATACACATTTTACCGTTGTTAGTTAGTGTCAATATCTATTAGGTTTTTTTGCAGAGATTGGTCGGGTGTTTCGACAACTTGATTTGTCATTGTTATCATATCCTGTACAACCGTAAAACGCTTCATCACTTTTTATTTTAACAATCATATAACCATCAGCGCATTTTTCACATTTATAAATGTCATGCAAATGTGATTTGTTGTTTGTCATAAAATCGCACACTTCCGGTTCGTTGGTGCAAAGGTAAAGATTTAAGCCATAATTTTTATTAAATTCATATTTGAGAGGATAATTACATACCGGACAGCGCAACCTGAACAAATCAACTGTTTCCATATTTACATTTTCGGAATGTGAAATTTTATAGTCATTTATTAGTTCTACAAGAAAACGTGACGGCTTTTTCTGCGGCGTAAGAATGTAAACTCTGTTTTTTGTGCGGGTAAGCGCAACATAAAAAAGCCTTCGTTCCTCCGCAAAAGGCATGGAAGTATCTTCAAAACGTACAAGCTTCATAATTGGATCATCTTCTAATTGACATGGAAAACCGAATTTTCCTTCAGACATATTCAATATAATTACATTATCAAACCCAAGTCCCTTTGCGCTGTGAGCGGTCATAAATGTAATATTAACATTAGGAACCTTTTCGCACTTAATCCTGTTACCAGGTAATTCAGAAAATTTACCTGTTCTGCATATTTTATAACTATCAAAATTATAACGTCCAATGAAAAGGATAGATTTGTTTTCTCCGTATTCATTGATAATGCTTTCGATTGTTTTTTCAGCGGCTTCTGCCATCTTATAATCAGGTTTAAATGTATCGTCAAATTCTGTAAGAATAATTGGGTTGGCGATATGTTTTGGTGATATTAATCTTTTCTTAATTTGTGAAATGTTTTTTTGTACGAAGCCCCCGGCAATATCAATTAATTCCTGTGAATTCCGATAAGTATGAGTTATTTTCATTTCTACACCACTTCCCATAAGCTCTAAAAAGCGTGTAAACAAACCTATTTCAGAACCGGCAAACGCAAAAATAGATTGCCAATCATCACCAACGGCAACAACTTTTGCTTTTGTTATTTCGCTTAACCGTTTTGTAAGATTAAAACGTTGGCGTGCAATATCTTGGAATTCATCAATAATAATGTATTTATAAGGCATTTCTAGTTGCTGTCGCTCTATTTCCGCAAGATAAAAATGAGCAAAATTTATCATATCTTCAAAATCAATACGGTTTTGATCTTCTAGCCGCTTTTGATAATAATTATAAATCGGTTCTGCTATTTCCAAAAAAAGATGTGTACGAGGATTATCTGTTTTTTCCTTTAATGCCTTAAAACCGCCAGCATCATAACCGCAGGTTTTGAATTGCGCAATAAACTTTAATAAAAACTCTACCATCTTGAAAATATATTTGTCTTTGCTTGTATCAATAATTTTTCTATATACTTCCTCAAAATCCCGTTCTTTGAGTGTAAATTTCTCTTTTAAGAGAATTTCTTTTAGATGTTCTGAAAGTGGACGTTTATCTTTATACCATGCCCATGTTTCCAACAAAGTAGTTCCCATAAGATGATGAAGTTTGATTTTATCCTGTATAACAGATGAATATTTTTTTCTTTCCTGATATGTGAGAATACTACTGTAACCGCTTTCGCTGATAGCATAATGTTCTAAATACGCAGTATGTTCTCCCTGCCTAATTATAAAGTCCGGTGTATATTTTTTTCTTGCACCAGGCATAGTATGAGGATAAATAGGTTCATATTCATAATCCAGTCCGTTAAGATATAGAAAATTGGCGATTTGCACTTCCTGTACCGAACGAAGATATTCGCCTGTTAATGTTTTCAAACCACGTTCCCGCTGTGTGGAAACTTTTTTTATATATTCTCCAGCTCCGCTTTTTATTGTTTCATAATCCTGCGCTGCTTTAGCTAAATGAAATTGATTAAGATTGTCATAGTTCATTGCATCAGCGGGTAAGTCAAAATGATAACCAAAAAACAATAAAACTTTTCTCAATAATTTTTTATCATTAAATATTTCTTTTTCCAGCATTTCACAAATGATATTAAAAGCGGAATAATTTACCTCTGGCGGAGTATCGCTAAACTTTCGAACTATTTCATAGGCAAATTTGTGAAAAGTACAAATTTTTGCCGAAATACAAAGTTTCTTATTGATCCGTTCTATTAATTCGTCTATAGCTTTATTAGTATATGAAATTACAATTATATCTTCCGGGCGAATTTGTTTTTTCTCTACCAAATATTTTACTTTTGCAGCCATTGTGGTGGTTTTTCCCGCTCCTGCGCCGGCTACTAAAAGACAATAATCATCGTCTGCAACGACCGCTCTTCGTTGTTCATCATCAAGTTTGATATTCGTGTCTATGTTTTTCAATAAGTTGTCAAAATAACTTTTGTTCTGTTCTACAATATTATCAATATATTGGGCATTATGGTTTTCTGCATCCTGTTCCAGCGTCTCATAACGACGCAAACAAGCGTTGACTATTTCTATGTCAACTGAAAAACGTGGCGCATTTTCTTTACAGTAATCATAAATCGCCTTTACGGAAAGCTGTTCAGCCCATTCTTTAAAAGACGCTTTTAGATTTTTTAATTCACGTGCTGTTATATAATGACCAGCACCAAAAAGAACCTGATAACTGTGGTCAAAAGAAATCAAGTCATTACGAAGCATTGATAAATCAAGCAATGTATTGACAGTAGTGCCATCAGTATTATCTTGATTTGCAGATGTACCAAAATATTTAGCAGGTAAACCACAATGAGGGCAAAACTCTGCTCGGTTTGATATTTCTTTTTTGCAGTCTGGACAAATAATTAACGGCATAAGCCTTCTCTTTTAATAAAATTATACAATTACCAACCTACAATTCACGTCAATGTCCTATGCGTCTCCTGCAATTGCTTGATAATCGGCAGCTTCTGTGGGCACTTTTCTTCGCAAGCGCCGCACGCTGTGCACTTTGAAGCGTCCGCGCTTTTTATTCAATTTCATCCCTCTTCATCAATTTCACTTCGTATATCAATAATTGGTTTCAATAATTTTACTTTCTCAACAGAATTAATAGCAAAACTTACATCATTTTCACTTATTTCATATTTATGCGGATAACGTATATCATTAGCAAATCTGTTTAAAAAATCACATACAGTTTTTATCTTTTGAAATTCGCTACTATTTTCAAAACATAGATTATTTAGAAAAACTAAATCATGAGTTTTTTTAGGTATAATATTATTAAAGGTTAAATAACCTTTTAAATACTTTTCTATAGATTGAGCGCAATGATAACATATAATTTCAAATGGTCTGCGAATTTGTTCATTTAATATTTTTGCAGAATATAAATCATCATCCGCAAGTTGCAGCCATTCTTTTACATTTTCATTGTTCATACAAAAGTTTCCCTTTTTGGCTGATTGTTTTCTCAAAAATATTGTCTTTTTTTCTTTTATTAAAAATGGTTTCTTTTCCCAAGAGTAAATCAATAAAAAATATTTTTTTATCGCCTAAATCACCTATAATTTTTGCATAGATTTCTGAAGGATTATTAATATTATCCGGTGTTACAACATAAATATCAATATCACTATCTTCTGTTGGATTACCATAAGCATAAGAACCAAAGAGATAAATGTATTTAGCTTGGACATATTTAAGGATGGATTCTTTAATTATATCTATTCTTTCCGCCAAATTTACCATATTTTAATTATAATTAACAATCTGTAACTACGCAAGCGTCCTATGCGTCTCCTGCAACTGCTTTATAATCGGCAGCTTCTGCGGGCATTTTTCTTCGCACGCGCCGCATGCTGTGCACTTTGAAGCGTCCACGCTTTTTATCCAACTCTGGCCATTCATCATTTCCTTATATGCGCTTTTCGCGTGTTCTTTTAAACCATAGACACGGTAACGGTTCATTATTTCAAAAAGATATGGAATGTCAATGCCCGAAGGGCATGGTTTGCAGTAATTACAGCCTGTACAGTAAAGTTTGGCAAGGTTTTTGTTTTCTTCCATCATTGTTTTGATGTGCAGTATTTCGTCTTCCGTTAAATGGCCGGTGCGTGATGCGATCTCAAAATTTTCGTTTAACATTTTAAGATCGCCCATGCCGGAAAGAGCCATGTCTACATTTTCATTTGCAAGAACAAAGCGCAGAGCCATTTCCGCAGTGCTTGTTGATTTATTTTTCAGTAGGTTTTGAATTTTTTCGCTTGGTGCGCCTAGACGACCGCCGCCGACCGGTCCCATTACCACAACGCCCAAACCTTTGGACTTTGCGTAGGCGATATTATCCTCGTTGGAACGATCCAGCAGATTGTACTGAACAAGAGTGGTTTCAAAGTGTCCTGAGTCTGCTATCTTTTTATAATTTTCCGCAGCGTCGTGGTACGAAAAGGAAATGTGCTTGATAAGCCCCTGCTCTTTGGCTTTATACGCCGCTTCAAGAGGACCGAATTTTAATCCCTGCCATGACTCATAACTTTTTAATGAGATGCCCCAAAAGTGATAAAAGTCGATGTAGTCCGTGTCGAGTTTTTTCAGCGATTTTTCAAGCCGTCCCATCCAGTGATCGCCGTCCGCGTCTTCAATGGGGTTTTTTGTTGACAGATAGACTTTGTCGCGGTAGCCTTTCAACGCTTTGCCTACAGCGATTTCGCTTAACGTTTCGCAGTAAAGGGGCGCGGTATCTACATAGTTAATGCCCATGTCAAACGCCTTCTGCATGAGGGGGACGGCAAGGTCTTCGTCGACAATTTTCTTGCCGTCAACTTCTTTCATTGGCAGGCGCATCGCGCCGAAACCTAGCGCGGAAACTTTTACTCCTGTTTTACCAAAGGTTTTATAAATCATAAAAACCTCACATATCTAAAATTATTTCATTTTCAGGTTTCAATATTGAAGAGGGAATATAATTGTCTTTCATCGTCTCTCCGTTGACAGTCAGTTTTTTACAGCCGCTTTCACGCCCGTCGGGATTATTCACTTTTATGTTAAGCTTTTTATCGCGGAAAACTTTTTCCATTGTAAAATATTTCCATTCTGAGGGAATCGCGGGCGACAGGCACAGTCCGTCAATGACCGGCCTCAATCCTAAAATGCCTTCCACGCAGCCGACCATTACCGTGCTTGCAGTGCCTGTCAGCCAGTGAACATGACTGCGTCCTTCAAACGGGCTGTCTATACTTTCCGTAAATTGCGAATAAACATACGGCTCAACAAGGCGCGTATCGGCAATTCCGTTTTGCGCGGCTGGACTTGATTCCAGATAATACTCAACGGCGCGGTTTCCCCGTCCAAGCAGCGCTTCGGCAAGGATTATCCAACCTTGCGATTGCAGAAAAATGCCGCCGTTTTCTTTGGTTGACGGGTTAAAGAGAAGGGCAAGCGCTCCGTCAAATGCGTGCTTGCGGTAAGCCGGTGCCATAAGGCGCACGCCGTATTTTGTGTTTAGTTCTTTATGTACTAAATCAAGTATTGATTTGCCGCGCGTTTCGTCCGCAAAGCCGCTGATTACCGCCCAACTCTGCGGATTAAGCCAGATATTCGCTTCGAGGTCGTCTTTCTTTCCTATTATAACGTCGTTTTCTGTGATGCCACGCACAAAACGATCGTCTTTCCAACAGCGCTCTTCTATAATTTTTCCAAAGCGGTCTTTTTGCTTTGTCATTTCTTTTTCTGTCGCGGAGTCCTTTTTAAATTTCGCAAAACGGATCATTATCTCAAACGCATAGTACAACTGGAGCGCGACAAATACGGAAACGCCCTTTGCTCCAAGGCGAAGGCAGTCGTTCCAGTCAGCGTGAAGTCCCGCAGGCAGTCCGTGTATTCCCAAATGGTTAAGTGAAAAGTCAATTGCTTTTTTTAAGTGGTTAAATAAAGTGTCCTTGCCTTTATCGGCGTAGGGGATAATTTCGTCTAACAGGGCGGTGTTGCCTGTCTCGGCGATGTATTTCCAAACAGTAGGGAAAAGCCACAATGCGTCATCGGCGCGATAGGACGGATGTCCTGTGCTTTTACTGTAGGATTCGTCTTCAGGTTTGTCTTCGTGTCCCGGGTTGTGGTTGTACTTCACAAGCGGAAGAGCGCCGCCGTGGTTTACCTGGGCGGAAATCATGAACTTGATTTTTTCAAGAGCCATGTCGGGATCAAGGTGAATGATGCCTTGAATATCCTGTACCGTGTCGCGGTAGCCGTAACCATTGCGTTGTCCGCAGTAAATTAACGAAGCCGCGCGGGACCAGATAAAAGTAATAAAACACTGATAGGCGTTCCATGTGTTGATCATATTGTTAAAGTTTTCATTGGGGGTTGTTACTTTTAAGTTGCCTAATTTTTTATGCCAATAATTTTTTAATTCGGCGACTTCACGGTCTGGAAGGGCTGAATCTTCGTAACGGGCAATCAATTCTTTTGCCTGCGGTTCACGTTTTTGTCCAAGGAGGAAAACGCACTCGGCGCTTTTGCCAGGTTCTAGTTCGAAGGTTGTGTGCAAGGCGCCGCAGGGGTTCATGTTGTAGTTGAGCGTGCCGTCGAGTTTGCCGTTCTCAACTGAGACGGGGTTTCCGTAGTCATGGTAGTGACCTAAGAATTTTGCGCGGTCGCCGCAGTAACTTGTAACCTTCGCTCCCGCAAGGCCAAAGAAGCGCGTTTCTACGCGGCTTTCGTTGACGGCGTTCAGACAGTTCTCGTTTATAGTTTGCAGGATAAATTTCTCCTTAAAATAAGTGCGGGTAATGAATTGAGTATATTGAAGATTAACTTGATCCTGCTCATAAAAACTTTCACAGGTAAATTCGACAAAACCAAAGATTGATATTTTTCGCGCCTTTGATCCTTTATTGATAACTTTAAACCGCCACACCTCGTAATCCGCGCCATGCGGCACATAGTAGCAGACCTCAGAATGTATGTCTTTGTAATCGGCTTCCAAATGAGTGTAGCCGGTGCCATGACGGCATATCGACTTGTATTGACCAAGCGGCTTGCCCACAGGCTGCCATGACGCCGACCAATAATCGCCGGATTCATCGTCGCGCAGGTAGATGTATCGCCCGGGACGGTCCTGTTCGTTAAAACGGTAACGTATCAGCCTGCCCGCCGCGCCGCTTTTTACAAAGCTGTAACCTCCGGCATTGTTGGATATAATCGCGCCATATTCAGGAGATCCAAGATAATTTGCCCAAGGAGCGGGCGTATCCGGCCTGTCAATTACATATTCCCTTTTTTCAGAATCAAAATAACCATACTGCATTGTCTTCTCCATATTGATTTTATGAGTGAGTTCATTTTATCATAAAACAAATGGATTTAGAACAGGAAGAAGCGCTTTATGAATTTCTCGAAAACGCAAGCGAGCCGTTTACGCTGGACGACATTACCGTCTATGTACAGGCATCGGGACAGAAGCCGAGCAAGCAGCTTGCAAAGGAAATAGGCGCTTATCTGGATATTAGAAAGATCGCTTTCAGGCAGGATAATAAACATTGGGTCTCGCGTAAAGCATGTTTTGAACCGGCAGTATTTGTAATTACTCCTTCGCGGCTTGAATTGCTTAATGGCATTTTAATACCCGGACACAGGTGCGTCCCTTTTGCAAATCCATTGACCTTGCCGAACTACTACAAATTTTTCTGGAAGGGCGAGCCAATACCCGTAACAACAACAGAAGCTCCGCCCGAAGAATTGTATCCTTACTATTGCGTTTACGGCGAAGAATTTGCCCCTCAGTATATCGCAAGAGACAATCCTGAAAATGAAGAATCGTTCAACGCCGATCCTTACGAAGACCCGCCTGAAGTATCGATACATACGCTTGATATGCGCGGCATTTACCGCGAATGTTCGTTTGTGCCGGGTGATTTTTTTATTGTCCGCACCATTAACTGGAATGAATGTCATTTTGAATTGGAAAAAGTACAGAAGGATAATTGGTCTCACGCCGATTTGGACAAATGGCAGGAAGCGGCCGAGATGGGTTTTGAAAGCAGTTTTGCCCTGCTTGGTCCGGGGGCAAGCACGGAAGAGCAGATTGCTTTTGCATATTGGTACGGCGGAAAACGCATGAGAGAAATTCCCGCTTATTCTCTGGAAGAATTTTTATACGAGAAAACAAACCGCGTCGATACCGTGCCCTATGGCATAGAAACGCGTTTTTGGTTTGCGGGAAAAGAAATTCCCGACAGCACGAATCTTCAAAATTATACGGTTCCACCCGACAGAACATTTATTGAAGATTTGCTCTACGAAAAAAACATACCTATTTCTGAATTTGTAATTCTTTCGTATATCAGAGATTCATTTTACCGTAACGAAAAATATGTCGACCTTGTAATTAACCGTTTGGTTCCCCCTGTTATTCATCTTGATGAAATTGAATGGGATTTGTTAGCTGATTATATCAGTGAAAGCATGGAAGACTTTTACAAGGGATATTCGCTCTTTTTGGATCAGGGCGCCGGCCCTGTTCGTCAACGGGTTGCGGAGCTTCACACCGCCGTTATTGAACTTTCTACTAAATTGCAAAAAGGCGAGATTGAAGCCGCATGGCTGCCGAGGCACACGTTCATCGTGCTTTCGCAAATTCAGGGACACGCGGCGGCTTTATTGGAAGACCTTGCTTTTGACGATTCTCCTTCGGACTCCGACATTGCGGCTATGGAAAACGCATTGGACAGCATGATAGATACTTTTACCGATATTAAAGAATTAATTAATACGGCAATGGATAATTATAGAAGGAGCAACCTTACGTTAATTCATGGCGGAAAGACAACTGAACATTCCCATGACCGGTCCTGGCGTATGATACAAATCAGTATTTCAGGACTTGAAGTCTGGCGGCGGGCAATTATTTCGCACGAATGTACCATGGAAGAACTCCATCGGCTGATTCAGATAGGCATGAATTGGAACGGAACTTTACGTTTTCGTTTTTACTGTGATATGCCTGACGGAGGCAAAGAGTATCTGCACGATAAAGTTAAATTAGGTGACATTGATTTCCACGGCAAGAAAGAGCTTGTCTACGAATACGGTCCGAAGTGGAACGTAAAAATTATTTTAATGTCATCGTATCAACCCGCCAAAAACGAAATTACCCGTTTTGTCGCAGGCGACGGCACCGCTCCACCTGAGCATGTTGACGGTCCCCGTCACTTCAGGAGGCTGCTAAGTTCTTTGGAAATAGGCGGCAATTTGGATAAACAGGCAGCCCGTCATGAATTGGGAGAAGAGTTTGTGCCGGGTGTTTTTGATTTGGATAAGATGAATCGGAAGTTAGGCGAGATTTTCCCGGATAGGGATAATGGTTGAATTTGTTAGGGAATAAAGTAAAAGGTGATTCTTATATGAAACAATTTTCTTGTTATTTATACAGGCTTGATCGAATATTTAAAATCTGCAAATATTATGAGAGGTATCTATGTTACCAATAAGCAAAGAAGATGCGCGAAATATCTGTTTATCACTATTGAATGAAATACCAAGCAGAATGGATTCAAACAGCAAATATATTGTTAAAGTGTTATTGCATAATAATTCCTCAGTAGAACTGAATAGTTATGATGATAATCCATTATTTTTATCTTATCACTGGCTGGATAATCATGGAAATTTGATTATTCATGACGGAATCCGGAGTCCATTAACAAATGCAATAGAGCCATCTCAAAAAAGAGAAATAGAAGTTATAATTCATACTCCCCCTCTTCCCACGGACACTAAAAGCGGCGATTTTATTCTTCGTCTGACACTTGTGCAAGAGTATATTCAATGGTTTGATGAACCGGATATAAATTCTTATATTGATATCAATATTATTATTGATGATGAAAAATGGTGGGATGAATCTGAAGAAGATTCCATTGTATTTGGAAATGTAAGCTATTTAAATAAGGCAAAATTAAGAAAATATTTTCAATATCAAAATATGTGCAGGCCGTTATATCTTGGTATAGAAACAGTGAATATATGCAATCTAAAATGTATAATTTGTCCATGTAGTAAAATGACCAGAAAGCGTGGATTAATGGATATGGATTTATTTAAAAAGATAGTCACTGATTATTGCGAGATAGGCGGAGGTGATGTATCACTAACCCCTGTAGTCGGAGATATATTTCTGGATAAATATTTACCGGAACGAATTAATTATTTAAAAGCTCAAAGTAAAATAAGGGATATAGGATTCATAACAAATGCAATTGCTGCTTCCAGATTTAACGACAAAGATTTACGTTTTATAATTAATTCTACTTATAGAATTGATATATCTATTTATGGTTTAAACGAGAAAGAATACTCAACGATGACCAGAACAAAAGGCAGTTACGACAAGATGATAAAGGGTATAAAACATATTGTTAATTTAAATGAAAAATCAGTTATTTCTTTTGGTTTTCGATTTCTTGTTAATCATTCACAAACAGAAATAGAACAATGGATAATAAATAATTTTAATAGAAATATCCCATTTGGATATACTTTAGAATATGCTAATTGGGGAGATGATACGACTGTGAAGATTCCTTTACCTTATGATGCTAAATGGATGCCAGTCCAAGAACATAAAAAGGAAATGCCTTGTTATTTCCCATTAGCTTCCACAAAGGTTTTCTTAAATGGTGATGTAAATTTTTGCCTGTGTATAGACTACAATAATGATATCACCGAAAATACAATAGGCAATATTAAATATGAGAGATTAATTGATATATATAACGGAGTAAAAGCAAGGGCGTTGTGGAAGAATGGCTTTTCAAAATGTAAAACATGCACATTTAAAAACATAACATTAATAAATTTCATAGAGGATTATTTTCCTTATTTAGACAGGCCTTTGCAAGTATTTTATGTTTAATGAAAGAATCTAAATATATCTTCTAACTTTTTTGCAATATTTATTGTATTCTTCCCCATAATGGATTTTTAAGAATTTCTCTTCACGTAAAATTTGGCGGTGAACCGCTGTAATTATAAGAACTAAAAATATTGCCGTAGTTATATTTGGATAAGCTGTAAAAATACCGATGAAGAATACAATAAATGCCATATAAATAGGGTTCCGGCTGATTGAAAATGTTCCGTTTATAATTAATTTTTCGTTTGTATTTTTATCAATACCAACCCTAAAAGATCTTCCAAATGTTTTTAAGGTAATGCCAAACCATATTAGACTAATGGTACAAATGACAATCGCGATAATATTGATAACGTCATTTCCCCAAAACATTTCTTTTAATACAGATGGAAAAGGCAAGTTAAAAAATACAGATAATAAAGCATAAAAGAAACATAAAACTATTGGGAGCATAAAGAAATCGGTTTTATCGGTAACGCCAAATACTATTGCTTTTATACCGTGACGGCTGAGCATTATAGAACGAATTAGTATCATGAGAATTAGTATGGGGAGTTCTAATATGGGAATGTATTTCATATTGCCTCTGCTAATTTTTAAGGTATCAAAATTACAGTGTCGAGATACCTTGCTTTAAACAAACAGAAACTTAATTAGTTTCGTTTTCCACTACATCAACAATGACAATGCAGTATTTTTTATCGTCATAATGGTTATTATAATCAACTACAATGTCATCTTTACCAAGTCGTGAAACTCGTTTTACTTGATATGAAACCTGACATGACTTACCATTAATAAGTACATCATCAAGCCAAAAAGTATTTCGATTTCCTCGTTCGGTATTAGTATCCATGTGTGTTATCTGAAGATTATTTATATCATCAGTCCCACCTTTGCTTTTTGGTAGAATGTGATCAATATTCCAGTTGAACCTTGATCCGTTCTGCCCATAAGCTCCTTTTCTAACTTCCCAACCAGCAAAATCATAGCCAATTTCACTGGAACCGAATTCATGATTCCAAATTTTTCGGGCAACATTATCCATAATCTGTCCTCCTTTCCATGAGTAACAAATATATGCATTATGCATACAATGTAATTTTGCTATATCATGTTAATATGTTGGGTTAATACCGCAACAAATTCACTAGAATATTAGCAACCGAACAAAGTATTCCCGACACCGTATATACATCATATATTGATAACTATCTTTTATCAATAAATTTTAATATAAATTGCAAATAAATTACTCTAGATGCTATAAGTATCCTAATTAACAAAAGATTAGCGAAAAATAAAAGATAATCGCAAACTATTGTTTAAAGGATAATTAAGGAGGTAATTATATTGTTTCAACTCATTGTATGTATTTCCTTCGATGTTGATCATAACATATTCATTCCAGAGATTTTCATATAAAGAACGCTAAGAAAGAGAAGAGCATGGAGAAAATAATATCTATAATCTAATCGTTTCCTTGATACCATACATTAAGTTGTAGTGACTGTCACCTAAACATATCTGTTTTGGTTTGTTTTTAGGATCAAATGTATTTACAGCATTCACTATTTAATTCTTTGGTTTCCCCCATACCGCTTTTTCACTATAATTATTAAATCCTATACAAATATAAGGTTTTATTCCCAACATACCATACCCTTTTATATTTCCATCAAATATCTGCGTCAGAATTGTTTCATAATTCGTCGGACTATAGCTCGAAGATATTGACGTGTAATTATGAAACATATATGAAACTGTTAATCCCGCGTTTATATAGAAATAATCGGTAATATCATATTTTATTCCTATGTCAGCGCCGATTCCAAAATTGCTTGCATCTTTAGCAAAATAAGTTAAATTACCTAATATGTTTTGATTATATGAGGCAAGAATAAACATCCAGTCTATCCCTATGCCAAATTGCAGCTTTAAATTTTCATTAAAATTGTATCGAAATCCCGGCCCTATAATAAATTCCCATTGAAGATCATAATCGTAAATACTCCCATCGCCGTTTATTAAAACAGGAAATAAAAACGAATAATGGAAAAAAAAGCCGGCATCCTTTTTGTCATAAAAACTATAACCGCTAATATTGAAACCTGGAGCGCCAATATAGGTATTTCCGCCATCGGTATACTCAAATGAATTTCCAAACTCAAATCCCATTGAAATCCATGATTCCTGTTGGGCAAATAACGGGTTGGCTCCCATAACTGCCACTAAAGCAAAAAATATTACTTTCTTCATAATTCTACTCCTAATAGTGGTTTTTTATATTATATATGCATTTAAAATGTTTTTGTCAAGGAACCTAATCAGAATATTTCTCACAAAGAACACGAAGGAACAAAGAACACAAAGGGGATAAGAGAAAATTGTTGTTCAAAATCTATTTTTATACTAAATATATCTTCTGACTTTTTTGCAATATTCATTGTATTCATCCCCATAATGGATTTTTAAGAATTTTTCTTCACGTAAAATTTGGCGGTGAACCGCTGTAATTACAAGAACTAAAAATATTGCCGTAGTTATATTTGGATAAGCGGTAAAAATACCAATAAAAAATACAATGAATGCCATATAAATCGGGTTTCGGCTGATTGAAAATGTTCCGTTTGTAATTAATTTTTCGTTTGTATTTTTATCAATACCAACTCTAAAAGATCTTCCAAATGTTTTTAAAGTAATGCCAAACCATATTAGACTAGCGGTACAAATGACAATCGCGATAATATTTATAATGTCATTTCCCCAAAACATTTCTTTTAATACAGATGGAAAAGGCAAGTTAAAAAATACAGATAATAAAGCATAAAAGAAACATAGAACTATTGGGAGCATAAAGAAATCGGTTTTATCGGTAACGCCAAATACTATTGCTTTTATACCATGACGGCTTAGCATTATAGACCGAATTAGTATCATGAGAATTAGTATGGGTAATTCGAGGATGGGGATATATTTCATACTGACTTCCTGTTTATTATATTATGAATAATTTTCTTTTGTCAATCTGTGGGGAAATTGTGTAAATTTGCCCTATTTGAATATATTGAGAACTTATGGTATACTATGTCCATGCTTGCGTTAAAAGAGCTTGATACCAGACGATTGAATAGAATTTCTTCTGTGGGCAATAAACACAAGGAAAAATTTGCTCAATACTTAACTCCTGTTGAAATAGCCTCTTTTATGGCGAATTTAACCATGAGATATTTCCAGCCTGCCGATGTTGTGAATATTTTAGACCCTGGGGCTGGTACAGGCATATTGTCTTGTTCATTGATTACTGAACTTAACAGGAAAAACAATGTCACTATTAATCTTGATGCTTATGAAATTGATAAAAGTATATTAAATGAATTGGAACATTCATATAAAACAATTAAGTCAACAGAAAATTTTAAGTTTCAAATATTTGATAAAAATTTTATTACTGATATTGGTTCTGATATTGCATGGGGTGTTAATAAAAAATATGATATAATCATAATGAATCCTCCGTATCAGAAAATAAATACCAACACAGTTTATAAAAATGTGTTGCATGATATTTCTATTGATACTGTTAATACATATAGCGCATTTATAGCCATCGGAATAAAAATGCTGGCGGATAACGGAATATTAACGGCTATTGTTCCCCGCAGTTTTTGTAATGGGCTTTATTTTCTTCCATTCAGGCGGTTGTTATATAATGCTACCGCTATAAAACATCTCCACATTTTTGAATCACGTAAAGACAACTTCAAAGATGAAAATGTACTACAAGAGAATATTATTATTGTCCTTAAAAAAACTGCTGACAAGAGCGGAAATATAACGATTTCCTATTCAAAAGAAAAACAATTCTCCGGGTTTCTTGAAAAAAATGTGACATTTGATGATGTTATAGACACCAATGATGATCAATATTTTATATCAATACCAAACTATAACAATAAAAATGAAGATGTACCTTTGACGCATACGCATAAGGAATTGGGGTTTGAAATATCAACAGGACCAGTGGTTGATTTTCGTATAAAAGAAAAATTACGGTATGATACAAGTGGAATACCTCTATTGTACACTGTTCACATCAGAAATCGTAAAATAACATGGCCGGTTGTATCTAAAAAGCCAAATGCCATATTTCTTAATGAGCATGAAAAGGCAAAGATTTGTTTTAAGAAAGGTTATTATGTCCTCTTAAAACGGTTTTCATCCAAAGAAGAAAAACATCGGATACAGGCAACCTTACTAACCCCTGATGATTTACCGACCGAATATTTTACTGTTGAAAACCATCTGAATATAATCCATAACAATAAATGCGGTTTGGATAAAGATTTAGCTACAAACCTTGTAGAAT
>Ga0268262_10002179_pt1 | contig 23025 bp, 18 predicted proteins | sample TergutNc150P3_FD_190354 | JGI IMG/M metagenome (GOLD analysis project Ga0268262, IMG submission 190354) | Nasutitermes corniger P3 segment gut microbial community from laboratory colony in Florida, USA - Nc150 P3 (SPAdes) (version 2) | ecosystem: Host-associated > Arthropoda: Insects >...
TGGCATTTTTTGAAGCCTTGCGGGTATTAATACGCCGCCGATACTTTAGCTCTTGGCCCGAATTCCTGCAATATGTCAGGGGTAAAGATGATGGGCCTTTGTAGTTGGGGCAAATTTAGAATTGCTGTTTCCACAGGCATGACCCTTGACGCGGGAACCATTATCGCCACCGGCACCCCCGCCGGAGTCGGCGCGGGCTTTACCCCGCACCGCTGTATGAAGACGGGAGACGTATGCGAAATCGAAGTAGAGGGCTGCGGGGTGCTAAAAAACACCGTCGGCTAGGAGTTTGTCGGGCTTTGCCCTTTTGATGAAAGAAAATGCGAAAAAACTCGGTTTTAGAGCATTTTCTACCTTTCAAACTCCGAAAGGAGCCCACAAATCGTAGAATTTTGCGGCAAATAACCGCAAAATTCTACAAGTCCGACAGGCTCCTAGCGTTCCGGCTGCCGCGTTACTCTACCTTAAACTTACCAACTTCCTTTAACAAATCGCCAATGGCATCACGGTTCCTTTGGGTCATATCATTGATATTGTTTACCGCAGAGTTTACCTGATCCGCTCCGGTCGCCATTTCGCTCATGCCTCCGGTTATTTCCTGCGTTACTTTTTCAAGGTTTCGGCTTTCAGTCATTACTTCCTTGCTGCCCTCAAGCATTTCCTCGGAACCGCTCTTTACCTGCTGGGTAATTTCATTCAAACCGCCTACGCTTTGCAGGACTTGCTTGCTTCCCTCGGACTGCTCCTCCATTGCGTTTCGGATATTTTCTTCCTGATCCGAGACTGTCTTGACTCCCGAGTCAATCGCCCCGAATCTGTTTAGCACGTTCTCGGTGGAGCCTGAAATTTTCTTGATTGATTCCGATATCTTTTTCAGTACCGTGCCGATTGTTTTTGACTGTTCGCTGGAACTTTCCGCCAGTTTTCGGATTTCATCGGCGACTACCGCAAAGCCCTTTCCGGCTTCCCCGGCGTGCGCCGCTTCTATCGCCGCATTCATCGAAAGAAGGTTAGTTTGGCTGGCTATGTTTTCCATTACCGAGTTAATCTCCAAAAGACCCTCGGATTCGCGTGATATTTCCTGAATGTCCGTGGCAACTTCCTGCAATCCGCTCTTTCCCACTTCGGAGGCTTCTTGCAATGACTTTACATTAGTGGCGTTATTGACCAGCGTGGTGGTAACTGAACTGATATTCGCTACCATCTGCTCAATGGCCGATGACGCCTGCGAAATATTGCTGGTCTGCTTTTCAACATGGCCGTTGAGTTTGTTGATGTTTGCGACAACCTGTTCCATGGTGGCGTTGGTTTCTGTAACGCTGGCGCTCTGGCTTATGACGCGGCCCTTGATGCTGTCGATGTTGGCGGTGATTTGGTTGATCGCCGCCGCAGTCTCGGTCATGTTGGCGGACAGATTATCACCTATATCCGATAACACGGTAGCCTGCTTTTTAATAGAAAACACAAGGTTTTTGATTTTTTGGAGTGTTTTATTGAAGTAAATGGCGAGATCGCCTACCTCGTCCTTTGAATGAATGTCAACGGTTCGGGTCAGGTCGCCTTCGCCTTCAGAGATGTCCTTGAGGGTGGCTGCTACCTTGACGATTGGCTTGGTAGTAGTGCCCAGAACGATGTAGATAATTACCACCGACAATACAAGGGCTACCGCCGCTACGATAATGACAATATTTCTCAAATTGTTGACTTCTTTCAAGATGTAAGATTCAACTGAACCGACCATTACCGACCATGTTGTCGGAGAAGCAGCCAGAGGAACATTAGCTATGGCTATTTCTATGTTTTCGCGCAGTGAGGGGGCATAACTGAAACACTCGTATTCTTGATTGCCCTTAACAGCGGCCAATGCGGCATTTGCATAGCTGCCGAATTGTACTTCCGCGTCGAGCATATTCTTTCCTATACGTTCTGGCCGGTAACTCGCCAAAATAAACCCTGAGTTGGTGTAAATTGACATAGCGGAAACTTCATCAAAAGTCTTTATGGTCTGCTCTATTCTGGGCTGTATCATTTCAATAGTCATCTGACAGCCAACGACTCCAACTGTTTGATTGAGGCGTTTGTTCAAAACGGGAACCATGATCCTTAAACAATAGACATCTTTTCCCCCTATATTAAAGATGGTGGGGTCAGCCATTTCGACCACTTTGCTGTTCGGACCGTTCATTTGATCCATTGCCGCCTGAACCTGAGAGCTGACTGTCCTTTCTACCGTCCCGGATTCCCTTGTCAGGGCAAAAGCGAACTGCCCTGTATTGGTTGAACCTACCCTGCCAATATAGCGGCTGTCCATGCCGTCAATGGCGTCAGGTTTCCAGACTGTAAACATTCGGACAAAATCGGGCATATCCTCGAAAATAGATTGCAGGGTGTCTTCAAACTGACTGCGCCTGTCCGCCAGAGCAATACTTTCATAGAAGTTATATACGTTCGAAACCGTTTGCAGCACTTGTATATAGCCGCCTATTCTGCCGTCCCAGTACTCGGCGCGCTGACGGGCCAAATACATGGTCTTCTGTTTGGCAAGGGCCATAGTTATGCTGGATGCCTGTGTCAGCTCAATTATCGCTATACCACCGGCCACGACTATCACAATGGCAACCATTATGATACTCAGTCTTAGTTGAATCTTCATTTCTTTCTCCTTTACGCTTTGAGTACAAAAATTGTTTCGGGTTTTAAAATGAGCAAATCCTTGCCCGCTTCACTAAACGTAAGATATGAACAAGGCTGCGTTGTCTGAGTCGTAATGACACCTCTCTTTATTGTAATTCTACAATAAATGTGACAATACTTCAAGAAGAAAAAGCTCACGGAAATCAATTTTTCAAATAATTTACCACTAACCTCACTAACCAACACGAACTTGCTGTTAGAAAACCATTTTTAACCTTCAAATTAGACGGATCATGAGGATTTTCTGACAAATATCGGAGTAAGGGTTCGTTGTGTTCGTGTCGTTCGTGGTAGAATCTCTTCTTAAATTCCTCTATACGGTATACGTAGAGGCGCTTGTTGTACCGCCGATGTCCGCGGACATGGCGGCCTCTATACGGTATATGTAGAGGCGCTTGTTGTACCGCCATGTCCGGTCCAGTTCGTGTGGAAAAACTCCCCGCGCTTTTTGTCAATTCGCTCATAGGTGTGCGCGCCGAAGTAGTCCCGCTGGGCCTGGAGCAGATTTGCCGGAAGGCGCTCGCTGCGATAACCGTCAAAGTAGGCCAGCGCGCTGGAAAAGGCCGGAACGGGGACGCCGCTTTGCACCGCCGCCGTTACTACCCTGCGCCACGGGGCTTGAGCCTCCTCAATAACGCCTGCAAAGAAAGGATCGAGCAAAAGGTTTTCCAGATCCGGCTTTTTGTCAAAAGCTTCCTTTATCTTGCCTAAAAAGACCGAACGGATAATACAGCCGCCCCGCCACAACAGGGCAATTCCGCCGTAGTTAAGGTTCCATTTGTACTGTCCTGCGGCTTCGCGCATTAAAAGATAACCCTGGGCGTAAGACACTAACTTGGACGCGTACAGGGCCTTTTCCAAATCTTTGATAAAGGCCGCTTTGTCCGCCTGAGCCGCCGCTTTTGGGCCCGAAAAGACCTTCGCCGCGTGGACCCGCTCGTCTTTGGCGGCGGAAAGGCAGCGGCCAAAAACCGCCTCGCCAATAAGGGTGAGGGGTACGCCGAATTCCAGGGCCGCAATGCCCGTCCATTTGCCGGTTCCCTTTTGGCCAGCTGTGTCCAGGATCTTCTCGACCAGAGGTTTGCCGTCTTCGTCCTTATAACGGAGTATGTCCCTGGTTATTTCGATGAGATAACTGCCTAGCGATCCCTTGTTCCATTCATCAAACACATTGCCCATCTCGTCGTCCGAGAGGTCCAGGACGTTTTTCAATAAATCGTAAGTTTCGCAGATAAGCTGCATATCGCCGTATTCAATCCCGTTGTGAACCATTTTAACAAAGTGGCCGGCGCCGTTTTCGCCAACCCAGTCGCAGCAAGGTACGTCTCCCGCTCCTTCCTGCTTTACTTTGGCGGAAATGGCCTGCAAAATGGGCTTTACCACCGGCCACGCCGCGGGGGAACCGCCCGGCATTATAGAAGGGCCGATTAACGCCCCTTCCTCTCCGCCTGAAACTCCGGTTCCGATATATAAAAGTCCTTTGGATTCAACAAGCGCGGCGCGGCGCATAGTGTCCTGGTAATTGGAATTGCCGCCGTCAATGATAATATCACCCTGCTCAAGAACAGCGATAAGCTGTTCAATTGTGTCGTCCACAGCCTGGCCGGCCTTTACCATGATCATAACCTTGCGGGGCCTGCTTAAAGCGGCGGCAAGCTCTGCCATGCTGTAACAGCCGGTGATTTTTTTCCCGGCGCCGCGGCCCTTTACAAAATCGTCCACCTTGGATGTTGTCCGGTTGAACACCGCAACCTGAAACCCCTTGCTTTCCATGTTGAGAACAAGATTTTCTCCCATTACCGCCAAACCAATAAGGCCAATATCCGCGTTTTTCATTTTATCCCCTGACGTTTTATAGACTTTGTTGTATATTAATTATTACTTTAGATTTTTGCAAGGAAATTTTTATGAAAGTCATGCCGGAAAAAACTTATGCTGCCCACGGCGGCCCCGCCTTTGATCTCTCCGACGAAGAACTGGACGTTCTTCTTTCCGAAGCCCTGTCAAAGGCCATTGCCGACACCGGTGATTCAGGGCCGGTTATTGTTTTACCGCCCGATATTACCCGCTTCTATTCAAAAGCCGGATACCTAACCGGCATTGCGGCGCGTGAGTTATCCGGCAGGCTTGGGGCGGTACTCCCGGCTTTGGGAACCCACATGGCGATGACCTCAGGGGAACTTGATCGTATGTTCCCCAGAGTTCCCAGAGAGAAATTTCTTGTTCACGATTGGAGGAATGATGTAGTTACCCTGGGCCGTATTGAGGAAGCCTGGCTCGAAAAGGCAACCGAGGGAAAAATCAAATACGACTGGCCTGTACAGGTAAACAAGCTCCTTATCAAAAGCGACGTAAACGGCGGATTCTCAATGGCAATCTCGCTTGGACAGGTGGTTCCGCACGAAGTAATCGGCATGGCAAACCATACGAAAAATATTTTCGTGGGAACCGGCGGCAAGGAGGCCATCGACAAAAGCCACTTTATGGGAGCTTCCTACGGCATGGAACGCATGATGGGCAGGATCGACACTCCTGTGCGGGCGCTTTTTGACGAAGGATTCAAGCGCTTTGCAAATCTGCTTCCGCCCATCCTGTTTGTCCTTACCGTTGTTGGCCCAAGAAGCGAAAGCGAAGCCGCCAGTACCGGCAAGCCAAGGGGTTCCCTTGCGGTACGCGGTCTTTATATCGGGTTTGGCAGGGAATGCTTTACGCAGGCCGCGACTCTTGCCCAGAAGGTAAATGTGGACATTCTGGAGGAGCCTATAAAAAAAGCGGTTGTATACCTTGAACCGGAAGAGTTCCGCACCACTTGGCTTGGGAATAAAGCCGTCTACCGTACAAGGATGGCGATGGCCGACGGAGGGGAACTTTTAATCCTCGCTCCGGGTCTTGAGCGTTTCGGCGAGGACATGGGGGTAGATAAACTTATCCGCAAATTCGGTTACCGTCCCAGTAAAGTGATACTTGAAAAGCTGGAAAAAGAAAAAGAAATCGCCGAGAATCTGAGCGTTGCCGCGCACCTTATCCACGGTTCCAGCGAGGAAAGATTTACCGTCCGTTATTGCCCGGGCCCGGGAGTGAGCCGCGCTGAAATAGAATCGGTGGGCTACGAATGGGGCAGCCTGGACGAAGCGATGGCCAGATACGATGTGAAGAAGCTCCCAATGGGGTGGAACACCATGCCCGACGGGGAGCGGATCTTCTTTGTTCCCAATCCTGCCCTGGGCTTGTGGGCTGAAAAGCGGCGCTTTTACGGGGATGCTTGAGAATATAGGGAAAGGAATCTGTTACAGCGCCGAAGTATCAACCGTTTTATCAAGTTCGCGTCCGCCCTTAATGTACAAATCGCGCCTTGCAACCTTATCGTTCTTCATCTCCTGATACGCGTATTTGTGAACATCGTAGATAAGTTTTTGCGGAACAACGATAACACCGTCGCCGTCGGCTACTATTAAGTCATCAGGGTATATCGCTACGCCGCCTATTGCTATGGGTATGTTTTTTTCGTAATAACGGATACGCGCCTGATCCATTGGCTGAGAAACATGTTTTGTAAAAACGGGTATTTTCTGTAGTATCACTTCATCTGTGTCCCTGACCCCGCCGCCGTTAAGGAGGAAGCCTACTGCTCCTTTGTTCGTACAATTCAGTGTGTTGTTTGAACCCAAAAGGCCGACATCAAGCCCGCAAATATCCAGACAGATAAAATCACCGGGGATAATATCATCGACATACTTGTCGGTGCACACGTTTCCGTAATACCAACTGACCCATTTGGTATACTCAGCGCCTGTAACCATCGGAACGGGGCCTTCGTAAGGCAGATAACGGGCAGTACGCGCAAATCCTATAGCGCTGGTTCTCCAGAGAGGTCTGATGCTGTGATGTACCGTGCCGTAATGATGATAACCGCACCAATCCATACCGTCGCGCACATCGGTTACGCGAAAATCCTTGTACATTTCAAGAATTTCTTTCCTGTCCATATACCCTCCCCAATTATTTATTGGTTAACTCTAAAATGCCGTCTTTGTTTTTAATTCGTTTAAAATTAAACCCTTCCATTTCGGCAATAACAATCTCGCACAGGTACAAAACTCTGCAGCCGTTTTCCAAATGGCCCGCATATGCGCGCTCATGATCGGAAATTACCATGTGCAGGTGAGGAACGCCATCTGCGATTATGCCGTCAATTGACGCTATCTCAAGCGGTTTGTCTTCCCACTTTTCAAAATGATTGACAGGCGGAAGCCCTGTTGTCATTACCATGTGCAAAACGCAGTAATCAAGCGTGCCTATTCCCGAAACAACAGCCGCGTTGTTAATGTTTTTACTTTTGATAAAACTTTCAATGTTTTCCAAAAGGTACTCGCCCCTGTCCAGGCGCAGAACGTGAACCTTGGTAAATGAGCTGCCGGTGAAATTTTCCATACCCAATTATACCTGGGTAAAGCGCTGGATGCAAGGTAATTTTTATAGTACACTGCAAACGGAGATTTTTATGGCTGACAATACAAACCCCGGAGATTCAACGCAATTTACAAGGGATTATTTTGATTCAATTCTTGTTGAGATGAGGCATATTGACAGTGTTCTGCCTTCTACAAAACTTGAGCTTTACGGAGAAACTTTTTCAACGCCAGTGATGCTGGCCGCGCTGTCCCATCTGCAAAGCTGCCATCCTGAAGGCATGGTGGAAGCTGCCCGCGGTATCAAGGCCGCGGACGCAGTAATGTGGGCAGGCATGGGGGACGAGGCGGAATTGGAAGCCATTACCGCCACGGGGGCGAGAACTATAAAGATTATCAAGCCGTATGCTGATAACAAGGACATTTTCAAAAAGATTGAACACGCCGAAAAATGCGGCTGTCTTGCGGTAGGCATGGATGTAGATCATGCTTTTAACCGGAAAGGAAACTACGATGTAATCCATGATCTGAAAATGAGGCCTAAGAGCCTTGATGAGATAAGGGAATTTGTTAAAGCTACAAAACTGCCTTTTATTATCAAAGGAGTATTAAGCGAACAGGATACTTACAAATGCTTGGACGCCGGTGTGCGCGGGATAGTGGTATCTCACCATCACGGTCATATTGATTACGCCTTACCGCCCTTGTGCATACTCCCCGCCATTGCGAAGATAGTCAGAAAACAAATTCCTATTTTCGTTGATTGCAGCATCAACAGGGGAATGGACGCCTTTAAAGCTCTTGCCCTCGGCGCTGACGCTGTATCAGCCGGACGAATCATTATGGAGCCTCTTCGCGCTGAGGGAGCCGAAGGTGTGCGAAAAACAATCGTTGGAATGACAGAAGAACTGGCAGGCGTAATGGCCGCCACAAATTCACCTGATATATGCCGTATTGATCCTTCTGTGTTATGGCTTCCCAATAGGAAAGGATATATAAAGTGGAGATAAGCGATCCAAACAAAAAAGGTACTATTTATTACGGCACTGATTATCAATACATATACGATTTAGATAAATCGGGTCTTAAATCTCCCCGGCATCGGTATGAACAATTTATATCAGTTTCAATTTCAGGATACAAAGGTAAGACAAAATGTGAACATCCGGAACTAAAAGAATTTGCAAGAGTTTATTCAGAAGAAATGAAAATTGCTGAATGTAAAGACGGATTTTTAAGCTATAAAAACGGTTATATCAATTCTATCACTTGCCTTGAGGGATTCGGACCCTCCCCGAATTTATATAATAATAGTTTCTTCGGCTTAATTGAAAATACTCGATCTAAAGATTTAGTTACAGCGGTAATATCGGATAAAGCCGCAAAATACTTGGTATACCCTGATGAAGAAAGGGAGTTTGAATATTTTTCTTTAGCTTTACATGGTTTCATTGAAAAAATAATTCCGGATTTTATTATAGGGTGGATTGTATCCGATGAACATGTGCATGAGTTACAAAATAAAATAGATAACGGGGAAATGAAAAAGAGAGAAGTTTGGTCTGTAAAATCTTTTCAAACGTTTAACTTTGACATGGAGCGCCGATCCCGGTACGGATTTTTTCCTTCGGATGTAAAAATGTATTTAAAAAATATTAATGCCAACAATATGTATTCTGTTCCAAGCAAAGAGCATCTAAAAAATATCCTATGCGAACTAATTCAAAATGATGTAAATTGGAATGAAATAGAAAAATGGTGGGATGAAAACAAAGACAAAGTAGTTTGGGATCCTGAAAAATTCAGATATAAGCCCGTACTTGACATAAAGTAACGATTATAGATAAATACTGTTGGACATTTACCAAATTATGAAAAAATATACCGGAATTGAACTTATGGAAACCGCCCCTGTCGGGACGGCTATTATACGTTTGGCTATGCCGATGATTGCGGCTATGCTTGCCCAGGCGATATACAACATGACCGATATGTTCTTTATCGGTCAGACAGGCGATCCGAACATGGTAGCGGCGGTTTCCCTTGCGTTTCCGTTGTTTATGCTTTCACAGGCGTTAGGCAACATTTTCGCTACCGGAGGTTCAAGTTACATTTCCCGTATGCTCGGGGCAAAAGAAGAAGATGAGGCCCGTTTAACCTCTTCGGTAACCTTTTATACTTCCATTGCTTCCGGGTTTATTTTAACCATCGCCCTCTGGATTTTCAAAACACCGATTTTAAACCTTATTGGCGCAAGCGATGTTACATTTGCCCCCACTAATGATTATTTTTCGGTAGTTCTGCTTTTTATGCCCATTGCGGTAGCGCTAACAGTGCTTGGCGGACAAATGAGGAGCGAAGGGGCCACAGATAAAGCAATGAAGGCTATGCTTATAGGCATAATAACCAATATAATTCTTGACCCCATTATGATCTTGTGGCTTGATATGGGAACAGCAGGGGCGGCATGGGCAACTGTAGCCGGACAAACCGTAGGATTTGTTTATTGTATTTTTTATTTTCTTTCGAAAGGTACAAAGCTATCAATAAAACCAGCGGATTATAAACCAAATAAAACAATGCTGTTTCAAATTTTTTCAATCGGTATACCGGCGGGATTAAGCAATCTTATAATGAGTATTTCCAACATATTGAGTAACCGCATCGCGGCTAGTTATGGGGATTTTGTGGTTGCCGGTATTGGCGTTCAAATGCGTATTGCCAGTTTGTACTTTATGCTGGTTTTCGCATTGATTATGGGCTATCAGCCTTTTGCAGGATTTAATTACGGCGCGAAAAATTACGAGCGCCTTCGGAGGGGATTCAAATTCGCAATTATTTGCGCGACTTCGCTTTGTATTTTTGGAAGCCTTATACTCCGTCTGTTTGGAGCTGTGTTTATCAGATTTTTTATTAATGATCCAAAAACCATTGAAGCCGGAACAATAATGATGAGTACCTTTGTTTGGGGATTGCCGTTTATTGGTTCTCAGATAACACTGATGGTATCGTTTCAATCTTTTGGAAAAGCTCTTCAGGCTATGGTTATTACTATGGGGCGGCAGCTACTGTTTTTTATACCCTTGCTTTACTCGTTAAATTATCTTTTTGGTTTTAACGGTTTTATTTGGGCGCAGCCAGGCGCCGATATTCTTACAACGGGTATTGCTGTTATCTTAAGCCGTCCTCTTTTCCACCTTATGCGGGGGAAATAAACTGTCTTCTCATAATAAATATCCCGCTTATTGCTCCCAATAAACTGAATACCATCACAATATAAATTATACTGTCTCTTCCAAACGTTAAAAAATATGAAAATATAGGCGAGCCTAAAGTTGAGCCCAAATTCCCCAACTGGGCGACCGCGCCGTTTGCGTTTGTTTGATCCTCCGTTGTCAGCGCGATATTCGGTATCAGCGAAAATACTGAGCCTTGAATTATACCTGAAAACAATATCAATACCATCGAAGCAGCAACAAACAACGTATTATTATTGAAAGATAATTTTATAACGAAGATCAATGCCAGTAATGATATGTACGCGACAACACTTAATTTCGAAGGTGATACAAAATATTGAGATATTATTCCGGCAATCATCGTGCCAATAATGCTTATTAAGGGCAAAACAACCAACAATAAATCTTTTGTGTTTTCATTTTGGGATAGTCTTGGCAGGAATGTGAATAACGCAATATACATAAAGGTATGAAAGAAAAAAAGTACGCCCGGAGAGAGCGTTCTCCAATTTGAATAAACTTTTATATGCGCGGTTAAAAACGGTATTTTATTGTTTTCATTACGCGGAACATCCAATCTTCTTATTGAGAAAAACAAGATTATGAATATTACAAACAGAAATATCGCGTGAATTAAGAACAACCCGGAAACGGAATATAGTTCTATGATGGGTTTCCCTGCCCATGCTGTAACAGAAAACGCTATACCAAAAAAGGTACTCCACAAGCCCATTACTATTGATTGCTGTTCTTCTGAAGATAACAATATCATAATTATCGGGGCTGAAACTACAATTCCCAAATGAGATATGCCTTCCAATATTCTGGAGATAAATACTACCGGAAAAACCGGATTTAACGCTTGGACAAAAGAAATAACAACACCTAATAATAAGCTGACTAGAAGTATCTTGTTTTGCGTAATCTTAGAGCTATATATGCTTATTGTAATCCCAAAAATTAAGCCGATTAAACCTACAACAGATAAAGACAAACCAATCCAAAAAGGGCTGACATTATATTGATCTTTTAAAAAATCAAAGGCAAAAGAAAATTTTGCAAATTGCATAGCGGCCGCAATTCCCGCGAGCCATAAGACAATAACTATAAACCAATTTGTTTTTACTTTTGCCATGATTTCAGTTTAAACCAAAAAATCAAAATGATGAATACTTGACCATAGAATCAAGCGGTTTCCGTGTTTCTGCGTGCCTGTCCGGAGATTGTACAATGTCCGCGCCATAACCGATAGCGAGTATGTTTATCGGTACAATATTATCGGGTATGTTGAATTCCTTACGGACGATTACAGGATCAAAATAGGTTATCCAACAGGAAGAAAGCCCTAAATCCTGAGCGCACATCATCATATGATCGGCGGCTATTGTACTGTCAACCTCACTCATGTTGGCTTTGTCAAAGGGGCGTACCCAGGCGATGTTTTTATCCGCGCAAACGACAATGACAAGAGGAACGCCGTGAGGCCTGCAGGCTTTACTAAGCTTCTCGATTGATTTCTCGTCATTAAGCACAAGAAAAATGCAAGGTTGTTTATTGGCCGCTGTAGGTGCGACGCGCCCCGCCTCTAAAATAGCGTTCAGTTTTTCCGCTTCAACTGCCCTATTCTCGTACTTTCGTACCGAATACCGACTTTTGGCGAGATCCAAAAAGCTTTTGTTCATGATTCATTATACCTCCGTGTTGACAATATACCATCTACAATTTATTAATAATCAGCGTGTGATTCTAAGAAGAAATCGCAACCCTAAACGGAATTACCGGCAACCCTTCGCAACTGTACAATTGTCTATCCTTGGGATTATTCGCCCATGCATATAATACTCTTTCTGGCTTTTTATTCTTAATAGAAGAAAGATCGACCGATAAAGTATCATGCTTCTCTATTTCCGCAGGCATCCGTAATAACTTCCCGTCCGCGGCTACGCTCACATAAGGCGTATCGTGCGCGATAAGGCCGCTGCTGCAGTTGTCAAAAGTCAAAAAAAGCCTGCTCCCGCGCAACTGAACGTCACGGCACATAGGGCTGGCGGGGGCGTTTTCGTTTTTGAATACCACCCGTTCTGCCGCCAGAAACAGGCGGCGACCTACTTCCTTTTTGTTTGAGGGATGCAGATCGTTCCATTCGCCCAGATCAAAACCTGCGGCCATGCCGGTAAATGGAAGGGACAGAGCTGCGCTTTGGGCTTCCCTGATGATTGCCCAGCGTGCGGCCTCGTCATTTTCGGCGGGACTGCCAAAAATGGGAAGTTGTACAAACAGAAATGGAAGATCCTCCTGACCGGACTTATTTCGCCAGTCCTGAATCATAGCCATAAAAAGAGCGGCGTAATCGTTCGGGTTCCTGTCATTTGACTCGCCCTGATACCAGATAACGCCCCGGAGCGGAAAGCTCAGTATGGGGGCAATCATTGCGTTAAAGGGTCCCATTGGCTGCCTTTGAAAGAAGATAGCCTCAGGACGCGGCGGGGCCTCCACGCCGATCCGGTATTTCCATTTTCCTGCCAGTTCTACACAGCTTTGCTCGGAAAAAACGCGGAACGGCTTATCTCTGGTAATTCCCCCCTCGCCATTAACGCAACTGACCCTGATAACTATGCGGTTTTTCCCTTCGCGAAGCAGGCCGGCCGGTATCAGATACTTTCTTGGCGGATAACGGTAACCGGTGGTTCCCACTTCAACACCGTTAATGTACACCGTGTCCGAGTCTACAATCGTGCCAAGCCAGACCTTGGCGTCTCGCGCGGCAAAATCCGCCTTTACATCAAATTCACGGCACAGCCAGATAACGCCGCAAAAATCCGAAAGGAGCCTATCGGCTCCTAGTCCTGCTTCCGAAAAATCTCCCGGCAAGGTTATATCACTCCAGCCGGATGTGGATAGGTATGTGGATAGATCGGTTTCGGGGCTTTGCCATTTCTCTTTTAAGCCTTCGTCTTCGCGGATCAGCCGTCCCTCCCATCCCTGTATCGCGGCTTCACTTTTTGCAGCGATTTCCTTGCAAACAGCAGGATCAGCGTACTGCTCGCCCTGAGCGATTTTTTCGGGAAAATTTTCCAGAGCCTCACAGCTCATCCAGGCCTCTATGGGCGTTCCGCCCCACGCGGTACAAATAAGGCCGATGGGAAGATGGTATTTCTCGTACATATTTTTGGCGAAGAACCAGGCTACCACCGAAAATTCATGGAGAGTTTCCGCAGTCGCAACAGTCCAGCTGCCGCCGCTTAGCTCCTCGCGCGGGCCTGAAAAATCCCACTCCTGCGGCGCCTTGAACTGCCTTATCGGGGGGAAAGCCTGCGCTGTCCATTCCTCTTGATAGTTGTCCTTATGGCGTTGCATGGGATGTTCCATATTGGACTGGCCGGCACAGAGCCACACATCGCCTGAATAAATATCCTTTATGCAAACTCTTGTTTCCGCTGATTCTATATCCATTGTAAAGGGGCCGCCCGCCTGAACGGGATCGAGAATCACTTGCCACTTGCCGTCCGCTCCCGCCTGCGCCTGATAGCTTTTATCCAAAAAGGTGACTGTCACCGTCGAAGATGGAAGGGAGTAGCCCCGGATGGGGAAAGCGGTTCCATGCTGCATAACCATTCCATCGCTTAACATTGGCGGAAGAAGTAAATTTTTCATTTTGCCTCCAGGCGTTTTATAGCCTGAGCCTGTAAACTTTCGGGAGTCAATTCCATAAATTCAATGCGGTTGCCGTCAGGGTCGTGTGTCCAGAACATCCTGCATTTGGATATACCTGTCTGCAGTTCCCTGTCCACCGGCAGTCCTTTGGCGCGGAGGGTTTCCAGTGTTTTCGCGGCGTCTTCCACCTCTATACATAGATGGGAATAGCCTATGGTGTCATTATCGATCTTTCGCTCCACAAGACCGTCCGGGAAAATTTCAATAAATTGCCCGGGGGCCAGGCAAACATAAATTGTACTGAGTTTACCACTTTCGTTATGCATTCTGAAAGCTTCTTCCATGCCCAGCATATCGCGGTAAAAAGCAATACTCGCGTCAATGTCTTTGGCTCTAAGGGCAATGTGCCCGATACGTTTATAATTTGTCATGTTATAACCTGCTTTAATTGAGCTTATCATTGATATAAAAATATGAGAATATCCATAAGGGGCTGTTTATGCTAAATGAATACGATTGCTGGCTGCAGAAAAGAATAATCGCGCAACCTGAGGCTGCGCTGGATACGGTTTATGCCGAAAAGGGCGGCGAAGTTGCATCGCAGGCGGTTGAGGAATTCCGCCTGGGCGTTAAACGGCTTTTGGGCTTTTCACCGGCCGTTTATTTTCCTGAGAACATGGAGCGCAAAGAGCGCGGCGTGTTTCTTGGAACTATTCCGTTCATGGATAAAAGTTTTCAGCTTCCCGCCGCGGAGTTAACGGCCGATGGTTTTACAATAAAGGTTACCGATAAACAGCTTGTTATTGCCGGGCATGACGAGTCCGGCCTTTTGTACGGGGTATTCCGCTTTCTCGCGCTGTTGGCGCTGGGGGAAATAAAAAACGGCTTCGAGATGAACGACGCGCCTGCCAGCTCTCTTCGAATGATCAACCATTGGGACAATATGGAAGGCACGATAGAGCGTGGCTATGCGGGGCCTTCACTTTTTTTTCGTAACGGACGCATTGATTATGAAAAGCAGCGTATAGAAGACTACGCCCGCCTGCTTGCCTCGATTGGCATTAACCGCATTTCCATTAATAATGTCAATGTCCGCAACAACGCAAAACTCCTTATAACGCCTGAGTACCTTGAGGAGGTTGCCGCGCTGGCGGCGATTTTCCGCCCCTTCGGCATCAGGCTGCTGCTTAGCATCAACTTCGGCGCGCCCTGGTCGCTGGGAAAGCTTCCCACCGCCGACCCTCTTGACCCTGCTGTGGCAGCCTGGTGGAAAGAGCGGGCGTCCCTAATCTACAAGTACATTCCCGATTTGGCGGGCTTTCTTGTCAAAGCGGATTCCGAGGGCGAGCCCGGCCCCTTCCAGTACAACCGCACCCACGCCGACGGCGCGAACATGCTGGCAAAAGCGGTAAAGCCGCACGGCGGTGAAATCATCTGGCGCTGTTTTGTGTACAACTCTCAACAAGATTGGCGCGATCAGAGCGTTGACCGCGCCCGCGCCGCGTACGACCACTTTATGCCTTTGGACGGAGCGTTTGACGATAACGTGATTCTACAGATAAAATTCGGCCCCTACGATTTCCAGGTGCGCGAACCTGTAGCGCCGCTCTTCGGTGCGCTGAAAAAAACCCGCCATGTTATGGAACACCAGATTACCCAGGAGTACACCGGCCACCAAATAGACCTGTGCTACCTGCCCTGGCTCTGGGAAGACATCATGCGCTTCGATACTGCCGGAGAACCGCAGGGGCGCATTAAAGACCTAATCGGCGCGTACTCCGCCGGACATTCGCGCATAGAAGGCTTTGCGGCTGTGGTAAATGTGGGGAGGGATCGCAACTGGACAGGCCACACGTTGGCGCAGGCGAACCTTTACGGTTACGGACGAATCATCTGGAGCCCTTCCCTTTCCGCGCAGGAAATTGCCCGCGAGTGGAGCGTCCTTTCTTTCGGCGCAGGCCGCGCCGCAGAAGCCGTAACGGAATTGCTGCTTAAATCCTATCCCGCCTATGAAAAGTACAACGCCCCATTCGGCGTGTGTTTCATGGTAACGCCCGGCCTTCACTACGGCCCGAACATCGAAGGCTACGAGTTCAGCCGCTGGGGAACATATCACCGCGCCGATGCCCGCGCAATCGGCATTGACCGCACACCAGCGGGGACAGGCTACAGCGCCCAGTACCAGGCAAAAAACGCCGCCATGTTCGCCGACACCGCAGCCTGCCCTGAAAACCTTATCCTGTTTTTCCACCGCCTTGCCTACGACTACAAGATGAAAAACGGCGAGACCCTTTTGCAGAATATCTATGACACTCATTTTGAGGGCTATGAAGAAGTTGTAGCAATGCTTGAACAGTGGAAGGGCCTGAAAGATTCGCTTGAAGAAGAAGTGTATCAATCGGTGCTTTCCCGCTTTGAACGCCAGCTTGTCAACGCCCGCGAGTGGCGGGATCAGATCAACACCTACTTTTGGCGCAAGACCGGCATAGCGGACAAACGGGGCCGAAAGATTTACGACTGAGTTCTTTTCGTTTTGGCGCTTTTCTCTACCGCTTCCCAAAGACCCGAAAGGTAGGCGATCCCCAGAGCGCGGTCATAGAGACCGTAACCGGGCATTGAGGCCTCACCCCAGATAGTGCGCCCGTGATCCGGCCTTATTGGGCCGTCGAAACCCGAATCGTAAAGGGCTTTGACGATTTCATACATATCAAGAGAACCATCTGACGAAAGATGGGCCGCTTCCTCAAAATCACCAGGCCCGTTATGCTTCACGTTCCTGATATGCGCGAAATGGATACGTTCACCGCCTATAGCCCTGATAATAGAAGGGATGTCGTTGCGGGGATTGGTTCCGAGGCTTCCGGTGCAGAGAGTAACGCCGTTCAAAGGGTGATCAACCATTTTCAGTAAGCGCAGCAGGTTTTCCTTGCCGGTCATTATCCGGGGAAGGCCAAAAACAGACCACGCGGGATCATCGGGGTGAATGGCCATTTTGATTCCGTATTTTTCGCAGACCGGCATAATAGCTTCCAGAAAATATTTTAAATTCGCGAAGAGTTTATCTTCATCCATACCGCCGTAGAGGGCAAATAGCTCTTTTAACTTTTCAAGCCGCTCAGGTTCCCATCCGGCTAAAGCGTATCCGTTGGATTGGGCATTCATTGCCGTTGACATATCATCAGGATCAATTTTGTCGATAATTCGCTGATCGTAAGCCATTACCGTCGCGCCGTCAGATCTTTTTTTTGCCAGATCCGAGCGGGTCCAATCAAAGACAGCCATAAAATTGTAACAAACCAGATTCAACCCGGCCTCACCAAGATTTTCCAGTGTAGCGCAATAATTGGCGATGTAAGCGTCGCGTTCAGGAGAACCTGTTTTGATGGAATCATGAATGTTGACGCTTTCGATTCCGGCAATTGAAAGGCCGCTGTCTTCCACGGTTTTAATAAGGCCTGAGATTTCTTCCTTCTTCCAGACCTCGCCCGGTTGTTTTCCGTACAGAGTAGTAATAACACCCTTAACACCGGGAACTTGCCGTATATTTTGTAAAGTAACAGAGTCATAGCCGGCGCCAAACCAGCGCATAGTCATCTGCATAGGTTATCTTTCATGTTACGTAAAGTCAAATAATTGTCAAGAAAGGTCTTCAAACAGCAGTGAAAAAAGTATTGACGCCTGTATACAAGTGTAGTAGCTTATTTATAGTAGTATTTTTCTTGGAGGGATACAAAGATGGCTGCAGTTTTAAGTCCTAAAGAAAAAATTGAGAGGCTGGAGGCCGTCTGGCGTCTTGAGGATACCGGGGAAGTTCCTTTTGTTGTTGACATTGGGCTTTTTCACGGGGCCACAAAGAAATTTTACGACGACGCTGAAGCGGAAGTTAAGTGGAGCGAAGAGCTTCACAAAAGCCGCGAAGGCGTTTACGACTACGGGCTTCCGAACATAAAGCCAAATCAGGGGATCGGCATAGTGGCCGCGGCCTTTGGCTGTGAGCAAACAGTAAACGACGAGGCCGATCCCTGGATTAAAGCCATCATCCGGGAAGAGAACGCCGATGACGTGCATAAGCTGGAAATTCCTGACCCCGAAAAAAACCCTGTCTTTCAAAAGGTGTGGAAGCGCATCGAATCCCTGCAAAACCTTTCATCCCTGCCCCTCAGAATGGTGAATGTGGCTTCTCCACTGGTAACAGCTTCTATGATCTGGGACTACACTTCTTTTATCGAAGCCCTTTTGATTTTCCCTGACGAGGTGCATGTGCTTATGGAAAAGGTAACCGAAGCAACCATCATCTACATCAAGGAACAGTTCCGGCGGATTAAAAACCTTTTCGGCGTGGGGCATGAGTCTATCTGCCCGGTTCCCCGTTTCGCGGGCGTGCGGCTCAGCGACGATACTGCTGCCCTGCTCTCTCCGGCTTTGTACCGTGAATTCGGCGTTAAGTACAACAATAAAATAGCGAAGGAATTCGGCGGCGTAATGATCCATTCTTGCGGGGACGTTCAGAACGTGGTCGGCGCTATGATGGAGATTGAAGGGCTTAAAGGGCTGGACTTTACCATTCCACAGGTAATGAATTGGAAAGCTGTAAAGGACGCGGCGGCGGGGAAGACTCTTCTTTGCCTGCGGCATCGTTATTGGGATCATCCGCAAGACGCTTCCGTGGATCTGCTGGAATACTCAAAGAGCCTTGTGGAAACATTCGGCAGAAAAGGGCTTATCATCGAAACCGCTACAGCAACGGCGGAGGAAGCCCGCGCGCTGGGAGAAAAATTACACGCTGAGCTTTCAAAATAATTTGAAGCAGCTTTTTGAACAGGCAGTAGCCGGACGCGCTTTTGAGTACGCGGTAGTACCTGTTGCCGGAATTCAATTTTCGCCTGAGCTGTATGAAACGTGCGCCGCAAACGTATGCGGAAACTACAACAAATGCTGGACCTGTCCGCCTGCCATAGGCTCACTGGAAAAACAAAAAGAAAAAATAACTGCCTTTCCAAGCGCCTTTGTCTTTTCCACCAAATCAGACCTTGACGATTCTTTTGATTATGAAGGTATGATGAAAGCGAAAGAAAAGCACGACCGGCTTACTCTTGAAATGCAGGAACGCTTTGGCAGCGGCAATCCTGTCTTCGGCGCGGGAAAATGCTCAATCTGCGAAACTTGCGCGTACCCTGAGCCATGTAAATTTCCCGATAAAAGAGTTTCTTCCATCGAAGCGGCGGGAATCAACGTAACAGAACTCAGCCGGCTTGGCGGCTTGCGTTATAACAACGGCGAGAATACGGTTACGTATTTTTCGATGGTACTGTTTATAGATTGATAATAACAGACGTCTCCAGTATTGCCAGTCTATCATCTCTTTTTCACGGATATACCTCCGGATTGGCATAAAACAAGAGATAAAAATTAATCAAAAGACTTGATTAAAAAAAGTAATTGTTTATTAATATAAATCAATAAATTAAAGATAAAATGGAAAAGTGGACAGATAAAATATTTTACCATATATATCCGCTTGGAATGTGTGGATCGCCTAAACGAAATGATTTTTGCTCGCCCGCCGGCAATGGGTTGTTATCATTGGAAAAGCATATACCAAGGCTTTTATCGCTTGGAATAAACGCACTTTATATAGGGCCGCTTTTTGAGTCAAGCTCTCATGGATATGACACTGTTGATTATTATCATGTTGATCGCAGACTTGGTAACAATAATGATCTTAAAGAACTGGTCGGAAAATTACATGAAAATGGTATTTCTGTAATTCTTGACTGCGTTTTTAATCATACCGGCAGGGATTTTTTTGCTTTTAAGGATATTAAGGAAAAAAGAGAAAACTCTCAATATACTTATTGGTATTTAAATATTAATTTTTCCCAAAACAATCAATATAACGACGGGTTTTCTTATGAGGGGTGGGCTGGACATAAAAGTCTTGCAAAACTCAATCTTGAATGCTGTGATGTCCGTGATCATCTTTTGGGCGCTGTTAAATACTGGATAGAAGATTTTAATATTGACGGCTTGCGTTTAGATGCCGCCAATGTTATTTCCGTTGATTTCTTAAAAGAGTTATCGTTTTTTAGCAAAAATCTAAAGAAATCATTTTGGCTCATGGGAGAAATTGTCGCGGGTGATTACCGTAGTCTGGCTCATGAGGGCTGTCTTGATTCGGTAACAAATTACGAGTTATATAAAAGTCTTTGGTCGAGTTTTCATGACCAAAACATTTATGAACTCTCATGGACGCTGAAAAGGCAATTCTCAAACGCCGGTCTATATTCGGACCTGGCTTTATATAACTTTGTGGATAACCATGATGTAAATCGTGTCGCGTCTTCATTAAAAGATATTGCTAATCTTTTTCCCTTATATGGTACTTTATTTTGTGCGCCTGGTATTCCTTCTATTTATTACGGAAGTGAATATGGTGTTTATGGAAAACGAAATGAATACAGCGATCATGATTTGCGGCCCGCTTGGGAAGATAATTGGTCTGAATCAAATATTGGAAATGATCTTTTTAGAGAAATATGCCGTTTTTCCAAATTGCGTAAAGAATCAGAGGCATTAAAAAATGGCAGTTATTGTGAGCTTGTGGTAAATTATGATCAAATATTTTCTTTTTCAAGAGAAACAGACAATGAAATAATTATTGCGATCATAAACGCAACACAAGAAAAGAAGGAGTGTGTCTTAAATAATGAAAAAATTGGAAATTCAGAATGGATAGATATGCTTTCGGCAGAAAGATTCATAGCCAGTAATAATATTCTTGAAATATTATTACACCCCTCATGGTTAAGAATACTAAAAAAAGGAACATAAACTAATGAGAGCCTATGACCTTATTTTCTCAATAATCTTAACAATCATTTTTGCCAGTGTGGGAACAGGTATGTGCATATTATTTTTAAGCCAATACTGTATAAGTCCAATAGTGCCATTAACTATAGCGTTCTCAATAATATCTTTCTTGTTAAATATGGTGATTGCATTCCTGTGTAAATAACCTTCAATCTGTTCAATTGTATCCGTTTCTATTTCTTCAAGAAAATCATACTGGTTCTTGTAATGCGCGTAAAAAGTTGTCCGCCCAATATCGGCTGCCTCATATATCTCTTTGGCGGTAATGCGCAGAATTGGCTTTTTTTTCATCAATTCAATCAGACTGTTCCGCAAATCCCTCTGAGTACGGCGTACACTGCGGTTAATTTTTTCATTGTTCTTTATCATAAAAACAGCACACCGTGTTCTAATTGGGTAATAACTATATAATTTATCCTAATTAAGGAAAAATACATAATTTACTCCCAATAAGGATATATTTATAGAAAATGTACTTCATATCCCAATATTAAGCATATTACCTTTTGGACAAAACAATAAGAGAGAAAGTACAAGAAATGGAAAAATTTTTTAGGCGTCCTGTTTTGATCATTGCGGCAATAACCGCCGTTACCGTTTTCTTTGCCTTTCAGATTCCAAAAGCCGAATTGAACAATGACACGGCCGGTCATGATAGAGACGATGTCCGATTACATGTATGGCGATTTACTGGTTCTCATTCCGTTGGTTATAGTTGTTCTTCTGGCAGTTTTGTTTTTCTCATTCCGCCGTTTATCCTATGTAATATTACCTGTACTGACCGTAATTATTTGCGTCATCTGGACAATCGGGCTAATGCCCATTTTCAATGTTCAACTTACTGTTGCTTCCATAATAATGCTCATAATTCTAATTGCGATAGGAAGCGCCGACGGTATACATATAGTATCCCATTATATTTACGAAACCAGAAACAAAGTTTTAAGCAATGAGGAACATCGCGGTCTTATTAATTCCGTCTTGCGAAAAATCATAAAACCTGTGATCCTTACCACGCTTACCACAGTAGCGGGTTTTGCTTCTTTTTGCTTCGCCCCTCTGGGACCGCTGCGTGATTTTGGTCTTTTTTCCGCCATTGGCGTTTCTATTGCCTGGATTATAACCCTATTGCTCATCCCGTCTATGCTTATCATGCGCGGCCCACATACTGAAAAGGTTACAGACGAAAAACGTGTTTCTGTTATTGATACGACACTTGGCAACAGCCTAACCGCTATCGCCGGAAAGAAAGCGATTATTATCGCTTTGGCAGCGCTTATTGTCGTCGTATCTATTTATCAACTCTCAAATATCGTCGTTGATAATTCAACGGTCGAGTATTTTTATGAAGATACTGAAATAAGCCGTTCCGACCGTTTCATACGAAACTTTTTCGGAGGCACAACGCAATTAACCGTGGCGTTTGAGGCAGACGCAACGGAAATACTGCTCAACCCAGAGGCGTTAAGCGCGATTGACAGCCTTTCAGCTTACCTCGCTGAACGTGTCCCCCATGTGGGCAAAGTTTCCGGTTTTACGGACATGATAAAGCGCATGAATCAGATATTGAATGTTGGCGAGCCGCCTGACGGGATAAGGATCCGTCAACAATCCCCGGCAAACGATAATTTTATGGATTTCGGTGATTTCGGCTGGTTTGATGATACGGAATATGAAGACATATTTCCCCCTATAGAGGAAAAATCTCCGTTACAGGAAACGCAGATAACATTCGCGATGTTGGACAGCGCCATCGGCAAACACCCAAATATGAACGCCAACGAGCTGGTGCGGGAACTCCAACGCCAATCGAATTACGAAGGGCGCGCGTATTATGAGATACCTGCCGATCCGGCGCGGTACGGGAAGCAGACTGAAGCCGAATTGGTACAGCTTATCTCAAACTATCTTGTGCTTGTCGGGGGAGACAACCGCACTAGCTACGCGAATGATCCTCTTGAACCTACCGCCATAAAAATGACGGTAATGCTTAATACTCAATGGCAAAGCGATGCGCAAATAGTAGTGTCTGCCATAAATGACTATGCCGCCGCAAATTTTCCCGGCAATATCAGGGTAACAATCGGAGGCGTCGGGGTATTGGAAAACGAGCTTTCCAACCTGGTGATGCATTCTCAAATTATCTCCGTTATTGTTTC
>Ga0268262_10002180_pt1 | contig 23017 bp, 19 predicted proteins | sample TergutNc150P3_FD_190354 | JGI IMG/M metagenome (GOLD analysis project Ga0268262, IMG submission 190354) | Nasutitermes corniger P3 segment gut microbial community from laboratory colony in Florida, USA - Nc150 P3 (SPAdes) (version 2) | ecosystem: Host-associated > Arthropoda: Insects >...
CAGAGGGTTAATATGCTGTTAAAAATGTAAATCAAAAGATATCAATGATAATCTAACAAAAAATAATTCTGAAAATCTGTGAAGGGAAATAAATCTCTCTAAGAGTAATAAATTCGACAGTCTCAACAGGATTGTATATGCTTCGCCGCCTTCGGCGGCTTGGGCTACGAAAAACCGTGTTCGGGCTTTGCCTTCTGCACGGTTTTTTTTCGCCACAGTTTTTTGCGCCCGTAAAAATGCTGTGCATTTTTCTTTATCGGGCGCAAAAAACCGTCATATACAACTGGAACGTTATGTTCCTAACAAAAAAGTCGTTTTTTCTTCAAAATGATTAAAAATGTTATGTATATTTTTATTTAAAACAGTATATTTTATGAACATTCGAGGAAAAAACTATGGACTTAATTGAAGCAATAACAAAAAGAAGGTCGGTAAGAAAGTTTAAGGATAAAGCTATTCCTGAAAATATTATTCAGGAAATGCTGAACACTGCAAGATTATCGCCTTCCGGCGGTAACGGTCAAAACTGGGTTTTCGGCGTAATAACCGACAAGACTCAAAAAGAAAAACTGGCGGAAGCCGCCGGAAAACAAACTTGGATGAAAGACGCTCCTGTAGTCATTGCCGGCTGTTCAAAACTTGATTGGGATATAGCCAAGCAGCCAGAAGATGATTTTGGAAAGATCGTCAATTATTTAAGGTTTGGAAAGGAATTTATAGACTATTTATGTAAATTCCCCGACAGAAAAGCCTGTATGACGTTATTCGAAAACGCAAGCCCCCTTGTTCCAATGGAACATATGTTTTTGACAGCCGTTTCACATGGTTTAAGCGCTTGTTTTATTGGTTTTCTTGACGTAAAAAAGGCGAATGAAATCCTGAATTTACCGGATAACATTACATGCTTGTTTTTACTTCCGGTTGGCTATGCCGATGAAACACCTGTAGATAAAGAAACAAAAAGCATTGAAGAAATCAGCTTTTATAACACTTGGAAATAGGAGAAGATATGTATAATAATGAGCTAAAACTCTTTCAAAGGAGCAATGAATCAATTTGGACTGACGAGCATATAAGCAAATCAATGTTGGACGCTCATTTGGACGAAACCCATGATGCCGCATCCAGAAAGTACGAAAAGAGGATAAACATAGTTAATTGGGTAAATAATAAGATAAGGCCTAATTCAAAAATAATTGACTTTGGCTGCGGTCCCGGATTATACGCCTATGAATTAGGTAAATTAGGGCATAATGTATTGGGTGTTGATTTTAATAAAGAATCAATAAATTACGCCCAAAAGAATAAAACATTTGAAAATATAGTTCAATATAAATATTGTAATTATCTAAAAGATAATATCGAAGGAAATTTTCACGCCGCAATGATAATTTATTGTGATTTCGGCGCATTAATACCTGATGAACAAAAATTATTTCTTGAGAAATTGAATAATTTACTTTATGACGATGGTCTTTTATTCTTTGACTTTTTCGGTAAAGAAGCAGTCAAAGATAAAGATGAAAAAAGAAACTGGTATATTTCGCAGGGTGTGGATTTTTGGAGCAAAGACCCTTACATTTTCATGGAAGAAAAAAAATATTTTACAAATGAAAACGCATTGGGAAGCCGTTATTATTTGGTTAATCAAATAAACCATGAAATTAAGGAATTTATTACGTGGGATCAATATTATGACGAACAATCCATAAGGAAATTATTACTCGAAAACAGATTTGAAACACTTGAAATAAAGAATGACTTAATAGCAATTAATGAAGGAACATCATTTATAATGGCAAAAAAGAGGGGCATTTCTTGAGTAAAGTAATATTAATTTGTGGAAAAATATGTTCCGGAAAAACGACATATGCAAAAAATATTGCAAAGAAATTTTCCAATATATTTGAAGAACCAAAGCCAAATGAAATTGATATATGGTATAAAAATGATGAGTCAATATAAAATTCTAAATATGCCTCTGCTTCACTAAAGGAGAAATGCTTTGGAGCATATTGAATATATTAATGATTTACAGGTACGAGTAAAACAGCCAATTGATTTAAGTTTTTTAAAACAATTTGGAAATGTCTTTTGGGTACTTGATACACAAAGTTCCGGAAATTTGTGTTTCGGGGTTAAAAATGGTAACGAAAAATATTTTGTAAAATTTGCAGGTGCAAAAACTATAAATGACCATGATTTACCGCCGGAAGATGCAGTTGATAGACTTAAAGTTGCAAGGTTAAAATATAAAGAAATGGCGCATCCAATATTAACTCGTCTAATTGATTTTATGGAAATTGGCAAGGGATATGCTTTAATATTTGAATGGGCTGAAGGTGAAAAAATAGGTTATAATGATTTTTATATTTCTGATAGATTTTATTCCATACCAATAATAAAAAGAATAAAAGTATTTGAAGAAATTTTGCAATTTCATTCCCATGTAGCAAAATGTGGTTATGTTGCCATTGATTTTAATTGTAATAATGTATTATATAATTATGAAACTGGAAAAGTTAAAATATGTGATATAGATTTTTATGCAAAACAATCTTATATAAATGGTATGGGAAGTATATTTGGTGTAAAAACTCTTATGTCTCCGGAAGAATACAGATGTGCTGGATTAATAGATGAAATTACAAATGTTTATACTATGGGTGCGACTGCATTTTTATTATTATCTTATGGTAAACGTTCATTAGAAGAATGGACATTAAATGAGAAATTATTTAGAGTAATTAAAAATGCTATTAATGATAAACGTAAGGAAAGGCAAAATTCAATAGAACAATTAATTACTGAATGGAATAATGCTAAAGAATAACAGTAAAGACACTAAACAAATAAGTTATAAGAATGATTAAAAATGTTCGGTACATTTTTATAACTTTTTATATTAATGAACAAGGATAACTAATAGTTCAGTAAAGGACATATAAGATGGAATATATTGCAAGCGGGGCACAGGCAGATATATATAGAGACGGTACTAATGCTATAAAATTATTTAAAAATACTATTCAAAAAGAAGATATAGAAAATGAAATAAATTTACAAAAAATGGCATTTGACTATGGTTTACCAGTTCCGGAAGTATTTGATATTATAGAAACAGACAATAAATATGGGATAGTAATGGAATATGTAGAAGGAATAACAGTAGGTAAAATATTAATAAATGATATAAATAAATTAGAGGACTATTTAGCAAAATCAATAGAAATACAAAATTCCATTCATAAGATAGAAGCAAAAAATTACCCCGCAATGAAAGATAAATTAAGAAATTTTATACAAAGCGCTAATAAAATTGACAAAAATGATAAAGAAAAAATTTTAACAAGATTGGAAAATATGAAATTTGAAAATCAATTATGTCATGGCGATTTTCATATATTTAATTTAATTCAAACCTCCAATGATATAAAAATAATTGATTGGGTATGCGCCAGTTCAGGAAGTCCGCAAGCTGACATATACAGAACTTATTTATTATATAAAACATATAAAGAAAGTTTTGTTTCTGAAATGTACATAGAAACATATTGCCAGATGCTAAAATTGGATAAAACAAAAATAATGTCATGGTCGTCTATCATTGCCTCAGCAAGACTAGGCGAATATTATAAAGATGAAAGAGAAGAAAATATATTAAATGGGATAATAAAAAATAACATATAAATCAGTGACTTACTAGAGAATATTCTATATTCCTATTAAATATAGATTTTATATAAACCACGTAAAAATCAATAAATTGAAAAAATGATTAAATATGTTCGGCACATTTTTTTCATTTTTAATAACTTTTCACATTAGAGAGCAAGGACAAGGCACAGAGGATAGGTCTTGAAGGGGTCTATTTTCCTGCAAATTGCGCCTTGCTCTCTTTCTTCCCATATATGATACTACTTTGTAAACCTATATACAATATTACCCTCAAATGTAAGGTTTGTCAATAATCCTACACCTTAAATCTGATGATTATCAAAGTATCTGCTTCCATTTTTGTCTACCATATAAATGATGTCATTTTGGGATAATTTACGGGAAACTCTTGATTTCGCAGGCATGGAACAGAAAGAACTAGCCGCAAAAACAGGTTTAAGCCTTAAAACAATAGAGAACTACGTCAAAAAAGACTCATCGCTTCCCTCCGCCGATAAAGCCGTCTTAATCGCCCAAGCCCTCGGCGTAACAGTCGAATACCTTATAAACGGCAAGAAAAACAGAAAAGAAGCCACACCTTCCATACCGCCCCAACATAAAGAAGTATTAGACATAGTATCAAAGTTGAATAAAACCAATTACGAAGTCATTACTTCCGTAGCCAAAACGCTATTAAACCTTCAAACAAAAAGCAAATCCCCCGGTAAAGAGTAGTATTCCGGTTTTGAAAACGCCCACAAATCAAAGGGTATAAAACCAGTCCTAAAATCCTTATCGTACTCTACAAAAAACCAGCCTAAACGGTAAGCATTAAAAAAAATAAAAATTTAAGACAAAAAACTATTGACATTTCAAATTTTCATGGTATTACAAACTGATTTCTAAATTTTTCATCTTACGTTTATAAAAGGAGGAAAAAGGAATTGGATAAAATATGCAATAAATCGCTTGATTATAGCAAAACTGTGGTCAACGCTGGAAATAGAGCATTGTCCATTTTGTCAAGTGATCGTCTATATAATAGTATAGGGGGTTATTAATTATGTATAACACCTCCGAAAATGGTATTGACCATAGCAAAAATAGCCTGGACGCTATAAGTATGAAAACGGGCAAAAAATACAAGGCGATTGCGAAAGCTCACCTTTTGCCAAAACAGCTTAAAGACCTCAAATTGACTAATTTACAAGAGGTTAATTTCAAGGCAGATAATATAAAATTATCTGGCTTTGAGGCCTCTGGCGTGGAATTAACTTGTAAGTTCCACAAGCCTAATCCTAAAGTAGTAAAACCTCAAGAAATCAAAAAAGAAAAAACGATTTGGGATAAACTTAGGCTATTCGTGGTGAAACAATCTGTTGCCGCTTATTTTCAAATTTTTATCAAAAGTTTTCAACAGCTAATACCATAATTTATGTTTTTGACTTTTTCTCTGGCAGTGGTGGTTTATTAGGGTGTTATTAATTCAAAAATTACAATATCTTATACTTTGATTTCGGCATTTTTTATATCTTCAATAATACTTTCTATATCTTGCTTGCTATATTCTTCAAATCCTTGCCTTACTAAAATAGTTGATCCGCCTATTGTTTCGACAACATCTAAAATATTTAAAAATTTCAATGTTGGTATTATTTTTTTAAAACGGTAGTCTCCTATTTCATTCATGTATGCTTCTAACTTTTTTATGGTTCTGTCTTCGGATATCTGCAAAAGCAACTGTATGATGTCCTTCTGTTTTTGTGTTAGCCCATTTTCTTGTTCAGTTTCGTCTTTTTTTTTTAATGGTTTTGACGGATTAAAGTAACTATTATTGTTCAATAATAGTCCTATTTGTGCCCTGACCATATTTGCAAAATTATTTGTATCATCATATTCAAAATATACTGCTTTACCTTTGCACCAGTTTTTAAATTCTTCTAATTTATGTAATTGTTCTATATCTAATGTTTTACGTTCAATATTTGCATTTGAAAAATATATCATTGCAGGTTTATTTTTTTCAATATGCTTTCTTATCTCTTCAACGCTTCCACTGTTATAGTCTTTTGTTGGAGTTCCGAGCCTGGCATTGAATATTCCAATAAGTATATCAGCGTCATCAAGTATCTGTTTGTTTATTATTTCTTGTGCACTTTTACCAAACGCAGAATATACATCTTTTTCCCAATTAATAGAGCGTAATATTTGTTTTTTCTTTCTAGTATTTATTATATTCCATTCTTCAATTATGTTATACACAATTCTTCTTTCTTCAACGACATCACTTGGTGTGGAAACAAAAATTTCTATAATCTCTCCGCTATACATCTTCCCAATGATACCATTTTTATTATCTTAAGTAAATGGGGAAGTCCCCCCACGCTCCAAAGCCTTCGACTTTTTCGCTACCCCCTCTGTGGTGGGCAAACCCCCGCAACGCTCCCATAAGGTAGAAAATTGCTAATGCAATTTTCTTAAATCATCTAACTACACTATCGCTACATTATCTCACATACCGTTTCATTTATTCCGCATAGCCCTTTTGGCATGGTTTTTGCACTTATGGCGATGAGCGCCACGCAAAAACCATGCCAACCCTACGGGCCAGGGTATTTATTCCCATTCGCTCAAATACACATTTATTCGCTCTATCGCTACCAAAGCGCAGCTATGCCCCTATAGCAACACAGGCAATCGGTAGGCGGTTTTTCCCCGGTCGGGGGTGGGCGAGGGCCGTCAGGTGAGGGTAACAGGAAGGTGACAGTCACCTTTTTTACATAAAGCAAAAATGGCATTTTTTTGTTAAAAATCCTTAAAGTTGGACAAAACACCAGCTAAAGCCTTGAATATCCGGAAGACGTATTTAAGCGCTAGCGGAGGTTGTCTTGTCGATTTTTAAGGTGTTTTCAGTTGGATGGGCTGTTTCGCTTTCGTAAATAAAACAATCCGCCTCAAATTCTTTCATTTCGGCATCGCTGACGGCTCCGACATTTTGAGCGGATTTCATCATATCGTGACAGACCATTGCTATTTCATCTCTGTATTGTTTACCCATGTTATACCCCCGAAATCTCCAAATATTTTCCTGTTTTTAGTATATTGTCCAATTGTTTTTCTGTTAATGAAAGTACGGTCTTAGCCGTCCTTTTGAAGTCCCTAAGTTGCTTTTCATCAATATTGCTCATTGCGGACTTAACAAAGCCGTATACATAAAATGTCCGCTCCTCGCTCCGAAAAAATACAATTACCCTATAACCGCCTGATTTTCCTTCGCCGGGCCGGGCAATCCGAATTTTATACACACCGCCGCCTAAATCGGCATCGGCCTGTCCCGCTTCAAGTTGGTTCACCGCTTCTTTTAATTCGCCGTCCGTAATACCTTCCTTACTGGCGAAACGGCTAAACCATGTGTTCTTGAAGATCCTCACTTATAAACAATAACGCAAAAGCAGGGCGGTTTCAAGATTTGATGACCCAGGGGGGGACAGTCACCCTTTTTTACAGTAAATGCTATTTCCCTGCAATAACTGTCGGTTGCCCCAAAACAGAAAACCTTATATAGTAAAAGTATGACTGCACGCAATCCCCAAAAGCGCCTAAAAACAGCCTGTTTTCTTCTGGCTTTGTGCTTAATTGCCGGAAATTTGGTTTCTCAAGATATGGGCAATGTCGCTGTGCCGGATGCGCTTAGAATGCCGGAAAGAGGCGAGGCTCCCCGCTACCCCAGAGACCTGGTAATAGGGGATCTGGGTCAGGGGGAAGTCTCTGAGGGGGCTTACCTTTATGCCAGAAACATTCTTACCGCCCTGGCGGCGGGGAATAGAAACGCCCAGATTTTGACTAATTCAGGCTTTTCCTTTACGGACAGCATGTTTGATAATATCAGAAGCATAAGACCCAGAGACTCCCGGCTTGGAGGAGGAAGAAATGAGCTTGACGGATGCGTTTCTTTTCTCATTCGCATAATAGGCCCGCAAGAAAGCATAACCGGGGAATTGTTCCTTCGTCAGGCCGATGCTATGGATGAAGGCGTAACAGCGGGAAGGTGGCTTCTGGACGATCTTATTCTTGAAGGAAAGAGAGCCCTCGCCGACATCAGAGACAGTTACCGCTACGATTTCTCACCCTATGAAAGATTCTATTAGAGAGTTTTATAATCAGGAAAGAAAATGGCAACACCCATAAAACGCATTGAAAAGGATTTTTTTTTAAAAGTCCTTTACGATGAGCAAATCCCGGTCATGTACTTAAAAGCAAAAACCCAATATATCCTTATAGTTGAAAAGCCCACGAAGGGACAGATGTTCTTCAAGGCCGACCGTCCGATTGACGGAATAAAGAAACGCAGAAAACTGGATCTGATGTTTGATTACCAGGGGCAGGTAATTACGTTTTCCGCGGAAATTATTGAGTATAAAGATGAACACATCGTTACTTTGGAACCGGATGCCCTTTATAAGAACCTGGATCGTTCTTTTTCCAGAGTATCAACACCCACGGATCTACAGGTGCAGTTCACATTTCTTGGAGATCGGTATTCACTCACCTATCCAAGGGTTACAGAATATGACATGCTGAATCCTGCCGATTTAATAAATAACTCAGATCCACAAAATTTAAGCGATTTAATAGAACAAATGGCGCAGTGGATAAAAATTTACGCCACAAATTATAAGCTGGTCATTTTCAAAGATATAAAGCCTGCCAGCACTGAAGAAAGACTGCTTGCGGAATCGGGCAAAGCCCTGTTTCTTCCTTCAACTGTGGGAACCTTTCCTTCCGAAGACCCCTACCCCAAAAAAAGAATTGTCACAAAAGAAATTTTCCATCGATACCTGGAAAGTACAGGCGTCGGTCTAAAATATTTAGATGAGGCCTGCGCTCGTTTTATCGCAAAGAAACACAAAGCCGGCGTTTTCTCGGATCTTTGGGCGCCGATTTTATTTCATGAATATGTGATCGGTTACATCCATATTTGGATCAGTAAAGAAGGCATGGCGCCGTTTGATTATGCGGTAATAGAAAATATTTTTCAATTTTCAAAAATTTTGGCCTATTCACTTAAGCTCAACGGGTATTTTGAATCCGGAAAGCTAAAAAACGAACCTTTCCAGGGCAAAATAATTGATATAAGCGCTTCGGGACTGCTTTTTACCTATCCTAATTCCCCTTTTGCAAATACGCTGATACCCGATAGTGAACTTGCGATACAACTCAAGACAGATCGCCGAACGGTAAACGCCAAGGCAAAAATTGTGCGCCGCTATAAAGACAACACCCAGAGATACTTCGGGTGCAGCTTCGTTGACCTGGAGCCTGAAGATCTCCGCTTCCTCTTTGAATTTATTTACGGCAAAACCTTTACCGATGAAGACGCGGCTTTTTTTTCAGGGCAGGTTTAGAGACTTAAGATTACCGTTCCAGTTTGCGGTACACATAGCGATGCGGCCTGTCCGCCTGCGCTCCAAGCTTTTCCCGCCGCCACTCGGCGTACTCTGACCAGTTGCCGTCGTACCACACGACTTCTCCGTCTTCAAAAGCCAGAATGTGAGTCGCTATGCGATCCAAAAACCAGCGATCGTGGCTTATTACCAGGCTTACCCCCGCGAAGGTATCAATGGCGTCTTCCAGCGCCCGCAGGGTGTTCACATCAAGGTCGTTTGTCGGCTCGTCCAAAAGCAGGACATTGGCGCCCTCTTTCAGCATAAGCGCCAGGTTAAGCCGGTTCCGCTCGCCCCCCGAAAGAACGCCCACCTTCTTTTGCTGATCCGCCCCGGAAAAATTGTACCAGGAGCAGTACGCCCTGGAATTTACTTCCTTGCCGCCTGAGCCGTTTTCGCCTCCGAGCTTGATAATATCAAGGCCGTCTGAAAGCTGCTCCCACACCGTTTTGTCATCTTCCAGGCTTTCACGCATCTGATCCGCCCAGGCGAGCTTCACGCTTTCGCCTAACCTTAGGGTTCCGGCGTCGGCCTTCTCCTTTCCGGTGATGATTTTGAAAAGCGTAGTCTTGCCCGCGCCGTTAGGCCCAATGATTCCAATGCAAGCGCCGGGCGGCACGGTGAATTCCATGTTTTCAAAAAGCAGATGGTCGCCGTAAGCTTTGGAAAGCCCCTTAACTTCGATAACAAGCTGCCCAAGCCTGGGCCCCGCCGGAATGGTGATCTTGCTTTCCTTGATCTTTTCACGCTCATCATCCAAAAAGAGTTTTTCGTACTGGGCAATCCTGGCCTTGCTTTTGGCGTGCCTGCCCTTAGGGCTCATGTGTATCCATTCAAGCTCCCGTTGAAGCTGCTTGCGCCTGTCGCTCTCGCCTTTTTCTTCCTGGGCAAGGCGCTGTTCCTTTTGTTCAAGCCAGGACGAATAATTCCCCTTCCAGGGTATTCCCTCGCCGCGGTCTAGTTCCAGAATCCATCCTGCAACATTGTCCAGAAAATAGCGATCATGCGTAACGGCAATTACCGTCCCCGCGTATTCCCTAAGGTGCCTTTCAAGCCAGGCGACGGTCTCAGCGTCCAGGTGGTTTGTCGGCTCGTCAAGCAGGAGGATGTCAGGCTTTTTTAAGAGAAGGCGGCAAAGGGCAACGCGGCGCTTCTCACCGCCTGAAAGGTTATCAACCAGGTCAGAAGCCGGCGGGCAGCGCAGGGCGTCCATTGCTAAATCCAGGCGGCTGTCCAGGTTCCATCCGTCGGCGGCCTCGATCTTTTCCTGAAGCTCTGCCTGCCTTGCGCCAAGCTTGTCGTAGTCAGCATCGGGGTCGGCGAAAGCTTCGCTTACCTTGTCGAACTCTTGTAAAAGATCGACGAGGTCTTGAACGCCCTCGGAGACCACTTCCTTCACCGTTTTACCGTTTTCCAAAAACGGTTCTTGCTCCATAAAGCCGATGGTGAATCCCGGGCTTACCGAGGTCTCCCCTGAAAACTCCGTATCCACACCGGCAAGTATTTTCAATAAGCTGGACTTGCCCGACCCGTTAAGGCCGATGACCCCGATCTTCGCGCCGTAAAAATATGAAAGGTTGATATCCTTTAATACCTGCTTTGTCCCATGTTTCTTAGAGACCCGGTACATGGAATAAATAACTTTTTTATCGTCAACTGTTGGCATAATAAGATACTAACCTATAAGCCGCTTCTGCCGCTATATGCCGAATTACAGCTTGAAAAAATCCCAATATTTATGTATTACGATTCTAAATGAGTAACCAAAGTCCCAAAAGGACTTTTATCTGCGAATGTATAAATTCTTCAATAATAACCGCAGAGACGGTCAGTCTGGAATTCGATTGGCCGGGCCCTGCGCCTATGGCGGGACAATTTTTTCTTATAAAACCCAAAAGATCCGGCGTGTTTTTGGCGAGGCCTTTCAGCGTTGCAGGCTGGATTCCTCGGAAAAATACAGTTTTTAAGGGGAAAGCAGACAGGCGCAAAAACGTCGACAGGCGCACATACGATGACTGGGACAAATGGGCAGATATGCGCTTTCCGGATTCTGACAGGCGGATCAACTCAGGCGGAACCTTGAGTTTTTACGTAGCCAGGCGGGGAAAAGGAAGCAGAGAACTCTCGGAAATAGGAAAAGGTGAAGACGCGGAACTGTCGGGCCCGTTGGGTAATTATTGGCCTTTGGAGCAGATTCCCAAGGGCCCGGTTGCCCTTATCGGGGGCGGCATCGGTATATCCCCGCTCTTACCGCTTGCGCCGGAATTGGAAAAAAGGCCTTTTGATTTTTATGCCGGTTTTAAGACGCACCCATTCGGCCTGGGAAACTTTGAGAGCCGCGGCGCCGCGCCGCGCTCCCTAATCATCGCGACCGAAGACGGCTCCGAAGGGGTTAAGGGGCGTATTTTGGATTTTTTCACGCCAAAAGGATACAGCGGCATATTTGCCTGCGGCCCCGAGCCTATGCTTCAGGAGATAGCCGACAGAAGCGTAGCGTGCGGAATCCCCTGCTTTGTAAGCACCGAAAGGCACATGGCCTGCGGGGTGGGAGCCTGCCTTGGCTGCAAAATAAAAACCACCGGCGGAAGTCGGTGCTGCTGCGCCGACGGCCCGATATTCACAGGCGAGGAGATCTGCTTTGAAAACAAGCGAGCCTGATCTCTCAGTTGTCATTGCCGGGGTCAAATTCCGAAACCCGGTTATCGCCGCATCCGGAACATTTGGTTACGGCCGGGAGTACGAAGGTCTTTTGGACATTACCGGCCTTGGCGGTATATGCACAAAGGGTCTTTCACTAGATCCCAGGCCGGGAAATCAGGGCGTTAGAATTTACGAGACTCCATCAGGAATGATGAACTCCATAGGCATTGAAAATCCCGGCATTCGTTTTTTTATCGAAAAGGAGCTGCCCCGCTTAAAAAAACTCGGCCCGTTAATAATCGCCAATCTGTCAGGCTCTTCTGTTCAGGAATATGTGCAGGGCGCAAACCTTCTCGGTGATTCAGACGTGGACATGATCGAATTAAACATCTCTTGTCCAAACGTAAAATCCGGTGGAATGACCTTCGGCCTTGACCCTGAAACCGCAGGTTCCTTAACAAGGCAGGTACACAGGGCCGCTTCAAAGAAGCCGGTTATGGTAAAACTCACGCCAAATGCCCCAAGCATTGCGGCGGTGGCCCAGGCCTGCGAAAGCGCCGGGGCAGACGCCATTTCGCTGGTAAATACCTTCAAAGCAATGGCCATCGACATCAACGCAAGGAAGCCGGTTTTTGACAATATTACTGCGGGCCTTTCCGGCCCCTGCATACGGCCTATTGCCCTGCGCATGGTCTGGGAACTATACGGCGCTGTCAAAATTCCCATAATTGGCTTGGGCGGCATAGCCTGCGCCGACGACGCCCTGGAGTACCTTCTTGCCGGAGCCGCCGCCATCCAGGTAGGCACCGCAACTTTCGTCCACCCGCCAACCATGAACGAAATCGTAGCCGGTATCAAGGCTTACATGAAAGAAAAAAACATTGCGCAAATCAGCGGCCTGAGCATCAGGAAGACTGAAGGGTTGGCTGGGTTACACAGGTAAGTCAACAAACCCTGTCCGTTGCCGGAAATCATCATATATCCGTATACGGTAATACTGATATTTGTCATGCTGTTCCGTCCAAAAGCCTCGGCGTCATAACCGCCATGTTATGGCTTTTTTTTCGTAAACGTTATATATTAAGAAGAAACGCTTTTTTAACGAAGCGGCGTTTTTATCGTGAATGATGAGGGGTGCATAATGCGTATAATTCCGGTTGCAAGCGGGAAAGGCGGAGTAGGCAAATCGCTGGTCTCTGCCAATTTGGGCGTTGCCCTTGCCCAGGTAGGTCTAAGAGTGGTGATTGCGGACCTGGATCTGGGCGCTTCAAATCTGCATCTGGTGCTGGGGCATAGCGCCCCCAAAAAGGGAATTGGAACCTTCCTGAACAGCACCAATGGGAATTTTGAGGAAGTAATAACGGACACCGAAGTAAAAGGCCTTCGCTTCATTCCCGGTGATACTATGATCCCCGGCCTCGCCAACCTGAGAACTGTCCAGCTTAAAGCTCTGGTAAAAGAGTTCACAGCCCTGCAGAACGATACCGACGTTCTCATACTCGATTTGGGCGCGGGAACCCATCAATCAATACTTGATTTCTTTCTCCTGTCGGCGCAGGGTATTGTGGTATCCGCTCCCGCGGTAACCGCCGTACTAAACGCCTATGTCTTTCTTAAGAATACCGTCTTCCGCCTTATGTTTACCTCGTTTCCAAAAAATTCCACTGCGCGGGCATATCTTGAAAAATTACGGCTGGAAAACGCCAGCCCGCAAAAACTCTATATTCCCAACCTGCTGCCGGAAATTAAGCGCATAGACGAACCTTCCTTTGATGCCTTCAGTTCCCAGCTTGAGAAACTGCGCCCGCGGCTCATTATGAACATGGTGAATGATCCCAAAGATGCCGATGTCGTGATGAAGATACGCCGTTCCTGCGAAGAATACCTGGACCTCAAAATTGAGCATCTGGGGGTAATGTACCGCGACGCTATACAGGATACGGCGCTTGCCTCACGGCTGCCCATTGTTCTGTACAAGCCGCAGGCGTTGCTTTCCCAGGCGATATACCGCATTGCCGAAAAAATCATGCAGGGCGAAGATGATTCCGCTTTGCCGAGCGATCAGCAAATAGACGCAAGTTTCCAGGAAGCGGAAATTGAAGCGGAAACCGATTTTGAAAACAGAAATGATTATGTCGGCGAACTGCTTCATTCGGGAGCGCTCAGCGAGGGCGATCTGATCGAAACGGTAAAGTCGCAGCAGATTGAAATTGCCAAACTAAGGAAAGAAAATAGCTTTGTCAAGCTGAAACTTTCACAGGCATTCTCGCAGGGCTTTAAGATTTAATACCGCCTGCCCAACCGGATATCCATGGCTCTCATGGTCAGATTTTACGCGAACTAATGCGCTCCATTGACAGTATCGCCTGGAGTATAGTAAAATTATATCAATGGGCCAAAGTTACGCCAATTCTATCCAAAATTCGCAAAAACCAGCGCCAAAGGCGCCTTCGGCATTTTGTGTGGAACCGCAAGGAGAAAGAAAATGAAACTCAAATTCAAACTGAGCATTATGATGATTCTTATAGTAGTTATCGTGACGGGGGGCGTTGCTATAGTTGAGTTGTTACAGTCAAAGGATATTATTATGACTGTTTCAAGGCAGAGAACCATGTATCTGGCGCGCCAGTATGCCAAAGAATGGGACGGACAACTGTTAGGATATACGGACATACTGCAAACGCTGTCGAATATTTTTAACGCTTATGAAGATATACCTGCAGAGGAACGGCGCCAGCGGTATGAAGATATAATAATGGGCGTTTTTGGGGACACGCCCGATTTTTTACGGTTAACTACCATCTGGAAGCCGAACGCCATTGACGGCAATGACGTCAGAAATATAGGCAGACCAGGCTCAACTTCAACAGGACAGTTCGCTTATGCCGTGGCAAGGGAAACCGGGGTAATAAGGGTTATAACCTCCACCATCGTTCAGGAGACAATGGATATTATGAACGGTCCCAACAGCAAACTAGTCGTAATGAGCGACCCCATTGCCTTTAAAAATTTGGGAAAAGATACCTATATCGTTAGAATCACCGTCCCCGTTATCAATAAGCGTCTTAATGAAGTAGTCGGAACTGTTGTCGGTTGGTTAGACATTGCCATGATACAACCCGAAATTATGCAAATTATCAAAGAATTCGATGAAATTTCCAGCGCGGCAATTTACTCCGACAACGGGTTTATTTTGGCAAATTACATACCTGATTTTGTAGGAAAGCAAATTGATGATGAAACACAATACGGCCATCAATTAAACGATGTCAAAGCGGCAATTAAAAACGCGAAAGAATGGGAGGGAATAGAGTTTGACCCGGAGATGAAAACAAACATGGTAATGGCGCTAGCCAATATTCCCATAGGAGTCTCCCCGACAACATGGACGATAATGCTTGGTTCAACTGAAGATTACATAATGAGAGACATCAACACTTTGATGAGATTTGTCATTATTTTGGTGTCAATAGCCATTGTAGTAGCGGTGGTAGTTATCTACCTTGTCCTTAGCAACACTACCAAGCCGATCGTCAGGGTAGCGGATACCCTCAAGGATATTTCAGAGGGAGAAGGCGACCTGACGCGGAGCGTCGACCTCCATTCCGATGACGAAGTAGGCGACCTTGCCAAATACTTCAATAAAACTCTTGAAAAAATCAAAAACCTTGTGCTTTTGATTAAAAAGCAGGCGGCTCTGTTGGCGGACATCGGCAATGACTTGTCCAGTAATATGACCGAAACAGCGGCGGCGATAAACGAAATTACTTCCAACATCCAGAGCGTCAAGGGCAGGGTAATTAACCAGAGCGCAAGCGTAACCGAGACCAACGCGACAATGGAACAGGTTATCGCCAACATCAACAAACTCAACGGTCATATTGAAAAAATGGCAACAAATGTCAGCTCAGTAACAAACACGCTGCTCAACAACGCCGCCAATGTAAAAACATTACAGGAAGCCTCCGAAGTGGGAAAGACAGGATTGCAGGAAGTAGTAACTGACATTCAGGAAATCGCCAGGGAATCCGAAGGCTTGCTGGAAATCAACGCTGTGATGGAGAACATAGCCAGCCAGACCAATTTATTAAGTATGAACGCCGCCATTGAAGCCGCCCATGCGGGAGAAGCTGGAAAAGGGTTTGCGGTAGTCGCCGATGAAATCCGCAAACTTGCGGAAAGTTCCAGCGAACAGTCCAAAACGATTGGCACTGTTTTGAAGAAGATAAAAGAATCAATCGACAAGATAACCAAATCTACCGAAACTGTATCAACGAGGTTTGAGTCGATAGACTCAGGCGTCAAAACGGTGGCGGTTCAGGAAGAAACCATCCTTAACGCAATGGAAGAACAGGAAAATGTAAGCAAGACATCGGGCAGCGCCAGTTTGACCGAAATTACAAAACTGGTAAAAGGCGGTTCCGAGGAAATGCTTGAGGGCAGCCAGGAAGTAATAAAAGAAAGCCAGAACCTTGGAATGGTAACGCAGGAAATAACAGACGGAATGAACGAAATGGCTACCGGAGCGGAGCAGATAAACGTAGCGGTACACAATGTCAACGATAAGGCTGCCAAGAACCGTGAAGCCATTGATAGTTTGATAAAGGAAGTTTCACGCTTCAAGGTAGAGTAATGAAAATCAAAATAAAACCGGGCATTTTGATGATCTCCAAGGAGCTTTGATATGAGTTTGAGAATCAAGTTAACCGTGATTATCCTGGCGATGATCCTGGCATCCATCGCAGTCTTATCAGTGTTCAACCTTACACAGTCTTCAGCTTTGCAGTTGGACACAACCCACACTTATGCCCAGACCCTGGCAAAACTTAACGCAAAAGAAGTACAGCGGCAAATAGAAGTCTTTACCGATTACGGAAACGTGCTCGTCCAGGTTTTCAACAGCTATGAAGATACGGAAATGAGCGGGCGGCGGAGAATGTATGACGATGTTATGCACAGCCTTATCTCAACTGTCGACTCTATTGCCGGCATTTGGACCGCCTGGTTTCCCAATACCATAGATAATCAGGACGCCATACTGGGGCAGTATCAAACATATTTTCATAGAATGAACGGTCCGGTAGTTAGGGAACCCGCCGGCTTTGAAGGCTGGCAGGGGCAGTTGGCGAGAGTTACCGCAGAAGGACTTACTTCTACAACAGGAAGAGAACCTGCTTTTCAGGAACTCGCAGACGTCTTTTGGGCGAATGTAGTCGGCGTGGGGAACGTTCCCGTCGTTGCCGTTATTTATACTTTTACAAATAGTTCAGGTGAAATTGTAGGTCTGATAGGAGTCAACTTTATCAGCACAGTTCAGCAAATAGTAGAAGATTTGATAAAAGAAATTTACGACGGCGCGGGTATAGCCGCTATATACAGCGATAACGCTACGGCTATAGCTCATTGGGACAAGGAAAGAGTACAGCAAAATTTGAAAACCAACGCCAAAGAAAAAGCGCTTTTTGGAGACGACACTGAGCGTTTAGCCGATGCGATCTTGCATGGGAATACCGTTATACTGGAAAAATATTCCCCCATCATGAAAACAGACTTATATATTATTCAACAGCCTATTCTCGTTACCGGCTTTGAAACAACCCCCTGGTCTCTGCAAATAGGCATTCCCGTAGTGGAAATAACGAAACCTATTCGATCCCTGATGAATTTTTCCATAATTTTTGCCGTTGCCCTTTTGGTATTGGCGGCGGTTATTACTCTGTTTGTCGCTCGCAGCATTGTTAAACCGATTATAGGCGTAACCGCTACCTTAAAAGACATATCCGAAGGAGAAGGCGACCTGACACATGTTATTACCGTCACTTCCAAAGACGAAGTAGGCAGCCTTGCCAATTACTTCAATAAAACACTCGAAAAAATCAAAAATCTGGTGTTTCTTATTAAAAAACAAGCGGGCCTGTTGTCGGACATTGGCAATGATCTATCCAGTAATATGACCCAAACAGCGGCGGCGATAAACGAAATTACCTCAAACATTCAGAGCGTCAAGGGCAGAGTAATTAACCAGAGCGCAAGCGTAACCGAGACCAAGGCAACGATGGAACAAGTTGTTAACAACATCAGCAAACTCAACAGCCATATTGAAAAAATGGCAACAAATGTCAGTTCAGTAACAAGCACACTGATCAACAACGCCGCCAATGTAAAAACACTGCAGGAAGCCTCCGAAACGGGAAAGACAGGGTTGCATGAAGTAATTACTGACATTAAGGAAATCGCCAGGGAATCCGAAGGCTTGCTGGAAATTAACTCCGTGATGCAAAACATAGCCAGCCAGACCAATTTATTAAGTATGAACGCGGCGATAGAAGCGGCGCATGCGGGAGAAGCGGGAAAAGGGTTTGCGGTAGTCGCCGGTGAAATCCGCAAACTCGCGGAAAGTTCCAGCGAACAGTCAAAAACGATTGGCGCCGTTTTGAAGAAGATAAAAACATCAATCGACAAGATAACCAAATCTACCGACACCGTATCAACGAGGTTTGAGTCTATAGACTCAGGCGTCAAAACGGTGGCGGATCAGGAAGAAACCATCCTCAACGCAATGGAAAAACAGGGAGAAGGAAGGGAACAGGTATCGGGCAGCATCAGTTTGACCGAAATTTCAAGGCAGGTAAAGGCTGGTTCAGAGGAAATGCTTGAGGGCACTCAGGAAGTAATAAAAGAAAGCCAGAATCTTGAAAAAGTAACGCAGGAAATAACGAGCGGAATGAACGAAATGGCTACAGGCGCGGAGCAGATAAACGTAGCGGTACACAATGTCAACAATAAGGCTGCCGAAAACCGGGAAGCCATTGACAGTTTGATAAAGGAAGTTTCACGCTTCAAGGTTGAGTAAGATTAAAGGAGTTATGGAATGAAAATCAAAATAAAACTGAGCATTATGATGATCGCCATTGTAGCGGTCGTGGCGGGCAGCATTGCTGTAATTCAGTTGGTAAGGGCAAGCGACATAGCTACAAATCTTGCCAAGGATAAGACCATGTATCTTGCCCGCCAGCGCGCCCAGTACTGGGACGGCAGACTGAACGGCTATATGAGTACCTTACAAGCCATGTCTAATATTTTTAACTTTTATGAAAGTATCCCGATTGGGGATCGGCGGCAGCAGTTTGAAGATAATATAGAAGGTATTTTTGAGGATTCGCCGGATTTTATCCGAATTGGCACTATCTGGAAGCCGAACGCCATTGACGGCAATGACGCCGGAGCCATTGGTCGCTCGGGCTCAACCCCCACAGGACAATTTGCCTTTACCATGTCAAGGGAAACCGGGCAAATAGTGGAAGGCGCCAGCCTCATTGTCCCCGACGCAATGGCAATAATGAACGGTCCCAACGCAAGAGTAGTCAATATGAGCGACCCCGTTCCCATAAAGAATCTGGGAAAAGATACCTTTGCGGTTACAATCTACGTCCCCATTATCAATAAACGTCTTAATGAAGTAGTAGGGGTTGTAATCGGCCGCCTGGATATTGCCATGATACAACCGCTGGTAGAGCAGACCATAAAAAACCTCGATGAAGTTACCAGCGCGGTCATTTACTCCGACAACGGATTTATTTTGGCGAATTACATACCTGATTTTGTAGGAAAGCAAATTGACGAGGAAACACAATACGGCAAACAATTAAACGATGTCAAAACAGCCATTAAAAACGCGAAAGAATGGGAGGGGAAAGAGTTTGACCCCGAACTTAAAACAAACATGGTAATGGCGATAGCCAATATTCCCATAGGAGCCTCCCCGACAACATGGTCGGTAATGATCGGTTCAACGGAAGATTACATCCTGAAAGATGTCAACGCTTTAAAGCAATTTACCATTATTTTAGCGGCAATAGCTCTTGTAGTAGCGGTAGTAATTATTTACTTTGTTTTGGGCAGCACTACCGCCCCAATCGTCAAGGTAGCGGATACCCTCAAGGACATTTCAGAGGGAGAAGGCGACCTGACGCGGACCGTCAACATCAATTCCAAAGACGAGGTAGGAGACCTTGCCCTATACTTCAATGAAACTCTCGCAAAAATCAAAAACCTGGTGCTTCTGATTAAAAAACAGTCTGGTCTGTTGTCGGACATCGGCAATGACTTGTCCAGTAATATGACCGAAACAGCGGCGGCGATAAACGAAATTACCTCCAACATCCAGAGCGTCAAGGGCAGAGTAATTAACCAGAGCGCGAGCGTAACCGAGACCAACGCGACAATGGAACAGGTTATTGCCAACATCAACAAACTCAACGGTCATATTGAACAAATGGCAACAAATGTCAGTTCGGTAACAAGCACGCTGCTCAACAACGCCGCCAATGTAAAAACACTACAGGAAGCCTCCGAAGTGGGAAAGACCGGATTGCAGGAAGTAGTAACTGACATTCAGGAAATCTCCCGGGAATCCGAAGGCTTGCTGGAAATTAACTCTGTGATGCAAAACATAGCCAGCCAGACCAATTTATTAAGTATGAACGCCGCCATTGAAGCCGCCCATGCGGGGGAAGCGGGAAAAGGGTTTGCGGTAGTCGCCGATGAAATCCGCAAACTTGCGGAAAGTTCCAGCGAACAGTCCAAAACGATCGGCAATGTTTTGAAGAAGATAAAAGAATCAATCGACAAGATAACGAAATCTACCGAGACTGTAACAACGAGGTTTGAGTCTATCGACTCGAACGTCAAAACGGTGGCGGAGCAGGAAGAAACCATCCTTAACGCAATGGAAGAACAGGGAGAAGGAAGCGGACAGTCATCGGGAAAAATCAGTCTGACCGAAATTACAAAGCTGGTAAAGACCGGTTCCGAAGAAATGCTTGAGGGCAGCCAGGAAGTAGTAAAAGAAAGCCAGAACCTTGCGAATGTAACGCAGGAAATAACAGGCGGAATGAACGAAATGGCTACAGGCGCGGAGCAGATAAACGTAGCGGTACACAATGTCAACAATAAGGCTGCCGAAAACCGAGAAGCAATTGACAGTTTGATAAAGGAAGTTTCACGCTTTAAGGTGGAGTAATGTTTGCCCTAATATACCGGATATAATTTACTCTTTAAAACGATAAAATTTCCTTATAAGCGATGGAGAAAAGAGATGGACGCTATAACTAACGCAAAAAAAGGAATTCGTATAAACATAGGGTTAAAAATATCCGGAATAACTATTTTTTTTGTTCTTTTGGCTGTCGTTGCGCTGACAATTTTTAGCATTAGTTCTATGCAAAGCCTGAGCCTTGAAACCGCTGTTACGATGGGAAAAGGAAAAATCAAAAGCGACATGGTGTTTTTTGAATCAATGGTAAAACAAGACTACGGCGAATTACGCCTCAAAAACGGCGAACTGGTAGATCAGCGGGGTAATTCTATTCAATATCAATATGAGATTGTTGACAATGCATCTGCGGTAATGGATATTGTAGCAACCATTTTTATCAAAGATAAGGATGATTACCGCAGAATAACCACCAGTATTAAAGACGCTTCGGGAAAACGGGCGGTGGATACATTTCTGGGCGCAAAAAGCGCGGCATATCCGTATGTTCAATCCGGCAAAGAATATATAGGGAATGCGGTTATTCTGGGTAAAAATTATCTCGCCGCGTATTATCCGTTATTTCAGCCCAATACCTCAGAAGTCATCGGCATTTTATTTATCGGCATAGAAATGTCGTCTATAGAAGATATGATCCGGCAGGAAATCGCCGCGCATATGAAAATTATTATCTTAATCGTAGCGGGCATTTTATTGGTTTCAATACTGTTAATTTCGTTAAGCAGCCAATTTATTGTTGTAAAACCAATCGTCAAGGTAGCGGATACTTTGAAGGATATTTCAGAAGGCGAAGGAGACCTAACCCGTATCATTAAGGTTAATTCCAATGACGAAGTAGGCGACCTGGCCCTATACTTCAATAAAACTCTTGGAAAAATCAAAAGCCTGGTGCTTCTGATTAAAAAACAGTCTGGTCTGTTGTCGGACATCGGCAATGACTTGTCCGGTAATATGACCGAAACAGCGGCGGCGATAAAAGAAATTACCTCTAACATTCAGGGTGTAAAGGACAGAGTAATTAACCAGAGCGCAAGCGTAACCGAGACCAAGGCAACAATGGAACAAGTTGTCGCCAATATCAACAGACTCAACAGCCATATTGAAAAAATGGCGGCAAATGTCGGTTCAGTAACAAGCACGCTGCTCAACAACGCCGCCAATGTAAAAACACTGCTGGAAGCCTCCGAAATGGGAAAGACAGGGTTGCAGGAGGTAGTAACTGACATTCAGGAAATCGCCAGGGAATCCGAAGGCTTGCTGGAAATCAACTTCCTGATGCAAAGCATAGCCAGCCAGACCAATTTATTAAGCATGAACGCTGCGATAGAAGCGGCGCATGTGGGAGAAGCGGGAAAAGGCTTTGCGGTAGTCGCCAGTGAAATCCGCAAACTTGCGGAAAGTTCCAGCGTACAGTCAAAAACGATTGGCGCTGTTTTGAGGAAGATAAAAGAATCCATCGACAAGATAACCAAATCTACCGAAACCGTATCAACGAGGTTTGAGGCTATAGACTCAGGCGTCAAAACGGTGGCGAATCAGGAAGAAAGCATCCTTAACGCAATGGAAAAACAGGGAGAAGTAAGCGAACAGTCATCGGGTAGCATCAGTTTGACCGAAATTTCAAGGCAGGTAAAGGCTGGTTCAGAGGAAATGCTTGAGGGCAGTCAGGAAGTAATAAGAGAAAGCCAGAATCTTGAAAAAGTAACGCAGGAAATAACAGACGGAGTGAACGGAATGGCTATCGGCGCGGAGCAGATAAACGTAGCGGTATACAATGTCAACGATAAGGCTGCCGAAAACCGGGAAGCCATTGACAGTTTGATAGTAGAAGTTTCACGCTTCAAGGTTGAGTAAGGAAGATAAATAAGGAGTTATGGAATGAAAATAAAGATTAAACTGAGCATTATGATGATAGCCATTGTAGCGGTCATTGTAACGACTGTTGCCGTGGTACTGCTGCGGCAGGCTTCCGGCATTAGCATGAATTTGAGTAACCGCGGCCTAAAATATTTAGCCCAGGAACAAGCCAAATTCTGGCAAGGCCGGGAAAACGGATATATAAGCCAGTTAACCGGAATCGCGGACATAATGGGAGAATATGAAAAGATCCAACCGGAAGAACGGCGGGACTTGTATGACAATATGCTGCTGGCCATCCTCAATAATAATGAGCGCTTTGCCCGCGTATTTTCCATTTGGAAGCCAAACGCCATGGACGGTA
>Ga0268262_10002181_pt1 | contig 23001 bp, 20 predicted proteins | sample TergutNc150P3_FD_190354 | JGI IMG/M metagenome (GOLD analysis project Ga0268262, IMG submission 190354) | Nasutitermes corniger P3 segment gut microbial community from laboratory colony in Florida, USA - Nc150 P3 (SPAdes) (version 2) | ecosystem: Host-associated > Arthropoda: Insects >...
ATGACGAGTATCTATATCGCCTTCGCCACCTGGTTGAGAATGCCTTTATGGAGTTAAAGCGTTGGCGTGGAATTGCTACGAGGTATGCGAAGAACACTGCCTCATACTTGGCTGCTGTGCATATACGCTGTCTCGTCATTTGGGCTAAACTCTATTGACGACACTGCCTAAGTAATGTGGCATATTTATCAGTAATATGGTAGTCCTTGCAAAATTTATGAGAAGTTCTTCCTGACCGTAAGATATGGAAGAATCTATCTGGATTTCCAGTATTCCTTTTTTACCTTTGGGTATTGATGCTACGACTAATCGTATCAGGCCTTTTCTCTTTTCGTCAACTAGGTCGCCATATGTAATGAGAATAAAGCGGTCATTGTCGCATGGTATAGCCTCAAAGCCGCTGTCAGGTTTTAATTTATAAACCCCCAAAAATTGCCATTCGTCATCTTTCCAGCGGGCAAAAAAACATGGCTTAAATTCTGATCCATCCTCACTTTTTACGCACTCACCATCGGCTGTTGTATATAACGCATCTTCATACCAATATGCAGATCCTCCCAGTTAGTGTAATCGTTGACGCCGGGCATTGGAGGTTCCAAAGAACGCTCCAGTTTTGGTATCATTTTCTGTATTTTATTTTTATCGTCCATAAGAAGCACAAGGTAATCACTGATACCATCATCGTTTGCTATGAAATCTAATGAGCATAGTTCCCCGACCCATTAAACGGGGGGGCCTTGCTCAAATTTAAATATAAGTGGGGTTACTTGCGCAAATACCGATACGCCAAAAATGTAGAGGCAGGCGAACAAGACTGATAAAAACGAAAAACAACGTATTGACATTTGAACACCCCCCTTATGCTTTCACAATTACAAGAATTTTGTAAAGAAAAAAGTGAAAATTTTAGTTCTGTTGGCGTTTCTGCTGTTATGGCTGACTGTCTGATACCAACATGCTGATTCTAATAGCGATGAAAACATGCCGCCAGTTGCGGATGGGCAGGCCACTACTGAGAGGAGCCATTTGCAAAAAACGTTAATTTTGCAAATGGCTCCTGATATAGGCTATTCTTCCGCAGCACCGTCAACCGCCGGTTTTTGTTCGGCAATCTTTCCCAAGTACTTGGGCAGCTCAATACCGGCCAGCCCCGCTACTTCATGGAGTGGCGGGAGGCTCTTTATCAGGCCGGACATAAACTGACTGGTTGACGTGCCTCCATCTTTGCTTCCCGCGTTATCCCAAACTGTGACTTTGTCAATTTTGATATTGCGTATGGCCTCGACTTGCAGGCTGACGATCTGCTCAATCTTTTCTGTCATGAGCAGGGTAGCCGCAGCTTTCGCGTCGCCATTGCAACTGCTCACCAGACTTCGGTAGCCGGCTGCCTTGCTCTCCAAAACTTTCAGCAAGCCCTCGGCTTCAGCCTGGTACTTGAGTAGGACTGCGTCAGCCACACCTTTAGCCTCCCTGCGGGTTTTCTCGGCTTCGGCTTCCGCCGCGATTTCCACTTTTCGCTTTTCGATTTCCTGCCGCACGATTTCATGGGCGTTTAAACGCTCATGCTCGGCCTTATACTGCGCTTTCTGTATTTCAACTTCGGCCTCGCGGCGGGCTACTTCGCCCTTCTTTAGGGCTTCCGCCTGCTGCACGGCCAGTTCGGCATTGGTCTTGGCAATATTTGCCAATGCCTGGTTTTCACCTGTCACAGCGCTTGCTTCCTGGTGCTTAACATAGATGCGCCTGTCGGCCTCAGCCTTTTTTTGCCCCTTTTCCGATTCCGCTGTATTTTCAGCAACCCGGATTTCTTTCACCCTTGTCGCTTCGGCCTGACCGATGGCGCCGAATTTCTCTTGCTCGGCCACGTCAATTTTGGCCTGGTTAATAGCCTCGGCGGCGGCCTTCTTCCCAATGCTGTCTATGTAGCCGGATTCATCGGTAATATCGGTTATATTGACGTTAATGAGGTACAGGCCAATCTTTTTAAGTTCAGGCTCTACGTTTTTGCGTATGGAGCTAAGGAAGCTCTCGCGATCCTGATTGATCTGCTCAATGGTCAGTGAAGCCACTGTCAGACGAAGCTGGCCGAAGATGATTTCTTTAGCCATTTCCTCTATCTGGCTACCAGAGAGGTTCAAAAGGCGCTCTGCCGCCGATGTCATGATTTCCTGTTCTGTACTGATACCAACGGTGAATGTTGACGGCACGTTGATGCGGATATTCTGCATTGAAAGGGCTTTTTGCAGTGGGATGCTGATGGTCATCGGGCGGAGGCTCATGTAGGAGTAGTCCTGTATTAAAGGCCAGACGAAAACGCCGCCGCCATGAATGCACTTTGCCGACTGCCCTGCGCCAACTTTGCCGAAAACCACAAGTATCCTGTCAGATGGACAGCGCTTATAGCGCGATGCCAGGAACATCATAGTTGTAAAAATTAAGACCACAAGGCCAATGATTGATGCAATCCAAGCGTTAAGTGTGTACATACGCACCTCCTTATTCCAATTCTATTTTGAAGTTTTGCAATCGGCTCTGTATTTTTGACATGTAAATTTTATATCTTAAACAGTTATTTGATGCTAAACCCGGCACGCTTTTGTCCGTATCATGGCATGTGGGCAGTGTTGTGCCCAATAAACCGCGCAACTAATCTTTAGAAAGGGGAAAACATGCGCCAGCGAATGCTTTTAATTCTCACACCTATACTTATGATGTTTTCAATCGGATGTCTTTTTATACAAGGTGGTGGCGCCAGACACACGATATCACACACTGTTGAGCCTGCTATTAATATTAAAACAGGTGGAAATAACGGTGCCTATGCGTCCAATTTGCTTGTTATTTGGAGCAGCGATAATCGTGAGGTAGCCATGCAGACCTGCATGACGTACCTTGAGAGAGCTGTTGAAAACAAATGGTTTAATGGCACTACTTTGATCATTTGGGGGCCGTCCGCAAAGTTGCTGGCAAATGATAAGGAATTACAGGCGAGAATTGAGCTGTTAATTGACATGGGCGCTAAAGTCCTGGCATCCGCTGAGAGCGCTTCTTCTTACGGTGTCACCAAAAATTTAAAAGAGTTAGGGATAGAGGTACAACCAATGGAAGCGCCGTTTTCAGACGTGATCAGATCGGCCAACACAAGAGTAATTACTTTTTGATTGCCATGAATTTTAAGCAGGCGTTACAAGACAAAGAGCTTCAGGTGTACACGGCCTCCTGGTGTCCCGATTGCCGTGTACTTGACAGATGGCTGGTAGCGAATGATATTCCTCATTCAAAAGTTGATATTGAAACAACGGAAGGCGCCGCGGAAAAACTGGAACAAGAGACAGGCAAGCGGGCTATACCTTTCATACTTGTAAATGGCACACGCTGGGTGCGCGGATACCATAGAGAAGTGCCATCCAGGTTTAGCCCTGATATTTTGCTTCGGGAACTGCTCTGAAAAGAGTTAATTGCAAAATCCCGCTGTACGTCTGCTCCTGACTTTCCGCTGTCTCTGGCTGTATTTCGTAACTTGTTTTCTGGCAATATTTTGCGTCAGAGCCTGCTCCAGTTGAGCGTAGCCTACCAAATCTCCGTTGGACTTGCAAAACTAACGTTTTGCAAGTGGCTCAAAATACAGAAAAGCTGCATTGATGCTGTTCTTTTTTTGTTATATTTATAGCAGTTCAGCTTTTCAAAGCTGAACTGCTATGCTAGGATTTGCCTGTAAATCATGGCCACGTGCTACTTGCAGTCGTGTTTGGTTCGCCGATAAACAAGCAGTGCAGGCGAAAATAGTCATAATTGTGGAGGCAACAATGTCAAATCAGCCCAAGCAATCGCTCTATGGTGAATCTGACGCCGCTGGTTATGAGCAGTCTCAACCGTTGAGTTTGGTGGATCAGATTTACGGCGTTTTTTCAGAACCTGTGGAGCTGTTTAATCGTTTAGCCAAAAGGCCTCAATGGATTGGGGCAATGTTATTATTGACTGCGTTTGGTTTGGTTTTCAGCATAGTCTGGGTTGCGAGAGTTGACAGGATTGAGCTTATAACCTTGCAGTTTGAGCGTGTCCAGCTTCAACTGTCCGTTGATCAACTTGATCGGGCTATTGAAATGCAAGCCAAACTAATGCCGGCTTTCGCTGTGCTTGGAAGCCTGATTGGAACTCCAATCGTTATTTTCTTTACCGGGCTGATTTACTGGGCGATTGGCCTGATTTCCAAAGAAGACGCCAATTGGAGGCCAACCTATTTTCATGGCCTTGCGGTTGCTTCAATACCCGCGGTTGTGACCGTCCCGTACATGCTGTTGGGAACTCTGATAGCGCTTCTGAGACCTGTGGGAATTCTGAGGCCTGATCAATTAGTTCCATCGTCGCTTGCTTTCTGGATACAGCCGGATAACCCCAAGTTATCAATTCTCTTTGGTTCGCTGGATTTGTTTTTACTCGCTCAATACGTGATGATTTATTTTGCCGCGAAGTACGCTCTGCGCACTAAGACCTGGGGCGCTGCCCTCTGCGTGGTTCTTTCAGTGCTGGGACTTTGTTTTCGCGTTTTGCTTGCAAAGTGATGAGGTAATGGCAAAACCCCGCCGCACGCCTGCTCCCGACCTTCCGCTGTCTCTGGCTGTATTTCGCAACTTGTTTGCCGGCTATATTTTGCGTCAGAGCCTGATCCGGTCGGGCGTAGCCTACACCAACTCCGTTGGACTTGCAAAACTAACGTTTTGCAAGTGACTAGTGATGTAACCAATCCATCAATGTTTCTTTGGTGTTTCCCAGGGCAGACGAACAAAAAATGTCGTCTCTTTGCAGGGGATGCTTTCAAAGCTGACTTCGCCGCCCATGATACGGCTCAGGTGCTTGACTATGGCGAGTCCGAGGCCCGTGCCTGGAACTCCGCGAGCGGTCTGGGTTCTGTAAAATCTTTCAAAAATGCGATTGGAGTCTTTGGGGGAAATGCCGGGGCCGTTATCTTTCACAGAAAAAACTATCCACTGGTTTTCAAGCCTTGCGGATAGGAGAACCGCTGAGTTTTCGGGGCTGAATTTTATTGCGTTGGAAAGCAGGTTTTCTAAAAGCTGATTTAGTCTGAGCGGGTCGGAAACAAAGTCGCTGGCTGTCAGGCAAGGCTCTATATCAGGCGACAAATCAACATTTTTGTACTTTGCCAATGGACTGGCGTTTTCAATCACGTCTTTCAGAAATGCTTCAAGTGCGATCGGAATGAATTCCAGTTTAAGCGCGCCTGTTTCTATGCGGCTCAATTCTGAGATGTCATTCAGCAGAAGTGTCATTCGATCCACATTCCTGAGAATTATTTTGATGTTTCCTTCTCCTTCGGGAGGAATCCAGCCATCGTCCATCAAGTTTTCAGCCGCAACCCTTATGCTTGTCACAGGGGTTTTCAGTTCATGACTTGCGTTTGAGATAAATTTCTGTCTTGTTTGTTCCAACGCTTCTTGTTGAGTTATGTCTTGTATGACAAGCAGAATCCCCAAATCAGCGGCGTTTGTGTCCGTTTTAATATTCAAAGGCGCGGCGTAGAAAGATAGTATTCGCCCAACGCGATCGCGGCTCCACGCGCTTGTGTGCCCAGCGAAAGCCTTGCCCAGCATACTCAGGCTTTCCGGGTCGTTTAGCAAGTCGGTCGCAGTGCCTTTAAGTAACACACGCGAGTTGCTTCCCAAGAGCCTTTGAGCCGCTGGATTGAATGTAACAATTTGTCTTGATGAACCAAGCAAAACTATGCCTACGTTGAGATTTGCCAAAATGCTATGCCGTAGTAAATCTTCTCTGTATGCTTGTTCTTTGAGCGCAATATTTTCTTGCTCCAGACTTGACCAAATGCGGGGCAGTTCGTTCCATGCCGCTTCTCCATAGGCTTTTATCGCATTCAGCGAAGCAATGGCTGAACTCATGCGTCGGTACCACAGCAACAGAAAATATACCCCCATCGCCAACAACCCCCATCCGAGCGGCATCAACGATGTGAATAAAAAAAGAGCGCCGCATAAAGCAGAGCCAAATGTGGCTATTGGCAACCACAATGTTGGGGGAAAGTCCCTTGCTTGCATAACAACATTTTGACAACAGCAACGTACATTCTTGCAAAACTTGCTGTAAAGAGCTTGTAAATCATTTGATGAAAGCGGGCGTTCAAAAGAATGCCCACGATGTTTGATACAAGATTCTACGCTGTTTTCAGGCTAGATGTAGCTCCAAACAAAATATGCTTCGATTAATTTTAATTAAAATTTCGTTTTAATTTTGTCTTGCATGATTTTTACAATTCAATAGACTTTCAATTTGGAGTTTTATGGAAATTAATGGAATCAAGTGGTGCAAATTGGTTCAAAATTTTGACAGAGCTTTCAAATCGTTGTTCCCAGGTTTTTTAGAGGTGCTTTGAGTGTCAGGTTTGCGTGGTAACTCGCCGGCTACGGTGGATGATAAAGGACGGGTAAAGATTCCGACTTGCTTCAAATCCGCGCTGGACTCTTTTTCCGCTACCGAAGACAGAGATGGACAGCACTTTTACCTTACATCCATAGATGGTCAAAGCGCGCGTTTGTATCCATTGTCCGTTTGGGAAGCGATTGAGGGAAAGCTGGCCAAATTGCCAAGTACTTTGGAGGCTCGCAAATTTTTCCTGGAGCGCACATCCTACTATGGTTCTGAAATTGAGCTGGATGCTCAGGGGCGCTTTGTAATACAGCCCATTCTTCGTTCAGTCGCCAATTTGATTGGAGAAGTGGTAATTCTTGGCCAAATGGATCACCTAGTGATTTGGAACAGAGCGGCCTTTGAGAGCCGTATTAGCGCGGAGCCTCTCACAACGGCTCACTTGGATCAGCTTGCGGAATTGGGTATCTGATATGTCAGCGTACGCCCATATTCCGGTGATGCTCCGAGAGGTAGTGGAAAATCTTGCCATACCGAAAGGCGGACGCGCTATTGACCTGACTCTTGGTTTAGGAGGCCATGCGGAGGCGTTGCTTTTAAAAGCGGATGATGATGTACGCTATTTAGGAGTTGATCGTGATCCTGAGGCGAGAGATATAGCGCTGCAACGCCTTGGGAAAGATGAGAGGTTTTCCGTAATCGCGTCAACTTATGAAGATGTATGGGAAACCAAGTGTTTGCAAGAGTGGATGATTCGATACGCTTCTGATGGGCTGGACATTGTTCTTGCAGACCTTGGGGCAAGCAGTCTCCAGTTTAAAACCCCTGGGCGCGGATTCAGTTTTATGGTGGAAGGTCCTCTGGATATGCGTATGGATGCAACAAGTGGCTTGACAGCGTTGGAATGGCTGGAGCGGCAGGATGAAATAACACTGGCGGACGTTCTGTACAAATATGGTGAAGAAAGGGCATCGCGCCCAATATCCAATGCAATTATCAGAGCGCTTGAAAGCGGAAAACTACGCACGACGCTTGATCTAGCCAATTCAATCTATACGGTTCTCCCCCGTGAAATCGCAAAGCGCAAAAAGCGGATAGATCCTGCCACACGTACATTCCAGGCAATCCGGATAGCGGTTAATGCAGAGCTCGTGGGTTTGGAGCAGACCATTGAAAAAGCTGTATCGTCGCTCAAGCTATGCGGACGCATAGGGATCATAAGTTTTCACAGTTTGGAAGACCGGATTGTCAAACAGACGTTCAGGCGGCTTGCGGGCATATATGATGGCCCTGGGCGAGAGCCGCCTATGAAAATGCCCAAATTTTTACAGATCATTTCGCCCGGCGGAATCAAGCCTGGCGAAGCTGAATGCGCTGCCAATCCGCCATCGCGTTCAGCCCGTTTACGTTTGGCACAACGTGTGCCTTGTAGTGTTTGAGGTTTCATTATGGCAATAAGTCGACACAATTTGCGCCGCAGTTTTGTTGCATCTGACAGGCAAGTTGAGGGAGAGGGTATTCTCAGAATAGTCTTGCTTTCTATTGCTATCGCAATGCCGCTTGTGACGCTTGCTTACCTGAAAATTCATGATATGCGCCTTGGATATGAGATGAAGGAAATTCAGGATCGTATTCGCAGAGAGGAGGAACTTACCAGGGCATTAGAGCTGGAGCGAAGCCGTTTGTCCAGACCGGAAATAGTTCAGCAATGGGCTAACGATGCCGGATTTATTCCAGTGAAAACCGCAAACCTGGTCAGACGCCAATTTACGCCGGAAGATCAACGCATAGCAAAACTAAGACCTGTTTTTTCCAATTGAGAATGGCAACGCTGTACACTATGTAATAGTGGTTGTTTACATGTCGCCGATCTTTAGTCAAACCCAGAATCAGCCCAAGCGCCTTTTGGGCAGGCCGGAGGCGCAGGATTTAGCTGCCACAAGGCTTCCATGGATATTTGTCGCCGTTTTGTTTTGGGCTGTTCTTATTTGCGCACGTCTGATCTGGATTCAAGTGTACCAGCGCCAATCATATCAAGAAAGGGCGATGCGCCAGCACACCATGAAAATTACCATTAACCCGATAAGGGGGGAAATAAGGGATCGCAATGATGAAGTACTCGCCACATCATTGCCGTCAGAGAGCCTTTATGTGGTTCCGACGGCTTTCTATCCGAGCCATTCGCGCAGAAGAGATGAAAATGGGAAAATGGCTGATTACTGGGGCGAGCCTAATATGGAATTCGCCAAAAGTACGGCCAGTCGCGTAGCCAGGGTTTTGGAACGCCCTGAACGCTATGTTTTAGGTCGCTTCCTCAGAAAAAGCTATTGGGTTTCCGTTGAAAAACAACTAAGTCCGATTAAGGCTGCCGCTCTTAAAGAGATCAACAAGGAAACACTTCAGGAAATCAATAAGGACACTTCCAAAAAATCAGCAAAAAATGAAAAAAGTGAAGAACCCCGCAAAACTCCGCGCAGAGATTCTGTTCTGCATTTTTTTCCGGAATATCGCCGTCACTATCCTCGCAACACTTTAGCCTGTCAGGTGCTGGGGTTTGTAAATGACAATGGTGAAGGACAGCTTGGCGTTGAAAAGGCTTATGACAAAATGCTGGCTGGTCAGCGAGGTACTTTGGTTGCTCCGAAGGACGGTCTTAACAAGTATTTGATCCTCAAAGAGAGCTATCTTGATATTCCAATAAATGGTTCCAGGTTGCAACTCACTATTGATGCCGCTATACAACACATAGTTGAGGAAGTGTTACAGGAAACGATTGCCCGTCACCATCCCCAAACAGCCCATTGCGTGGTAGTTGACCCAAATACCGGTGAAATTCTCGCAATGGCCGGGACACCATTTTTTGATCCCAATATCTTTTATCCACGTAAATTCCGTGGTCGAGACGAAAGCGAGCTGTCGCCTGCGGAAAAAGAGGAATTGCGCTCCTGGCTCAAAACCCAGCAGGAGGCTCGTAAGGTGCATCCGTTGGAAGACAGCTACGAACCAGGCTCCACCATGAAGATATTTACAGCCGCTATAGCTTTGGAGGAGCGGAGCGTCCATTTGGGCGAACAGATAGATTGCATGGGAGGTACTTGGCAGTACAACCCCACTATTCCCCCAATTACAGACTCGCACCAATATAGGTCATTGACTTTTGAGCAGGTTCTTTGGCAATCCAGTAATATCGGCACGGCAAAGATCGGTATCCGACTGAAGCCGGCCGTACACTACAAATATCTGAAAGAGTTTGGTTTTGGGGAGCCTACAGGCCTTAACTTTGCCGGTGAGACGGCCGGTCGTCTTCCGGCCCCTGCTACGTGGTCTACGCCGACTCAGTACACATTGAGTTATGGCTACGGTCTGATGGCTTCGCCGTTACAGGTACTCATGGCCGGCTGCGCCGTGGCCAATGGCGGTAACTTGATGAAGCCGTACATCATCAAGGCTGTTTATAACGACAAAGGTACTTTGCTTAAAGAAATAAAACCGGAAGTCAGGTCTCATGTGATAAGCGAAGAAACATCAGCAATTATGAGAGATGTGCTGAAAGGCGTAATTACTGATGGAACAGCCACTAAGGCAAAACTTGATAAAGCCGAGGCCTTTGGGAAAACTGGAACAAGCAGGAAGATCATCAATGGGAAATATGACCCGAAGCGCCACTTCGCTTCATTTTTAGGTTTTTTTCCGGTAGATAAGCCAAAATACGGAATTTTGTTCATGCTTGATGATCCCGTTGGCGATGTCACTGGCGGTGATGTGGCGGCTCCGGCATTTAAAAAAATCGGCGATGCGATTATTCGCTATAATTCGTCAGCTCCACAGCCTTCTCAACCGGAAGACATAAAACTCACATTGCAGGATTGGCCTGTTGATGAAAAGGATGAACCAGTTTTGCCCGGCCGTACGCCGGATGTAAAGGGTTTGAGTTTAAGAAGCGCCATACAGCGCGTTGTTATGTCGGGAGGCAGCGTCAGGGTCAAAGGCGCGCAGCCCCCTGCTTTCGGGCCTTACAAGGTTATGGGTCAATCGCCAGAACCAGGCAAACCCCTGCCGGAGGATCAAATTGTAACTATTCAGTTGAGGTTTCCATGAAGTTTCTAAAACTGATTCAAGGATTGGGCCTCACTAATGTTCAGGGAGATTTGGACTCGGAGATAGAGGATATAGATTGCGACAGCCGCAATATAAAAAAGGGCTGGCTTTTTATTGCTCTTAAAGGCGCGGCGGCAGATGGCCATGATTATATTCAGCAAGCGGTAACCTGCGGCGCATCTGCGGTTGTTTCCGAAAAGGATATATCAGACGCCTGTTTGGGCGCTTCGGTTACTTCCGCTGTGTTCAATGCCAGTCCGAGGGAGACAATGGCTCTTTTGGCGCAGCGGATACATGATAATCCGGATCAGCGTTTACCATTGATCGCTGTTACCGGGACAAACGGTAAAACCACAACCACCATGTTGGTTCGTCAGTTGCTGATGTCTTCAAACGTGGGCTGCGGTCTTATCGGCACTGTGGTAAATGCCGCAGGTTCCCTTGAAACTGAAGCAGTGCGCACTTCTCCTGAAAGCCCGACATTTTATCGATGGATAAAGAGGAGCCTCGACGCAGGTGATTCTGCCCTGGCTGTTGAAGTAAGTAGCCACGCGATAGAATTGGCCAGGGTTCATGGAGCCAGATTCCGAGTAGGCCTATTTACAAATCTAACTCAGGATCATCTTGATTTTCATGGATCAATGGAAGCGTATTTCCATGCAAAGTCTAAACTCTTTACCCGGTGCGTCTGCGGCTTGGTAAATACTGAAGATGATTATGGACGTCGTCTGTTGAGTGAAAATCCGAATTTGATTCCTTTCGGATTGAATTCAGGCGCGTATCGCACTGAAAACCTTGTGCTGCGCCATAATGGCACATCATTTGATTTTGTGACGCCAAAAAAAAGTTTTCAGCTGAATAGTCCGCTGCTTGGAAAGTTCAACGCGTATAACCTGCTTGCTGCTTTATCTGCGCTGGATGCGGCCGGGTTTGATTTGGAGAAATTGCTTCCCAATATCGGCGCTCTGAGAGGCGCTCCCGGTCGCCTGGAGCGCATTGATTTAGGACAACCATTCGGAGTTATGGTTGACTACGCGCACACGCCGGACGCATTGGAAAAGTTGCTGAGCGCCGGAAAAGACCTGTTGACACCCGGCGGCCGTCTTCATGTTTTGTTCGGATGCGGCGGTGATAGGGACCGAACAAAGCGGCCAATCATGGCATCTGCTGTTGTGGCTGGAGGCGCGGACGTTATATGGCATACATCGGACAACACTAGAACCGAAGACCCTGAGCGAATGTTGGATGACGCGGCCTCGGGAATCTCTGATGAAATCCGTGCCAACTCCACTCGTTATCACCGCATTTCAGATCGTGCGCTGGCCGTACAAGCTGCGATAAGAGACTGCCGCCCAGGTGATTTGTTGTTGTTGGCAGGTAAGGGGCATGAGCCATACCAGGACGTGATGGGTGTTAAGTATCCCTATAGTGATCGCGCCGCTGTGGAAGCCGCGCTGAGAGGCGAAGAAATTCCAAGACCCTGGGTGTCCGACGCGACTGGTTCGGGGACTGTTCATCATGCTGAATGACTCTATGTCAAGTCCTTCCGAACGCTGCAAAACTCAGATTCTGGATGGAACTGATGCCTCGGCCATACAAAGAGCGCTATATGTCCTCCGCTCAGGCGGACTTGTGGCATTTCCCACGGAAACTGTCTATGGTTTGGGTGCTGATGGTCTGAATCCCGCTGCTGTTGCCAGGATATATGAAGCAAAAGGCAGGCCTTCAAACAATCCGCTCATATTACATGTGGCCGGCAGTGAAGCAGCGATGTCTCTTGTTAATGACTGGCCTGATATTGCGCGAAAGTTGACAGATAAATTCTGGCCGGGACCGCTCACAATAATTCTGCCAGCTTCAGGCGCTGTACCGGACATTGTAAGGGCGGGCAATCCAACGGTTGCCATACGAAGCCCGAATCATCCGGTAGCTTTGAAACTACTTCGCGGTTTCAACGGGCCTCTGGCCGCACCATCGGCAAATAAAACTACCGAGACCAGCCCCACTAAGCCTGAACACGTTTTGAACAGCATGGATGGCCGCATAGACTTAATCCTTGACGGTGGGCGAACGCGTGCCGGAATCGAAAGCACGATCATCAATCTGGCGGAAACGCCTCCACGTCTGCTGCGTCCAGGTCCCATTTGTCCAATGGAATTGGAGGCGATCACCGGCCCGATAAACCGTTTTGATGGCGTTGTTTCTGTAAATGACATTCAAACCGCGCCCGGCATGTCAAACCGGCATTATGCGCCAAAAGCGCGACTGACCGTGCATAAGCCAAGCGAATTGAGTAGCGTTCAAAAAAAAATTCAGCAAGAATCCGGCGATAAAGTAGTAGCGGTTGTTTTTGGCGATGAGATAGAATTGCCGTCAACATGTGACTACAGGCGGCTGCCGACCGATCCCCAGGGCGTGTCCGCGAGATTGTACGCAATTTTGCATGACTTGGATTCCGAAGGCTGTCAGCGTATTCTCTTTCAGGAACCGCCGCAGACAGACGAGTGGCTTGCGGTAATAGACAGGCTAACTAGAGCGGCATCAAAGGACTGATAGTGCTATTTACCCTGTCTGAACTATCTTCCATTCTCAACACCAATTTAATTGGCGATGGCAATATTGTGCCAACCGGCGTTAGTTTGGATTCAAGGTCAATACGACGTGGTGAGTGTTTTACGGCCCTACGCGCAGAGCGCGATGGCCACGAGTACGCCGCAATGGCAATTGAAAAGGGAGCTTCATGTCTGCTTGTGGATCATCAGTTGGAAATGCCTGTCCCTCAACTGGTGGTGAATGACACCTTGGCAGCGCTTCAGGCGTGGGGGCAAGTCAGACTGCGAAATTACCGTCCGCGTGCGGTTTTTGGCGTAACCGGCTCTGTGGGGAAGACCAGTACCAAGGAATTGCTTGCTGGGGCAATTTCCGCCTGGAAAACGCCAGGGAACCGCAATAATACACTGGGACTGCCGGCCGCATTAGCCACTTTGCCAGATGCTCTGGATGCCGCAGTGTTGGAAATGGGCATGTCCACATCGGGTGAGATTCGTCGTTTGACTGAAATCGCCCCTCCTGATTTTGGCGTTATAACCAATGTTGGAATTGCCCACATGGAAAACTTCCCGAGTGGTCAGGAGGGCATTGCTTGTGCAAAAGGTGAACTGGTGGCGGGTTTAATACCTGGCGGGGCTTGGGTTTTTCCAAACGACGACCCGTGGTGCCATTGGATTTCAAAACAGAGATGGGCCTCAAAATCAAAGCCTATACCTGCTGGAGCAGGCGCTGATTTTTCTATTGTGTCTGTGGAATCGCTTGGGTTAAAAGGTGAGCGATTTGTCGTTCAGTCTCCTATGGGTACTTTTGGTTTTGAAATCAGACTGAGGGGCCGCCATCAGGTTCAAAACGCTCTTCTTGCCGTTTCGGTTGCCCTTATAGCCGGTTTTAATGGCGATGAAATTGCGAGCGGACTTGCTTGTGTTGAACCGGAAGAAGGGCGGGGGCGCTTATATCCACTGAGCGGTGGCGGTTGGCTCTTGGATGAATCCTATAATGCAAGCCAGGAGTCCATGATGTCATGCGCGAAAGCCCTTTTGGGCTTGGACGGCGGCGAACCAATAGCTGTTTTAGGATGTATGCGTGAGCTTGGGCCGGAGTCAGCTTCCTTGCACGAGGCTGTTGGAGTGGCGCTGCGTCAAATCGGAATCAGCCGTTTATGGATATATGGGGACTTCGCAATGGATTTGGCGCGCGGCTTTGGGCTTGGCGCAAGCGCCTATGAAAATTTTGAATCCTTGAGACCCGCACTGACCGAATTACCTCAAGGTTCGCGCATACTGGTAAAAGGCAGCCGTTACTGGATGTCGGAAAGAGTGGTTGAATACTTATTAAATCGATTTGGCGGCGCGGAACAGGCCGGCATAAGACATTGAGGAGATTAAATGATTCCGTGGATTCTCTATCAGGTTCAGGAGATGCTTCCGGCGAAGTTTTTTAGCTATGCCGCGAACATTTTCAATTATGTAACATTCAGAACCGCAGCCGCGGCTGCTTCGGCATTCATCCTCTGCCTGATATTCGGTCCCTGGTTCATCAGAACCCTCGGAAGGTTAAAACTGGGGCAGCACATAAGACAAGAAGGGCCTGAACATCACATTACCAAGAGCGGGACGCCAACAATGGGCGGCCTTCTCATAGTAGGTGCAATTCTCATATCCACCATATTGTGGTGCGGACTTGACAGCGGCCACATTTGGGTTGCGTTGCTGAGTCTTGTCGGCTTTGCTGCTGTTGGAGCCTATGACGATGCCCAAAAACTGATTAAAAAACAAAATAAAGGTCTGAGCGGCAAAGAAAAATTGCTTGCGCTCACCATTATTTGCCTTTTGGTGGCATGGCTGACACTTCACTTTGGTTTGAGGGGGGAGGAAACGAGCCGCTTGTCTGTGCCATTCTTCAAAAATTGGCGACCGGACGTGGGTATTTTCCTCATTCCCTGGATATGGTTGGTCATGGTTGGGACTAGCAACGCCGTAAACCTCACGGATGGTTTAGATGGTTTGGCAATCGGCGGAATCCTGATAGTCAGCGCCACTTTTGCCGTACTGGCCTATGTTGCCGGCCATGTAGGCATGGCAAATTACCTGTTTGTGCCTTTTGTTGGCGGCGCATCCGAATTAGCTGTATTTCTTGGTTCAATGGCGGGAGCTTCGCTTGGTTTCCTGTGGTTCAATGCCCACCCCGCCGAAGTTTTTATGGGTGATACCGGCTCGCTTGGTATAGGCGGCGCGTTGGGAACCGTGGCTATATTAATTCATCAGGAATTGCTACTTGTCATTGCAGGCGGATTGTTTGTGTGGGAGGCTCTGTCCGTGATTTTGCAAGTCGGTTCATACAGGCTGCGCGGTGGCAAACGTGTGTTCAGGATGGCCCCTTTCCACCACCACTTGGAGTTGGGCGGGCTGAAAGAGACAAAAGTGGTCATCAGGCTTTGGATAATGGCCATCGTCTGCTCTCTGGTGGCGCTTAGTTCCTTGAAACTAAGGTAAAGGTAAATGGCAATTTTCGACCCCACGATAGACTCAAGCGATACCATCAGAGCCACGTGGGCCGAAGTGGATCTTGGCATGTTGCGCCGCAACTTCCAATTAATCAGGAAAAAAATCAGCGCCGCAAGGCATGTTGGTATGATGCTCATGGTAAAGGCCAACGCTTATGGCCATGGCCTTGTTGAAGTCACAAAGGCGTTGTCTGACCTGGCTGATTGCGTTGGGGTTGCAGTTTTGGAAGAAGGCATTCTATTGCGCCGCGAAGGCGTTAATAAGCCAATTATAGTGATGGGAGGCATTTGGGGCGAGCAGATACCGCATTTTATAAAGCACGATTTAATTCTGTCGGCAAGCTCTGTGGACAGGCTGTCCCAGATAAATGATGCCGCAAAATCAATGGGACTGCGCGCAAAAGTGCATCTGAAGATTGACACCGGCATGGAGAGAGTGGGTATTCACTATTTCAACGCCCACAAACTGCAAGAGGCCGCCATTAAATGCGATAGCGTTGACGTGCTTGGCATCTATTCGCATTTTGCCAACGCCGATGCCAAAGACCTGACGCACGCGAAACTTCAACTGGAGCGTTTTCAAGAAGTATTGGCATTTTACGAAAAGAGATCAATGCCAAGGCCGACCGCCCACATGGCCAATTCCGCGGCCTTGCTGTGCTTGCCTGAGAGCCATTTTGACCTCGTGCGCCCGGGCTTGCTGCTGTACGGCATCTGCCCATCCCCGAATATACCAAAGAGTATAGGCGTTTCGCCGGCCATGACATGGAAGAGCCGAGTGGTTTACTTCAAAGTCGTTCCGCCGGATCATCCGGTCAGTTATGGGTCAACATGGAAATCAGACCATCCGGTTCGCGTGATTACAATTCCGGTGGGCTATGGAGACGGATATTTCAGGAGCATGTCCAACAGATCACAAGTGATAATTAACAACCGCAAATACCCGCAAGTCGGAACAATCTGCATGGATCAACTGATGGTGAATATTGAATGCGACAGCGCGTACAACGGCGATGAAGTCATATTGCTCGGCTCATCCGAAAACGAAAACATAACGGTTGAAGATATGGCAGTTTGGGCAAACACGGTGCCGTATGAAGTGCTTACGGCAATAAATGCAAGAGTGCCGCGAATTTATTTAGATCCAAAAAACTCCATCACAGCCCCCGCCACTTCTTCCAGCAGTGCTTCGGTCATTTCAGGATAGACAGGTAAGCTCAGGACTTCTTCGCTGGCGAGTTCTGTTTCCGGCAGACACCCTTTTTCATATTCCAGATATTCAAAACACGGTTGCTGGTGCAGGGAGATTGGATAAAAAATGGCGCTGCCAATGCCCCGCGCCTTCAAATAGGCCTGCAATTCATTGCGGCGGCCACGCTTTACACGTACCGTGAACTGGTTATAGATGTGGCGGCCATCTGGTACCGCTTCAATGGGCAGTTGCAAGTCGTCCTGGCTTAAAGCCTGCATTCTCTGCATATACCATTTGGCGTTTTTCCTTCTGCCCTCGTGCCAGCCCTCAAGAAATGGCAACTTGGCGCGAAGCACCAAGGCTTGAAATTCGTCCAAGCGTCCATTTATGCCAACTTCGTGATGGACATAGACAGGCTCCATGCCGTGAACTCTGAGACGGCGCACCTTTTGAGCCAGCGCCTCATCATCTCGTATGAGCGTAATACCGGCGTCACCAAAAGCGCCGAGGTTCTTAGTTGGATAATAAGAACAGCCCGTAAGTTGACCAAACTGCCCCGCGTTCTTGTCCCAGCCTTTAGCTCCCAAACTCTGGCAAGCGTCCTCAATGACCGGAATCCCCTTGGAATCAGCTATCTTCATTATTTTTGGCATATCGGCTAATTGGCCGAATAGATGGACGGGCATAATTGCCTTTGTGCGCGTGGTTATGGCGGATTCAATGGCCTGCGGCGTCGCGTTGAATGTAACGGGGTCAATATCAACAAACACAGGCACCGCCCCAAGCCGCGCCACCACGCCGCCTGTGGCAAAAAATGTGAAGCTGGGGAGTATCACTTCGTCCCCATGACCAACGCCCAGTGCCATCAGCGCGACAAGCAGCGCGTCCGTTCCGCTGGACATACCAACGGCAAACTTGGAGCCGCTGTAACTTACCATGTCTGTCTCCAGACCCACGACATTTTCACCCAAAACAAATGTACAGCGGTCTATGAGCGTGGAAAGGCCATCCATCACCTTTTGCTTTACCACAACATTTTGCGCGACAAGATCCAACATCGGAACAGACATCTAAGCCTCCACAAAGGGACATTTAAGTATATAGCGCTTTCATGTCAAAATCGCGTTCCACGATTTTGACGAATAGTTTTTGGGGCAGTTCCCAAGTTTTGCTAATAACAATTTGCATTTAACTGCGGACTGAACATTCGTTAGTCTTCAGTAAAGGTCTTTTCAGCTTAGAGTTACACCAATATGCGTTCAAAGGAACGCATATTGGTGCAACGGTTCTTTTAATTCATCGTACAACCAATTCGCGCAACACCGGTATTGATGTTTTTTCCATATTGAGAAAAAATGCCTATTCGGCTAGTTATTTCACGTTCACCGTGAATTCGTGGTTTACGGTTCTGATAGTCCCGTCTGTTTCTTGCTGTATGCATGGGATCGACAGGTGGTACGTACCTGGTGCTAGCGTTCCCGAATTGAGGCTCATGAGGTTGTTGTTCCTAAATATTTCAAGAAAGCGGATTGAGCCGCCATCAAGAAAGCTACCTGTGGCCGATTCCATGATCCATTCCAGGTACTTTATTCCTTCAGCGGTGGGCAGGCTGGGGGTGTCCCAAGTGGGGGTGGAACCTCTCGTTGCGTTTATTTCATTGCCGAATACTTGCACTCCATCGTGGAACAGGTTTATTGAGCTTTTAGGTTGAGAGGAGCGAGGGGGGATAGGAGTGACTGTGAATACGACTGCACGGGAAGTACCGCTTTTGCCATTATAGCTTGCAGTCGCTGTGATCTCGTACAATCCCGTTTCCACTGGCACGAATTTCCAATAGAAACCTATCCCAGTATATTCAACGAACTTAAATTCCAGCGGCTTCACATGACCGTTGATCTTGGTCTCGAAAGTCCATTTTGTAGTAGATGGCAGAGTTTCTACGACATTATTACCATTACCCAAGACACCAAGCGTTATGGCATTATGCTGCCTGCCACTGTAGTAGCCTAAAGAAGTAGTAGCTGTATCATACGCAAACGTTTGGTTTACCGAAAACTCTACAGATATGGAGATCTCTTGCGACTTTGAACCATTGCAAGCCATGCACAGGGTCAATCCCATTGTGGCCACCAAAGCGATGAGCGCACATAGCAGAGAGCTGAGACAGAAAGTGTTATTGCCATTTTTCATGATTTCTCCATAAGAAAGGTAACTACTTACTTCACTATTGTTGGAACTATCATACTGAGCACGCAAGTATTGATTAGTCATAATCGTATTCAGGTAACGCTTGGATCTCCATAAAATTGCAAGATCGGGTTGAAAATGAGATTAGCCATACTCAAGTAAGTAATTTCCATAAAAAGCATCGGGATTCATTACTTAATTGGAACCAAGGCAGTTCAGCTTTTTAAGGCTGAACTGCAAAATGTTGCTTTCCCAAGTTATTTGGCGTAAGCAGTGGTTTTGGATGCAATAATGAAAGTCATGGTTTTTGTCGTGACAGTCTTGCCCTGGGTTTTGGCTATCTTTACCTTTGCTACGTAATCTTCGTATCCCATGTCAAATAGACCTAAAACGACAGCGTATGATCCTATTTCGTGACTGTCCTTTGTGATACTATCAGCAGCGGGGTAGCCACTGATCAGACCATGCATGTCGGTAGTGCCTCCAACGGTGGTCATTGAGATACAGCCGGTTGCTATAACCAATGTTGCTACGGCGATGATCCCGGAAAGTTTGTGTAGTGTCTTCATAAACACTCCTTAGTAAATTCGCGCATTTTTGCGCCATTTGAAGAAAAACGACCGCACTGGACAATTCCAGAGCGACCATGTGTAGCTAGCCTATGGGCAAAATTGTTTGTCATCGCTACCGCCACCGTTCCGTTGCACGAAACAAACGTAGCTGGCAGTGCAAACACTGACCTTACATCAAATTTACAATTAATAGATGATACTAATAGTTTATGTAAATGATTTATTCGGGGGGGGGGGGATAGGAATGACTATTGTCACTATTCGTGATGTGTGTCGAACCAATAACATGAATTTGCACGACAAAGAGCAATGATTGTTGAATGACGCTGATATTACCCGATTGCACTGTTGACAAACTCCTGATTAAAGCGACAAAAGCATGTTACTACATCAACTAACTTTATTACAGAATTTTTGTAAAGAAAAAAATATAGCGAGGCCCCCCTACTATTTTTCCCAAACTCTGGGGGCCTTTTATTACGACCCACTAAAAAAGCCCCCAAAAAGGCCCCCAGATAGGGGTAGATTTCAGGGTACCACATCAAACGACATTGGACACAAAAATGACCAAGAGCCACACTGACGCTGAGTATTATGGACTATCTGTGACTTCCTTGGATTTAAGACTGGCGGAGAGAGAGGGATTCGAACCCTCGGTACCTGTTACCAAGTACACTCGCTTAGCAGGCGAGCCCGATCGGCCACTCCGGCATCTCTCCGATTCACTCTTCAAGGTACACTAATTTGATGCTGCTGTGCAAGTGCTGAGATAGAATTATTGAATCTTATAGCTTTTTCACTGAAATTCTGGGAAACTGCATGACATGGCAGCTCCAATACATACACAAAACGTGATAGCAGTAGTTTGGGACTTTGATAAAACACTGATTCCCGGGGTTATGCAGGATCCGATTTTCAGGGAATTTGGTATAGACAGCGCACAGTTCTGGCGGGAAGTGAACGCTCTGCCAGCTTACTACAAGCGTATTGGTGTCAACATAAATCCCGATAATGTCTATTTGAACCACTTGATTACTTATGTAGTCCACGGTCTTATGCCGCAACTGACTAACGCCAAACTACGGGAGCTTGGCGCTGAGATCAAATTCTATCCGGGGCTTCCGGATTTTTTCCCCCATTTACAGAAAGTATTGAGCCAGGTTCCAGACGCGGACAGATTTGAACTGCGTTTGGAACACTATATCGTTTCCGCAGGTTTGAGAGAAATGATTGAAGGCAGCGCAATCAGGCCGTACGTGGAGGATATTTGGGCCAGTGGGTTCATTGAAGCTCCGGCTAATCCGGGTTTTGATCCAGACGCTACTTTAGACCTTGATGAAAAAGTGCCGCCCGAGCCGCTTTTTCCGGTCGAGGGAATAACACAGATAGCCATTGCGTACGACAACACGAGCAAGACCCGTGCTCTTTTTGAAATAAACAAGGGTTCCAACAAGAATCCTGTGATAGACGTTAATGCCACTATGCGGGATGAAGACAGGCGCGTGCCCTTTGAAAACATGATCTACATTGCCGATGGTCCAAGCGATGTTCCGGCCTTTTCCGTGGTCAGACATAACAACGGAACAGCCTTTGCCGTTTATGATGACAACGAGCCGCTGAGTCTTGAACAGGCTGACAATTTACGTAGAGATGGCCGCGTGGATCATTTTGGCCCCACAGATTACAGACCGGATAGCGCGACAGCGCGCTGGCTGAGTTTGCGTGTGCGCCAGATTGCCGAGGCAATCATTGAGCAGCGTCGCGAGGCATTGAAGAAAAACGTAGGTGCCGTACCCAGGCATTTGCCACGCTGACTATGATAAAGAAGTTAAGGGAATCCGTCAGTTTTAAATTTCGTGAAAAAGCGTCTGTGTTTCTGACTGAATTACATCCTGCTGCCGATGCGGTTGCCAGGGTTGCCGTGATGTCATTTATACGAAAACGTGATTATGACGCGACGCATCATTGTTCAGCCTGGCGGGAGGGACTTCCGCCTGTAGCCTTTGGCTCGGATGACGATGGCGAGCCTTCTGGGACTGCCGGCCCGCCAATGTTAAAGGTTCTGGAGGGAGGGGGAATAACCGATATCTTAGCTGTATGTGTCCGTTGGTTTGGAGGCACAAAGCTGGGAACGGGTGGCTTGGTTAGAGCGTACACTGAGGGTGTCCGTGGAGCCATCGCCGAAGGAGAACGTCTGGGACTCTTTGAACAAGTGCGGATATTGGTGGAGGGTTCAATTGAAGCGCCGCCGGAAGTAGCTCATTTGCCCTTTGCCGTCCTCAGGTCTTTTAAAAACGCGGAAATTTTGGGACTGGATTACAGCGCCGCCGTTTCAAAAATAGCTTTCCGCCTGCCGCCGGAAGACTGTTCCGACCTGGAAACAGCCTGGCGTGAACGCAGCCGAGGCGGGACTGTTAACTGGACGCAGTTTTAGCGTGATAACCTGTACACAGTCTGGCGAGGTAATTGTAAAACCCCGCTGCACGTCTGCCCCCAACCTTCCGCTGTCTCTGGCTGGATTTTATAACTTATTTGCTGACAATGTTTTATGCCAGAGACTGCTCTGATCGGGCGCAGCCTACCAACTCCTTTGGACTTGCAAAACTAACGTTTTGCAAGTGGCTCTGGCTATAGCAATTTTAGTTTTCGTAGTCCAAAACGTGCAATACATTCATGCGAAATATATTGATAAAATTGGATTCAGAAGTCATGAGAATGGACTACGCCATCTAAAATTGCTATATGTTCATAATTTTTTTGAAGATCAAAAAATTTAATGGCTATTCAATTAGCTCAGGATCAGGATAAACTGATTAATAGTGTTTTGTGATGGACATTGACAGCTTCTGTTGCCATCCACAGATATAGCAATTTCACTTTTTGTTGTCACAGTGGCTTTCGTCTACGCTTGTAATGAAGCTGTTTATTATAGCCACTCGCCGTAAGGCTTTGACGCTGCTTATGCAGCCTCAAAGCCAACGGCGATTTGACTCCATTCTTGGATAACACCATGACTTGAATGGCTATAATTCCTCTCGAAAGGTATTTCCCCAAGGCTAGTAAATACTTGCCTTTACACTAGGTGGATTACCCTTACTGAGCTAAATGGATAGCCATAATTTGCATTCATCTTTTTTGGAGGGGGGATGTGTATAGCAGTTCAAACATTTATACCAAATCCTGATCTGATGCGACAAATGATCTCGCAAGTGCCTTTAGTTGCTGCATACAGTGCAGCCGTTTTTTGCAACAGCAATAGAAAATGGTGAGAATTAGAGTCTGTTCACACTAGACTCTGTTCACACCAATTGACAGATGAATGAAAAATGTGACACAAAGTGTTCATGGACATAACATCATAGCAGTTTGAGCGCACAGCCCCATACCTGCCGCGCCAACGCGGCAATGTGAGCATGAGCAATCACCAAGTGGTGAACGCGATTCTGTATATCACGGAAAACGGCTGCAAGTGGAGGGCATTGCCGAAATCCTATGGCAACTGG
>Ga0268262_10002182_pt1 | contig 22995 bp, 24 predicted proteins | sample TergutNc150P3_FD_190354 | JGI IMG/M metagenome (GOLD analysis project Ga0268262, IMG submission 190354) | Nasutitermes corniger P3 segment gut microbial community from laboratory colony in Florida, USA - Nc150 P3 (SPAdes) (version 2) | ecosystem: Host-associated > Arthropoda: Insects >...
TAACATTTTGTTTTTATTTTTTCGTTATCAAAACAACAAGGAGGATATTATGTTGTTTAAGAAACTTAAAAAACAATCGGTATTGCAGCTAACTGCGCTTTTTTTGGCGGCGGTTTTTGCAATAGTTGCGGGGGCGTGTCCCGGAGATGATGTTGGCGGAACAGGAAACGCGCAGACAGAAACAAACGGACAGAATAACGGACCCCAAACGCCTAAAGCTGCAGACTACGACATTGGCAATCTGAATCAGACAGCGGGTAATGTTATCGCCGTAACTATAACGCCGAAAGCAGGCAAATCAAGCGGCGCGGTAACTATTTATTATGAAGGAGTCGATGAGACAAACTATGCCAAAAGTACAACGCTTCCCGTTAATGCCGGAAAATACGCCGTAACCTTTGACGTTGCGGAGGCAGACGGCTGGAATGCGGCGGCAGGTCTTTCCGCCGGACTATTAATAATCAATGCGGCGGTTGAAGAAATTGAAGAGGGTGAAGCCGGCGACTTAGAAATAAATTTCATCTCAGGACCTAACGCGATTAGCTGGGGCGTTTCTTCAAACGCCAATGTGTTAACTCTGGGTATGACGCCGGGAGATACCACAAAAGAGCTTAAAATTAACTGGTATTCTTCAAGCGGAGTTTCAGGTAAGGCTGCGCAAGTAAGGTTTGTCAGAGGAACCTTCACAGCGGGAAAAGAATTAATAGAAGCAGACGGAAATGTGGCGACCGCGGGAACAAGCTATACCCAGCATAAGGCTACGGTAACAGGGTTAAAACCGGGTTCAAGTTACCAGTATGCGGTGTCCAGCGACGGGACTAACTGGAGCGAAATATACGATTTCGCGGTTCCCGCTGAGACAGGTCTTTTCAAGTTTGCCGTAATAGCTGACCCGCAGCTTACCACAGGTAATGTTGATAAAGACAGCCGTTATCCCGCTACCAATGTTACTACCGCCGCAGGCTGGAGAGAAACAATGGGTATCATTATGACCAAAGGCGTTAGTTTTATCGCAAGCGGCGGAGATCAGGTTGATACTTCCAGTAATGAAACGCAGTACGCAAATTTATTCGCTCCGGACGGAATCAGGAGTCTTCCTTTTGCTCCCGTAGTAGGCAACCACGATACGAATGTTTTGTTTAACTATCACTACAACCTTCCCAATGAGCAGTATCCCGGAACAACCACAAGTCAGATAGGAAACTATTTTTACCTTTATAACAACATTCTTTTTGTAGTGCTGAATTCCGCTTCAAGTCCGAGCAGCAAGAACGCCGCCGCAACATACATCGACTATTTTAAAAATACAATCAAAGCGGCGAAAATAGCTCACCCAAAATATGACTGGCTTATTGTTCAGCACCACAAATCGACAGCCAGCGTCGCCGACCATTGCGCCGACACTGATATTCAGTACTATGTAGAAGCAGGTTTTGAAACGCTTATGTCCGAGGAAGACGTTGACTTTGTACTTGCCGGACATGACCATGTATACGCCCGCAGTTATCCGCTGAAAGGCATGGACGGCGGCAAAGTCTCCTTGCCGGATACAACGCGCGGCGGTCACGAGATAACTTTCTCTCCCGGTGATACAAAGAATCCCATCTATCTCACTTTTACAACCGGAAGCGGACTGAAATATTACGCGGTAAGTTCGGATCCCTATTTTAAATATGGCAACAGTCTGTATCAAAAAAATAACGCAAGTTATCCGTACTTAGGCACTGACGCCAACGGTAACGCTACTTTGTTCGGCAGTACAAGTTACATGGCGGGTAATTTACCCGTTTCCAACGCCGCTTTTGTTCAGCCGTATATACCGAGCTACACCATTGTTGAGGTCAACGGCAGGACTATAAAATTCAGCACTTACGCCATCGTTACCAAGAGCGGTCACGATTCAGGCGCTGATTCTCCTTATAGTTTTGATAAGGACGTCCCCTACGACTGGGTTCAGGTGACAAAGAATTAGTTGAGTAAAATTCTTAACCACGAACCACACGAACCAAAGCGAACGAAGAGGGATTAGCGTTAACTACTTAGATTAGCGAAAGAGAGAGCAGGGGATTAAGGGGTTTTTGTTCGAAAACTATGCGTGAACTTTACGATAAGATGACGGACAAAAACCCCTGATCCCTCTCTCTTTCTACTACGCGCATATTTTTAGTAAATCTCTTTGCTTTCTAGGTTCGTGCTGGTTCGTGAGGTTCGTGGTAAATTTCTTCTTAAATCATTTCCCCGCGCACAGTCCCACAACGAAATTTACAAACGTATTAAAATACTCCGGTGTTAAACGAGATACAGTATCCTGCGCGTTGTTCAAACTGCGCCATGTTTCGGGCAGACGGCGGTATTCGGCGGGCGCTTTAACTTCGCCTGAGATGATTAAGTTTCCAAAGTCGGGGCGATCGCGTAACAGCGCTTCGTATTGCTCGGCTTCATTAGCGGGGAGCATTGTTACAGTTTGGGCGGCAAGCCCCGCTCGTAAAAAACCTACGTCGTCGGAAAATGGGGTAGGGGCGAGCAGGACTCTTTCCAATCTTAATTTTTGGGCTGTTTCAAGAGCGTGATTTCTTAAAGACGCTATGTTTTTTATTATATCGCGGATATTAGGGCTTACATCATGTCCGCCGGTTTTTAAAATAAGGTCTGTTGTTGTTGAAATTATAAAAACGCCGCCTGTGCCGCACGCGTCAAAATTAAATATTTTCGCTTTTTCAAGCCCCCATTCTTTAATTTTTTTGGCAAGAGTAAAAGAGCCTTGCTTTTCAAAACTTTCGCCCGCGGTTAATTCTTCTTTGTCCGTAAAAACAAGCATCCAGCGGTCAATTCCTTTTTTCGCCAGAGTAACGGCGGCGTTTAACAGATGAAATACGGCGATACTGTTGTCATTCGCTCCGGGACTGCCGTCAACACGGTCGTAGTGGGCGGAAAAAAGATAGGGGCTTGTTCCTTTGAACGGAAAAACGCCGCTTGCGGAACGGAGCGATTTTTGTCCGGGAGGGAAGACAAAAATATGCTTGTTTCCTTCCACATTAATTACGGTTGAATTAAAATTTAACGCCGATATTTGCTTTGTTAAAATCGCATAACGGTCTGCGTCAGGAGCGATAAAATCAAAATAACAGTCGTATGGACTGTGTTTTGCCCATTCAGGCGTTTTTATACTTTTATCTGCGCTTGATTTCACTCGGTTATTTTTTCCGCCTTAAATGAATGTGAGGGAGAGACAAGCTCCTGCTGTGTGTCGATTATTTTCAGTTCTATCAATTTATCGTTTTTATCCGCCGCTTTAAAACTTGCGTCTAAAATACCGAAGACAGAGGCGGTGCAAAGTTCCAGAGTTTTTTTAAGATTCTTGGTTTCCAAGTACCTCGATAAAAATACCGCCGTGGTCATGTCGCCCGTTCCCGCGACGCCCTTGCCGAGCGGCAGTTCAGGCGTTGTGATTTTATATATTTCTTTTTTATCCGACGCAATCATTGAGAGCTCTCCGTCTTTTTCTTTGTAACTTGTTACAAGAATAATGGAAGGTCCCATTTCATGCAGTTGTTTTATGGCTTTTAACGCACCGCTTAAATTTTGCGTATTTATTCCGGTTATAGCTTCAAGCTCAAACTGGTTCGGGGTAACAATATCCGCAAGAGGTATAAGTTCTTTTTTAAAAATATCGGGAATATCGGGTTTTACATAAAAACCGCGTCCAACGTCGCCCATTACAGGATCGCAGGTGTAAAGCGCGCCGGGCGATTGGCTTCGCACTTTTTTTACCGCGTCCGCAATAGCCATGGCGACGGAAGCGTCGCCTAAATAGCCTGAAAGCACCGCCTCACAGCGGTTAAGGGCGTTCCGCTCTTCAAGCCCTGTAACAAGTTCCGCCGCCAATTCCGCTCCAAGGACTTTCCCTTTCCATGAGCCGTAACCCGTGTGGTTGGAAAATTCGACCGTGTTAATCGCCCAAACTTCGCGTCCAAGCCTTTGCAAAGGGAAAACAGCCGCAGTATTTCCCGCATATCCGTAAACTACATGAGACTGAATCGATAAAACCGCCATTTTGTACCTTTTTCCTACTTATATAGTATGCATTGTTTTAATATCATATACAAGTAGCCGGTTGGTTCGTAGTTAAAATTTTTCTAAAAAAGTTATACAAAATACTTGTATTTTATTTAAAAATGTTGTAATATACTCACAATGACCAAGAAAAACACTAACTATTACGATACATTGTTAAACATTAGCGAAATAACCGCTATTTTACAACCTAAACCCAACATGAATTCAAATTCTCTCTCTCTCTCTCTCTCTCTCTCTCTCTCTCTCTCTCTACTATAGAAGAAACTTGTCAATATCACCTCAAAACACATTTTCACGGGATAGGTCTGTCCAAATGACAGTAAAAATAAACAAAAGGAGTATTTTATGAAAAACGCAATCAAAGTGTTAGGAGTTATCAGCATGGCGCTGATAATCGGATTTGCTATGCTCGCTTGCGATGAAGACGGCGGAGGCGATGACAAACACACCCACCAATGGGGAGACTGGACGCAGACAACCGCCGCAACCTGCACAGAGGCAGGAGAAGAAACAAGAACCTGCAAACTTGACGCAACGCACACCGAAACACGACCAGTAGCCGCGCTCGGGCATGATTATGAATGGGTACTAACAACTCCGCCCACCATAGTGGCGGCAGGCGAAGAAAAAGGAACCTGTTCCCGTGATTCATCACACACCACAACACGCGCCATCACCGCCGTAACTTTTACCACCATTACCGATATGGGAACATGGTTAGCGGCACAGGATGGAAATAGAATCGACACAGCATACGCCGTCAAACTGAGCGTAGGCGATTTAGGTGGTAATTCCTCAACTGACGGAAGCGCAGGAAAAACATTAAAAGACAACGATACTAAATATGTCTCACTTGACCTTTCTGGCATTACCGATATTGGTTCTTCAGCTTTTAATGGTTGCATCAGTCTTACCGGAGTAACCATACCCGCCGGCGTTACCAACATCGGGGGATGGGCTTTCTCCGGTTGCTACCGCCTTACCGAAACAACCATACCAGCCGGCGTCGCCATCGGGATGAGCGCTTTTAACTACTGCATCATACTTACCAGCGTAACTTTTCAAGGCACGATTCCCTCGATCGGGGATAATGCGTTCCTCGGCGACTTGCGCGACAAGTTTTACGCAACGGACACAACAAACGGAACGCCGGGAACGTATACCACCACCGACTACCCGGTAAACAGTTCTTCAGTGTGGACGAAGAACTAAAGAACAGGTAGTAAATAACAAATAACAAAGGTTAAGAGCTCGCTCTTTCTTTGTTATTTGTTAAAATGAGCGCAAAAGATGTATGCCCAATATTTTGCTTGTGCAGTCAGGCAGGGTGGGTGACGGAAAAACATTTTCAGGAATTCCCCGCCGTAACAGACCATTAGAAAAAAGTTAAATTTGGCGAGCGAAAAAAAGCAGACCGGCAAGAGGATTATGTTTGTCGCCCGCATCTTCAAACCTTTGCCGTTATTTGTATGAAAGAAAAAAGCCGGTCTGGGGCTGTACAGCCCTAAAAAAGCACCGCATAAGCGGTGTGGATCAACTAATGCCGCACGCTGAGAGCACCAAAAAATGCCGCAGTTTTCAATTAAGCAAGGTCAACTTTAGGTGACCGACAGTGCGACGCTCTTCCTGAGTTTTTCCGGCGCACAGACTGCCTGACTGCGCAAGCAGATTAGGAAATAAAACTCTTAGGCATACATCTTGCTTTCACTTGTAAAAAATCAGAACAAATCGGCATGGGAGCCGGTGCGGTAAAAAATTATACGGTTGTTATCTTTATCAATACGGTATACGAGAAGCCAGTCAGGTTCAATATGACATTCCCTTTTTCCTTGATAGTTCCCATGCAAGGGATGATCTTCATGTTTGGGGAGTAAAGGAATTTCCTGTATGAGCATACGCATAACATCTCGAAGTTTATAGATGTTTTTATGGCGTTTTTCCATTAATTTGCGATCTTTATTAAAAGAACCGGATATTTCATAGTCAAGCATTATTTAAAGTTCCAACATCTTGTCCAAGTCTTCAATAGAATTATGCCATTTAGCCGGAATTTCCCCACGAAGCATGGCGTCCCCTTCTTTAAAAGCTGCAATAGTTTCGGCGTTAAAACGAGGTTCGCCGGTTACAGGGTCGCTGTGTTTGGCGCAAACAGGGCATTCTTTCTGTCTTCTGGCGGCTTTCTCTTTAAGATAGCCTACAAAATCAAGCGCTTCAATAGCGTAATCCTCGGGCAGCGTTTTGATTTCTTTAATAAGCAATTCGGCATTCGACATTCTAAAGACTCCTGTTAATTATATTATAACGCCTTATTTTACTTTATGTCAAATAGGCGTATTGCCCATTGCCTGGTAACGCCGTAATCGTTAACCCCTTAACGCTTTCTGTGAAATAATCTATCAACCAACAACCATAAAAACCGTAAAAATTTTCCCTGACTTTGCCCGTATTTCATGGAAAAATCTCCCGCCGCCTTGTTCAGTGAATATGTTCCGTATTTCTTTTTTAAGAAATCCCAGTGTTTAACTATCCACACATAAAGATCGGCCTCTGTTCTTCCCGGAAAATTAGCAAGCAGCCATTGTTCTCTGATTATCTTTATAACAGGATTATACACATTATTGTACCATGATACAAGGGCGTTATTAAAATGAATTTCTTCCTCGATATCTTCGTTTAAATAATATTTATGCACAAGTATATGGTTATAAATAACGTCATAACGGCCGGGGGCGCTGAAATTCATATCCCAGTATTCGGTTAAATCGCCGAATAATGTCTCGGTATAAAATATATTTTTTTCATATTCAATAAGCTCCGCCGTTAACTCATCCGTAGTCATGGACGGTTTTATATTCATCTCTGTTGTAAGGCTGATAACCTCGGCGTCGATAAATTCAACGCCCTGCATTTTTGCAACAGAGACGCGGTGATTTCCGTCGCGCACAAAATACACCCCGCCGATTTCATACAGAAGAATCGGAGGAAGTATAATATCTTTTATGTGCGCCTCATCAACTCTTTGCCAGCGTTGGCGCATATGTTCTTTGCGCGGAAGAAAATATTTATTAAAATCGTGGTAACGACCTTCGCTTCCGACAATCATTTTTATCGGCACTGTCTGGCTTCCCATGTAAACTTCGTTTTTTGGTTTTAAAATTCCCTTAACATCATGAAAAGAAAGCAATTTATCCCTGTCGGTGTTTAAAAAATTCTGTATTTGAGATAACATCGCTTTTCCCCTGGCGCGGGAAAAATCAGCGTAGGTTTGCTGTGTTATCGCGTCAATTTCCATTTGTATCTCCCAAATTTATAATATAATGATTAAAAGCGTTAACTACTGTTGTTTCATTCCACTTTGTTGTACGAATATCGTTTAAATCATATAGATGAATATGACCGTGAACAAGGTACTTAGGTTTAAATACTTTCATAAACCATAAGAAAGACTTAAACCCGGTATGGCATTTGTCGTTTTTATCATGAATGCCCTTGGGCGGGGAGTGGGTTAAAAGCACGTCCAAAAAGCGGCCGTGTACAAGGCGGTTCCAAAGGAGCCTAGGGATCATTTTTATAATCTCGGACATCATTTCTGAATTGGTATATTGATTAGGACCGTTATTATAACGCATACAGCCGCCAAGCCCCGCCACGATAAAATTCCCTTCTTTTTTAACCTTTGTCCCCAGATAAATCGCTCCGCAGCCCAAATATTCCTTAATTCCCTGATACAGGGGCGTATCCCAGCGTTTTTTGTAGTTGTTCAGCTCTTCGGTATGGTGGTTGCCGAAAATGAAAAAAAGCGGCTTATTTAGGTTAGAAATGATAAAATCGAGGTAATCCAGCGGTAAATCGCCCGCTGCAAGGATAAAATCGACATCCCCAAAACGGTCTTTTATCATGGGGGAATAGACTTGGCTGTCAATTTGGTCGGAAATACATAGTATTTTCAATACAAAGTCCTTTATTGTCGATAATAAAATGTGATATATTATCAATAATAATGTATTATATAGGTAAAAGGAAGGTTATAGGAAGGTAGAAATGACAAAGAAAATTACAATGATTTGGGTGTTTTTATTTTTTGCCGGCTTGTGTTACGGACAATCAAGTTTTGCCAGGGGCGAGGAATTGTTTATGCAGAACAAACCTGCTCAGGCTGAGGGCTTTCTTGTTCAGGCGATTGCCTATGATCCCGCTAACCCTTTAACGTATCTTTACTTGGGACTTGTATACGAACAGCTTGGCAAAGCAGATGACGCCATTTCCATTTACAGGCGGATTCTGCCGTCGGCGGGAAGATATTCAGCCCATGTCGCGAATAATTTGGGTAATGTATATTTTCAAAAGGGACACACGGAAACAGCGGATAATTACTATACTCAGTCAATTGGTTTTGATCCCAAGTATTCCAACGCGTATCTTGGCAGGGCGAATACCCGTATTAAAGCGGGAAATCTGCATAACGCTATTTTAGACTACGAACATTATTTACGATTAGAACCGCTTTCTTTTCAGCGGAGCAAAATTGAGCAGTTGATAAGTTTAATCCGAAGCGAAGTTGCGGCGGCTGAGATGAAAAGAATTATGGCGGAAGAAGAAGCCCGCCGTCTTGCCGAAGAAAAGCAAAGACTTTTGGACTCGGTTTCCGCTTCATTGCAATCCGGCGCTACCTCAGGCAGGGGACTTTCTACCGGCGCTGAAAGCGTTGAAGGCTATGACGGTGAATTTGTGCTTGACTAGTATAGAATATAATAGGGGGGGGAATATAAATGTCTGAAAAACAAAAAGTAATATTAATCTCAGGCGGAGTTTTACTCGCTCTGCTTATCACCGGGTTAATAATTTTTCTGCCGCGCGGAGGCGCTGATAAAAAATACGGAAACGCAAAAATAAGCAGTATCGAGAAAAAAAGACTTAATACCATAAAACTTGCGTCAAGTTATGCGCAAAAAGGGGAATATGACAGAGCGTTAAATCTTCTTGACGGTATTTTAATAGATAATCCTGACGATGAAGAAGCTCTCGCTCTCCAAAACGCCATACTGAGTATGGATCGCGGCGGTGGCGGCGCTGTAGGCGCGGAAGCTTTGCTTGAGGCGCAGCGCAGATTCCTTGAAGAACAGCAGCGGCAAAACGCCGCGATGGTTTCCAGTTTGCAAAGAGTAAGCGTAAACGCCGATTCAGGAGCAAATTCAAGAGCGGCCGCAGATGCGGAAGCCGCAGCTGAGCGCAGAGCCGCCGCAGCCGCCGAAGCCGCAAGAAAAAAAGCGCAGGATGAAGAGCTGGCAAAGGCAAGCCGTGAAATGCAGGAGCTTATGCGAAAGGTAAACAACCTTGTAGCGGACGGCAAGGCAAAGCTTGCCTCGGATAACTATTCGGGAGCCACACAGCTGTTTAACGAAGCCAAGAAAATGCTCCCTCCCGGAGAGTCTCGTTTTGATGCGCAGAAGTTATCTGAAATGGCTGACGCTTACTATGATTACGGCGCGAGAAATTCCAATTCCGCTAACGGAAGGGAAGCGATTAACAATGCGTCGCAATTTGCAAATGAAGCTATAGCGACGGATGCTACTCAGGCTTTGCCGCATTATGTTGTTGGGCGTATCGCGCGCGACGCAAATCAGAATGATAAAGCGATTAGCGAATTCAGAGAGGCGGCGAGGCTTGATTCTAATAACGCCATGTACTTCCACGATTTGGGAAGAGTGTTATTTATAGGAAAACGTTACGCCGAGGCAAGAGATAATTTCCAGACGGCGACAAGATTAAATCCCGGGTATGAACCTTCGTGGTACAACCTTGGCGGAACTCTTCGCGCGTTGAACCGCGCCGATGACGCTCTTGCCGCATACAGGCAGGCTGTCGCCGTAAAAGCGGATTATTCAGCCGCGCACAGAGAAATAGGCAGATTGCTTTTGGCAAAAGGCGATGCGCAGGGAGCGGTTAAATCTTTTACAAGCGCGCTGCAATCGAATCAAAATGATTTTAATTTAATTTGCGAATTAGGAGCCGCTTACAGTCAAGCGAATAATTTTACGGAAGCTGAAAATACATTCGCTAGGGCGATAAGAATAAATAATGCGGATCCGCAGACAAATTACAATATGGCGGTAGTTAAGCTGGAGCTTAAAAAAAATACCGAGGCTCTTAATTTCGCTAAATTGGCTGTGGACGCTAATCCTAACAACGCCGTTTATGTGTATACTTTGGGGCTTGCGTGTGAGGCGATAAACGCTCCCGACCAAGCTATTGCGGCGTATAAAAAGGCCGCGTCGCTGGACACGAAGTATGCGCGTCCCAGAATAAATCTTGGAAATATTTTGCTTGCGAGCGGAAATACAAAGGACGCTATTTTTTATCTTAACGAGGCATATTCGGCGGAGCCGGCTAATTTTGAAGTAAATAACAATTTAGGCGCGGTTTACGCAAAACAGGAAAATTGGGCTTCCAGTATTAACCACTATGAACGCGCTTTAAACGTAAAACAGAATGACGCCGTAGTGCGCCTTAATCTTGCCCGTGCTTACACAGGAGCGGGCGATCTTCAAAAAGCGCAGAATGCGTATCAGACTGTATTGCGTATAACTCCCGATAACTGGGACGCTATGTACGAGCTTGGAATGACATGCGTATCGCTTGGGCAAACCGCCGACGCAAAACGTTATTTACAGGACTTGGTAAGCCGCAACCCGAATTATTCAGGCAAAGCCGAAGCGGAAAGGATATTAAGAAGTTTATGAACGCCATAATTACAGTTGTAGGAACGGACAAGGTTGGAATAATAGCGAAAGTATCCGCTTTTTTGGCTGAACGCAGTATCAATATTGAAGACATATCGCAAACCGTATTAAGCGGAAATTTTGTAATGATGATGATGGTAAGACTAGGATCAAATTCAAAACCGCTTGAAGATATAAAAAAAGAACTTTCCGCCTTAGGGGATACGCTGAATGTAAGTATCAGCCTGATGCACGAAAAAGTTTTTTCTACAATGCACAGGATTTGAATGAAGAATATAACCACGAACCAACACGAACACCACGAACTTTTTGTACATATCTTGTCGTTGTTCGCTTTGGTTCGTGTGGTTCGTGGTAGAATAAATAAGGGATAATATGTTATTTACACCGTTTGAAATTAAAGAAACTGTTGATATGTTTATGCGCTATAAGCTGGACATACGAGCGATAACGCTTGGTGTTTCTTTACTGGATTGCATAGGTTCTACGGGAGATGCCACACGAAAAAAAATACGTGAAAAACTGCTGCGTGTCGCCGGTTCTCTTGTAAAAACAGGCTGTGATATTGAGACAGAATACGGTATTCCTATCATCAATAAGCGTATATCCGTTACGCCGATAGCTCTTGTCGCCGCTTCATGCGAAGATAAAGACTATACGCCGTTTGCAAAAACCCTTGATTCCGTAGCAAAAGAACTCGGCGTTGATTTTATCGGCGGTTTTTCCGCTCTTGTTCAAAAAGGTATCTCTTCCGGCGATGAAAAACTTATCCGCTCCTTGCCCGACGCTCTTTCGCAAACTGAGCAAGTCTGCGCTTCTGTCAATGTAGCGGCGACAAAGAGCGGTATTAACATGGACGCTGTGCGTCTTATGGGCGAAATAATCAAAAAAACAGCGGAAGCTACCGCCGCTAAAGACGGCATCGGATGCGCGAAACTGGTTGTTTTTTGCAATGCGCCCGAAGACAATCCATTCATGGCAGGGGCTTTTCACGGAGTAGGGGAGGCTGAGAGCGTTCTTAACGTGGGAGTATCAGGACCGGGCGTAATAAAAGCCGCCATTGAAAACTGCCGTGAAATGTCATTTGACGCGTTAGCCGACACTATCAAAAAAACCGCTTTTAAGATAACCCGTATGGGTCAGCTTGTAGGCATGGAAGCCGCTAACCGCATAGGAGTCCCCTTCGGCATTTTAGACCTCTCACTTGCGCCGACTCCGGCAGTAGGCGACTCTGTAGCGAGAATACTTGAAGAAATGGGTCTTGAAGCCGCCGGAACCCACGGCACTACAGCCGCCCTTGCGATGTTGACCGACATGGTAAAAAAAGGCGGCGTAATGGCGTCAACCCATGTAGGCGGCTTTTCCGGCGCGTTTATTCCCGTCTCCGAGGACGAAGGCATGGTGGCGGCGGTAAAAAACGGTACTATCTCACTTGATAAACTTGAAGCGATGACATGCGTCTGCTCCGTAGGACTGGACATGATACCCCTTCCCGGAGACACAACACCCGCTACAATCGCCGCAATTATCGCCGATGAAATGGCAATAGGCATGGTGAACAACAAAACAACCGCCGTGCGTGTAATACCCGTCCCGGGCAAAAAAGCCGGCGATTGGGCGGAATTCGGCGGTCTTTTGGGCGGCTCTCCCATAATGGCAGTCAACAGCGCAAAGAGCGACGCTTTTATCAACCGAGGCGGACGCATTCCCGCTCCCATTCACAGTTTTAGGAATTAAATCCAAAATTATAATAAAAACAACTAATATTTTTTCACTTGACACTCGTCAACAAGAGGTTTACTCTTAAAGTACAGGAGGAAACATGTCCGATAAATTAGCCGCAAACGAAGCTTGGACTAGTATGATGAATCACAATATTCTTATTGTCTGGGACTCCTCGTTCGATTTGGGAATACCGGTTGTTGATGAACAGCACCGAGGGATTGTTTCCACTATCAATTCCCTATGTTACGCAATACAAAACAAGCACGGCAATGAAATGCTGAAGCCTGTAATAGGTATGGTTGTCGAATATACTCGTATTCATTTTGAGATTGAAGAAGATTTCTTAAGAAAATGCGGCTACCCCGATATAGAAAAACATCATCAATTACATGAAGAATTGACGCAATCGCTGTCTCATACCAGCCATGACAGTATTTGGAATAAAGACCCTCAGGAGTTTTTGGATTTCCTGAAAAAATGGTGGATCAATCATATCTGTAAAGAAGACAGAGTATTCTGTCAATATTTGAATAAAAATAATAAAAAATAAATTCACTCAGTTACGGACGCTGAGCCTGTCGAAGCGTCCTTGTTCTCTTTGGTCACTTCGACAGGCTCAGTGACCGAAGAGAGCCTACTGTTTCGTCCAAGTGTAAGTATCGCTGTCCGGTCTTGTGTATGTTCCCGCACCGCTCGCTAAATATTTACTGCGAAGATCGCCCGGAAAGAGAGAAGAATACGTGCTGCCGAAATTGTTCGCCGGAATCTCACCTTGAATAGTTACGCTGGTAAGAGAGTTGCAGTAATAAAAGGCCAAATCGCCTACGCTTGTTACACTGCTTGGTATTGTTATGCTTGTAAGTGCGATACAGTTGCGAAATGCCGCGGCGCCGATGTTTGTTACAGTGTTTGGAATGGTTACGCTTGTAAGTTTTGTATTTTCATAAAAAGCGCTTATGCCGATGCTTGTAACGGTGCTGGGTATTGTTATGCTTGTAAGACCTGTGTAAGCAAATGCCGCATCTCCGATAGCTGTAACGCCGCTTGGTATAATTATATCGGTAAAGGTGGTGTTGGAAAAAGCGTTTTCTCCGATGGTTGTAATTGTATTGGGTAAGGTTATACCTGTAAGGGCGGTACAGCCGTTAAAAGCGTTATTCCCGATACTTGTAACGGTGTTGGGTATAGTTACACTTATAAGCCCTTCGCATCCTCTAAAAACGCCGTTTCCAATACTTGTAATACTGTTAGGTATGGTTACTTTGGTAAGGCTATTGCATCCGCGAAAAGCGTTTTCTCCGATGGTTGTAACTTTACCCGGTATTTTTAAGTTGATAAGATTTTCGCATCCTCGAAAAGCTCCGTTACCAATGGTGGTAACACTGCCGGGTATTGATACTTTAAGGATATCTTTTCCGCTGAATACGCCATCCCCAATCTCCGTAACTGTCATTCCGTGTAATGATGAAGGAATATTTACTATCTGTTTTTTTCCGTCATAGCGGGTAATTTTCACGGATTTTCCGCCGTTTACGGGCGCTACTCTAAAATCGCCTGTTTCATCTTCCGCCTTTGAGCAAGATGACAAAATAGCGATTAACGCCAGCATAAGCCAGCATACCATTTTCCTGATCTTCATAATTTCTCCTTTTTTTAGTGAATTATGATTATTTTACGTTTTTTAGGAGTTTTGTCAATAGGAGAAAAAAATATTCTACCACGAACCACACGAACCAACACGAACACAGCAACCATTCTCCATGACCGCCATTCTGTCGCAAAGGTACTCTACGGCGTCTTTGTTATGCGAAATAAAAAGAATTGTCAATTCCATGTTTTTGTGCAGCTCTTTGAAAAGGTTTAGTATCTGCGCCCCTGCCGACGCGTCAAGAGCGCTGATTGCTTCGTCGGCGATTAAAAGGCGAGGGGATGTCATCAAAGCCCGCGCGATACAGATACGCTGTTTTTGTCCGCCGCTTAGTTCGTGAACACGGCGTGTTTTGTAAGACGGATCAAGTCCCACGCGCAAAAGCATTCTGTCGATTTTGTGTCTGCGTTCTTCTTTGTCTCCTATCCTGTGAATGATAAGTGGCTCTTCCATAAGCCAGCCGATATTTTTACATGGGTTAAGCGACGCGCCCGTCTCCTGAAAAACCATCTGAATCGGCGGCGGTTTTTCCTGTCTTTGTCCGTCAAGTAAAATTTCTCCCTCATATTCAATAAGACCCAAAATACAGCGGGCTAGAGTTGTTTTGCCGCAGCCCGATTTACCCGTAAGCCCGAAAATTTCGCCCGATCGCAATTCAAGATTTATGTTTTTAAGGACAGGTTTTATTTCTTTTTTTCCGAAAAGACCGAACCTGCGGCTGGTGTAGTAACTTGAAACATTGCGGATTGAAAGCAGGGGAGTATCAGCCATTGGAGTCTCCTGTCAGCGGAAAATAGCAGTGAACTTTCGCGCCGTTAATTTCTTTTTGGGGCGGAAAGCTTTGCGTGCAGATGTTTTGGGCTTTTGCGCAGCGTGGAGCGAAAGGACAGCCTGAAAATTTGTCCGTTATAGACGGAACTTTGCCGTGAACGCTTTCCAATCTTGTTCCCTTTTTTTCTTTTTGGGGAATTGATTTTATAAGAGCGTTTGTATACGGATGAAGGGGAGAGAATAACGTTCCGGCTTGCCCCTCCTCGATTATTCTTCCCGCATACATTACAAGGAAGCGGCTGCAAAATTGCCGTATTATCGAAAGATCGTGCGATATGATTAAAACGGAAGTTTTGTATTTGCGGTTCATGTCGGCTAACAGGGAGAGAATGTGTTGTTGACTTTCCAAGTCAAGGGCGCTGGACGGCTCATCGGCTAACAAGAGACGTGGGCGGCGTATTGCGGCTATTGCCGTCATTACCCTCTGGCACATTCCGCCTGAAAGTTGGTGCGGAAAAGCGTCGAATATTTTTTCAGGCTCATCAAAACCAAGAGAGGCAAGAGTTTCCAACGCCGCAGACTTGTTCGCCTCTTTGTCGGTACTGCCTGCAAGTTCCAGCATTTCGGTAATTTGTCCGCCGACCCTCAAAAGCGGATTAAGCGACTGTCTTATATCCTGAAAAATAACGGAGATTTCTTTTCCTCTTATGTAACTCAATTCTTTTTCGTTCATGGAAGTAAGCGGTATACCGTTAAAAATTACTTCGCCGCCCAGAATTTTTACGTTTTGCGGCAGAAGGTTTGGAATTGACAGGGCGGTCATGCTCTTTCCGCAGCCGGATTCCCCGGCAAGACCGACAATTTCTCCTTCATCAATTGAAAAACTGACGCCGTTCAGTATTTTAAAGAGTTTGCCGTCTTTTTTAACGCCTGCGTTCAGGTTATTCACTTCCAGTAAATGCGCCATTTCAGCCTCCAAACCTTTCACGAAGACCTTCGCCTAACAGATGAAAAGCGATAACCGTCAGTATAATAAAAACGCCCGGCGCAACGGCGCACCAAGGGGCGTTGAAAAACCACGCCTGCGCTTCAAATAACATACGACCCCATGAAGGCTCAGGCGGCTGTATGCCCACTCCTAAGTAACTCATGGCGGCTTCGGCAAGAATAGCGTTTGAAAGCCCAAGCGCCGAAGCGGAAAGGAGAGATGGGGCAAGATTGGGCAGAATATGAATAAATGTTATGCGAAAAAATCCTGCGCCTAATATTTTTTCCGCTTGTACAAAAGAAGCGTTTTTGTAACTTAACGCCCCTGTTCGCATAATACGGGTGTAACTGGGAGTAAAAAGAATTAACAGCGCCAAAAAAAGACTGAATTGGCTGTTGTCCATTACGGCGACTAACAGCAGGGCAAGGACTATTCCCGGGAATGAGTTAAGCGTATCGTTAAGCCGCATTATAATTTCCCCTGTAATTCCGCCCAGATAACCCGCCAAAAGACCGAGCAAACTTCCCAAAGCCGCCGCTCCCGTTACGGTGCAAACAGCGAGAAGCAGGGAGTTTCTGCCGCCTGCCATGATGCGTGAAAAAATATCCCTGCCGAAATTGTCAGTACCCAAAAGATGTTTTGCCGAGGGCGGCATAAGACGGCTTGAATTTTCCATTTGGTTATATTTGTACGGAGTCCAAATAAGACTTAACAGAGACATTGTAACAATGATTATGCCGATAACGGCGCCAATCCTGAAATTTGTCAGTCTCATCTTAAATCCCTTGCCTCTCTTATTCTGGGATCTATAATCATAATCGCTATGTCGGCGAGAGTGTTGGCAATGATAATTATAAACGCGATGTAAACCATAAGCGATTGAATTAACGGATAATCTCTGGAACTTATCGCCGAGATTAAAAGTCTGCCTATTCCCGGAATTGTAAAGACCTGCTCAATTACTATACTGCCCGAAAAAACTTCGGCGATTATCATGGCGAATATGGTTACAGCAGGCAGTAATGCGTTTTTCAAAACGTGTTTGCGAAGGATATAAAGTCCGTCCGCTCCCTTGCTTCTTGCCGTTGTTACATAATCGCTTCGCAGTTCGGCAAATAGCGAGCCTCTTAAAAATTTAACAAGGATTGCGGCGTTTGGAATTGAAATTGCTAGGGCAGGAAAACAAAGACAGCGGATAAAGCCGAAAAAGTTTTCGTTGTAGTCGATATATTCGCCCGGAATAAAAATTTTTAGGCCGAAGCCGAAGAAAAAAATAAAAAGCAGTCCCATAAAAAATCCGGGCGTGCTTAATCCTGCGGCGGTGAAAAAATTTACAACGCCGTCAAGTATGCCGCCTTCTTTGTTTACGGTCAACAGCGAGACAGGTATGGAAATGAGCAGAACAAAAAAAAGCGAAAGCAGGGCAAGGGTTATCGTAATAGGAAGACGCTGAGAAATCAGCGTAGAAATCGCCTCTCCCCTAAAACTTAACGCAACGCCTGCCCTGCCTGAAACAAAACCCGACAGCCAGTCAAGATAACGGATAACAACATTTCTGTTAAGCCCCATTTCTTGGCGTAACGCGGATAATTGTTCCTGCGAGGCGTTAATCCCTGCAAGATAGGTCGCGGGGTCTCCCCGAATAACGCTGAACGCAAGAAAACATAAAATTGAAACAAGAAAAACCGTAATTATGGCAATAACAATTCTTCTTATAATAAAATTCAATTTTTGGATATCCTGTAGATTGATGAAAAATCAACCACTAATAACGGATAATTTTTCGCTCCGGCAAAAGTGTCGATGCGGAAAACTTTGTAATAGAGAATATCCTGTATATAAACGCTTGCGGCGTTTTCCGTAATTATACGCTGCGCGTCTTTGTAAAGCTGTTTCCTGCTCGTCTCGCTTGTTGTTGTTAGGAGCAAAGCGAAAGTTTTGTCAAATTGTCCGTTGTTAAAATTGATAAAATTACTGCCGTTTTTTGACTCATAACGGGTAAGGAAACTGCGCGCGGAAACAGTCGGACTATCCAAAGAAATAACGGTCGCCTGATAATTGCGCCCTCTGTAAACTTCGGAAAGCCATGTGTTCCAATCAACAAGTTTAATGGTTGCGTTAATTCCTATTTTTTCAAGTTGATCCGCAATTACCTGCGCCGTATCGACATGCATGGAGTATTCGGAAGGAACTGTAATTTCAAGCGAGAATTTGCGTGTGTCATTAAAACCGGCTTCGGCAAGGAGAGAGCGGGCTTTTTGCGGATCATACGGATAACTTAAAGAGTTGTCATAATACGTTGACAATCCGGGAATTATCGGGCTTCCCGAAGGAACGCCCTTTCCGAAAAAAGCGCCGTCAATTATTCCCTGCACGTCAACGCCGTAATTGATTGCTTTGCGTACACGAACATCGTTAAGCCCGGGAGCGGCGTTGTTAAGCGCCAGAAGTTGAACCGCCGCCGAATGGCTGTCGATAATATCGAATTTTCTGTGATCGAGTTGAGCGGCGAAAGAGCCGACCAAGTTCGCTCCGTCAATGCTGCCGCTTCGCAGAGCAATCATCAACGCTTCAACGTTGGCGAAGAATACGATGGTTACTTTTTCAAGACGCGGGACATCCTGCGGCTGGGCGAGTTGTCTCTGCCAGTATTTATCGAATTTTTTTAACACAAGGTCTTTCTGCGGAGTAAAACTTTCGATATAGAAAGGTCCAGTGCCGATAACATTTTTTTCTCTGTCATTATTATCCGCCTTTACAATTCCAACGGTTATATATGGAAGAAACTCGGGGTCGGGTGTTTTAAGGGTTATTCTTACGGTGTTGTTTGAAGTAACCGCTACATTGTCTATTCTGCCCAAGCCGTCGAAACCTGCGGCTTCTGCCGTATCAATACTGAACTTGACATCGTTCGCCGTAACGGCCGAGCCGTCATGAAAAAGCACTCCGTTTCTGAGAATGAAATTATAAATTAGCGCATCACGTTCTATTGTCCATGACTCGGCGATACAGGGCAGAAAAGAGCCGTCGGTATCTGGTTTTACCAAGCCTTCAAAAACATTAAAAAGGATGCTTCTGCCGTCCGCCGTGGCGTTTTTGGTATTGAGCGGATCAAGAGTTTTCGGCTCGGTAGTGAACCCGTAGCGCATTTCCGAAGCCTCTTCGTTATTTTTTTTGCAAGAGGAAAAAAAGGCTATTACAGCCGCCAATAGAAATAACGCAACCCTTGATATTTTCTTTGTGTTCATAAAAACTCCTTATCGTTCTGTTAAGTGATTATACTAAAAATGCGGATTAATAACCATAGCCAAATACTTTAATATTGCGGTAAATTATAATAAACCCCATTTATTCGATTTATTGTCATATTAGCCTAAAAAACGAGGAGCCGCACTTAAAAAACATAAAAGAAAATTGGCAGGAAATAAAAGGCACAATATTATTTTTATAACGATATTATATTTGTAATTAAGATAGCAAAATAAAAATAATGACGATCCTGCTATTATTAATATTATATAAAGAGAATAAACAAATGCGAGAAAGCCTCTAAAAACCAATGGTATAAAAGGTATGATAATAAGTAATGATATCAATATAGACGGTATTAGTAACAAATATTTCTTGGAAAAACATTTATCAAATGTATATATCAAATATCTAACAAATAAGAAAATTCCGAAAAAACAATAAAATATATTCATACCTGATAAAGATACCCATACGTTAGAAGGAGAAGAATTAAATATAGAATGATATATCTGTTCCCAAGAATAACTATATATAGGCTCGATTTTTTTATCATAAATGTACAGAATAATACAAAACAAAGAAATTACGATATTAGAAATTAATATTAAATGTTTTATAAGCTGTCTGTTCATAAGTTACCATTCTATTTCTGAAAATTTTTTCATACTGTTATTCGTAAAAGTACAAACAAGAGATATATGATGAAAACCGGTATTATCCGAGTATTTTGTCGGGATATAATAAGCATATTCCAAGCCTATAAAATATAATAAAATTTTTATTCCGACAATAGGATTATGTATTATTTTTGATACTCGAGGATCTAATTGTCCCAATATAAAATTATACCCAAAAAATGTATGTATATTAAAAATTCCAAGTTCCATTAAATTATATAACCTAATACCGAAAACAAACCCCAGTTGTGCCGATTTTTTGTCTTTGTCTTTGTCTTTTGATGGATCAAAAATAATTCCCCAATCATAACCCAAACCTGCGTCAATAAAAATTCCCGGTAAAAAATATTTTGGTATTATTTCTTTATGCAAGCCAAAACCCAAACCAAAAAAATCCATCAGTTCTGGTTCATTTAACGCGGGAAAAACAAATCTGAAAAATGAAAGTTCAAGTAAAGGTTCTATATCTTTACTATCTTTTTTGTTTTCTTCATTTTGAGCATATATATTTTGAGTTGCCAATATTACAAAAAGAACAAATAATAATATTTTCTTCATAAATTATAACGCCTTAATTTCTATCCAATAAAAACTTTTTTCTGTTTCTCGATATATCCGCCTTGAGCCGCTGAAAGATTGACGAAACGTTGTTTAAGCAGAGATTTTTCTATGTTGTCTATACCGGGCGCACGGAGAATATTTTGAAGTCTTGTTTTGTGCGAGATACAAGCGATATGAAAAGAGTCTTTTGGAAAGTCGCTGACACGATATTTTTTATCGTGGGGGTGAGTTTTATCAACAGCTTGATAAAGGGTTTTATCATCTACAATGGTAAGGGCAAGAAAAGCGTCATCAAAACTTTGTATGGCTTTTGTCAAACTGGTTTTGCTGTCTTTATCGGTGTCTTCGCAAAATTCAAGTTCTTGTGTTAAAAAGGTGTACTCGGCTAGGATAATGATTTGAGGGTCGGCGGTTGCTTCTGCTTTTTGAAAAGATGATAGGGCTTGAGCTATGCCAGTTTCATAGGAAATGCGTCCTTCTTCCGCTTTTCCTTTTGTGGCGAAACCTTTACGACCATAATCAATGGCTAATGCCGCATCATATATACTACTTATTAAGCCAGTCGGGACCAAATTCAGCCTCCGCTTCCGATAAATTCCAACCTCCGTTTATAAGAAAAGCTGCTCCTATTTTTTCTTTGGCGACTTTTGCCAAATACGGCGGCATGGGAGCTGTCCTTAATAGACGGGTAGCTCCTTCTTCATCTCCAGCTTCCCTTAATGCGGCGGCTTTGCATGATATGGCAAGTTTTTCGTCAAGTGTCATGGTTTGCGCTTGAGGCATGGGTTTCTCCTTATCTCATAGTATAACAGAAATTAAGAATTACAACAAGCAAAATTTCGATAGGAATTTTATTTCCTTTTCTTTCCCACAAACACTGCCGCACCGCCGCCGGCTACAAACACTGCCACGCCGATAATAACGACCCACACCCATTTTGGCAGTGGGTTTTCTTCGTCATTATTTTGATCAGGTTTAGTTGTTGAAATTGTATTTTTAACCGTTGAAATTTCTGTCTCTTGTTGCTTCATGCGTTCAGAATAACGAGTTATACCGGCTCGTTCAGGATAATAACCGTCGGTAACTTCCGCGCGATATTTTTTACTACCAGTAAAAAACCCACTATACCATCCTTTTGCTTCATCAGAAAGAGTTTCAAAATAAATTGTATCTTCGTCTAGAAAAACCATTTTAACAATACCATCTCCATATACATTAACACCGCCATTACTTCCATATGGTGTTGACATATATAGGATATATTCGTCGCTTGTTATTTCTTTAATATCGGTTATTATAAAAATACCGCCTTGACCTGGATACAGCATAGTTCCCAATACGGTATGGGTTTCCAAAAAATCCTGCATATGATTAAAAGTCGGGTCATCCTTAATATTTCTCATTTTTTCCAAGTGATATTCATATTCTCGCTTTAATTTTGAATATGTACCTTTTGTGCCTTGTTCTGGAAACCAGAAACCCCATATTTTGTCATCAACCGCATGAACATTAAGAACAACAACTGCGGCAAAAATAACAAAAAAAGTTTTTTTCATAATTTATCTCCATTATTGCCGATTTTCATGAGGTTTTTCCCTAAGCAATAATATAGCAGATATTGGGGTTTTCAACAAGAAAATTTGTTGTATTTATGGTAAAATATAACTTAAGGAGTTTCCGATGAACCGAAAAACAATTACCGTAAAAACAGCGGCGTTCGCTTTTTTGCTGGCGGTTTGCGCAAGCGCCGTATACGCCGAAGGGCTTGCGGATAGAGACGCAAGCGAAGCCAGAACGCCGCAGACTGCCGAGGGGTTTTTTGAGCGTGGATTAATGTTTTACGATGATGACGAATTTGAATTGGCAATTATTGAGTTTAACAAGGCGATACAGCTTGACCCGAGTAACGCCGCTTTTTATAATGAGCGGGGCAATGCGTATTCCGGCATGGGCGAGTATATTTTGGCAATAACGGATTACAATTTGGCGATCAGTATGCAGAGTGATTTTGCCGAAGCTTTTAACAATAGAGGCGCTGCGTATATTGAAAAAAAAGAATTTGATTTAGCCATGGCGGATTTCAACACAGCGTTGGAGATAAAACCTGACGATGCTTATGCTTTGTACAATCGTGGTAATACGTTTAATGTCAAAGGCGAGTATGATCTCGCTATTGCGGATTTTAACGCCGCACTGGAAATAGAGCCGAACTATGCCCATGCTTTGTACGAACGTGCCTGCTCGTATTTTTTCAAATCCGAGTATGATCTTGCCTTAACGGATTACAATGCAGCGCTCGAAATACAGCCTTATAATCCCATGATATTAAACGGACGAGGCTATTTATTTATGAACGGCGGCAAGTATGATCTTGCCATAAAAGATTTTAATCAGGCTATCTTACTTAGCCCCGATGATATAACTCCCTATGTAAACAGAGGCTATGCGTATCTCAAAATGAAGGACTGGAACCGTGCCATTGCGGATTTTGAAACAGCGTTGACTCTTAATCCTACCGAGGAGCACATTGCGGCAATAGAAAGGTGGATTAATGAC
>Ga0268262_10002183_pt1 | contig 22992 bp, 15 predicted proteins | sample TergutNc150P3_FD_190354 | JGI IMG/M metagenome (GOLD analysis project Ga0268262, IMG submission 190354) | Nasutitermes corniger P3 segment gut microbial community from laboratory colony in Florida, USA - Nc150 P3 (SPAdes) (version 2) | ecosystem: Host-associated > Arthropoda: Insects >...
TAACCATAAATGAACGTATTATTGAATTGGTATGTTCAAAATACAATGTTAATAAAACTTACCTAAAAGACGGAAAAGGCAAAATGTTCAGCGGCAACCCTCCCGATGTCAAACTGGAACAGTTGAATCGGGTTTTTAACGAACTGAATGGACTATTCCAAGACTATCTTATAATCCAAGCAAAGGAACTGTTGAAGGTTCAACAGAAACAATGAGGTTTATAGAAACCCCAAAATTTAGACAATCTTCCCCATCTTCAATTTTATCAGCGCGTCAAGTTCCGTAATTAATTCATTAGTATAGCTGATATTGTAATCTGTGGAATTTGCTCTGTTTTTTGCCCGGATTCTGGGAAATGTATATTCTGGTAACAATCTCTTAGCTTGGGTATCCTGAAGTAAATAATTATATTCATTAGGTTCTAACTGCCTAAGCTGTTCCAATGCCAAATCCTTGAATTGCCTACTCGTATTTTTTATCATATAAGTTGGATTAATAAATATGATTCTTCCTGTCTTGGAAATACTTTTATAGAACCTGCAAAACCGTTTTTGTAGTATTCGATAAACCTTTGGAGTAGCCAAATCATAGGCGGTTAAATCTCTTCCAAAGATTGCTTGTATACCCCCTTTTTTTACAGTGTATTCAAGCCTAAGGACATTGGTCTCCTTAAATAGGTCAGGGATTCTACGACGTTTGTCTTTCATTTCGATATTCTCATTTAAGGAAATAAATTTTATTGTCTCAAATGGATTTGGTTGTTTTTGGTTTTTATACATTTCCGCAACTTTGTCGTATGCAATAAATTTATTTTCCCCTTTTTTGTTAAAATAGGTGACAGCCTCAAATTTTCCGGTCGGATTATAAATATTCATACGTTTGAAATACCTGCAATCACCGAATAATTTCAGATATTCGCAGGCTGGGCGCTTCACCATAAAATTTGATCCGAATTCCAGTGAGAGTACTTTAGCATTTTGTAATTTTAATGAGAAAGCCTCACCAAGTTTATCTAACGCTTTTCTTATCTCCCCGAAAGATAGTAGGGTCATATTTTCCCCATGATAGAATTTGGCGAGGCTCCCACGGATTTTTGAATAATCGTTCATATAGTCATAGCGTACGCAATTATTTATTCTTGACATAAAGTGGTGATCGTAGTCTATTTTATCAGTGGCTTTCTCAATACTTACACTATAATCACGATCCATGATAGGGATCAATAATTCAATTTTATCATACATTTTACATACTCCTCATTTTATTTTTTATAATGCATCTTACATGATCGATCCCCCTTTTAATAAAAGAGAACAATTTCTTAAGGTGTTTATAAAGTGCGTCTATATGTACGTTAGTATATGTACACTTCTTTTGAGGGAGCTTGCCAAGCCTTTTATCCAACAATGGCTTTATTTCAACCTCTGTAACAAGTTCCACAACATTCCAACGCTGAAGTAATTCGGTTTGATATATACCCATATCCTCAAAAAACAACATGGTGATTTCATTAAAATCTTCTGAAAGTTCAATGAGTATTGCGTGATTGTTGTAAGCCCCACACGCCTTTCTCTCTAATTCCGGTAGAAAAGTCAAAGTTGTTATTATGCTGTCCTTATCATCAATTAAACTGTGGGAAAACGTCAAAGGAAACGGTGATAGTTTAAGATGAATTGTCTGTATTTCAAACAAATGTTTCCCAATGTGTTGAACCAGAGTAAAAGGGGTATTACTAGTTCGGCTGAACTTGTATTTTGCCGCTGGGTGTATTGGTTTGAAAGATTCTGTTGGTTGGTATCCATTAGCCTCATTCTTCCTAAACGACTGCAATAAATTTGTTTTTCCACGACTTATAACAGCCTCAAATTTTGAAAGAATGAGTCCTATAAACGAATTGCGAAAGCCCCTTGCTTTTGACAAACATTCCTCACTGTACTCACAGTTTTGCAGGCAACTCTTAGGGCAATTTATCATGTTTTTTGTGAATAGATTCATAAAGCCCCTCCGTTCCCTAAAGCACCAGACCTATCTGGTGTTTTATTATTTGCCCCCGGAATAACACTTTCCTCTCTTTTGTGAACTACACGTTTAATTTTACCGTCCATAAAATGCAGGCTGATTGTAACAACCCCAAAAAACGGTGCAGTGGACAATGCTTGATAAATCTCTCCCTTAACTTGTTCCATAAGCCTCAGCGTTTTGTTTTCTTTCATACTTTTACCTCCGATTTTTCTTTCAGTTCCTCTAAAAACGAAGCCGACACAAGCACACGAGTTCCCACTTTTACATGGGCTATTTTGCCGCTCTTAATGTGTCTAAACAGAGTAGATCTCGATAAAGACGTGAGCTGACACACTGTTTTGATTGGCAGAAACCTCGGCTCAATAGCTTTTGGTTCCTGTGGTTGTGATGATTTTTCCATTTGCTTTCCTCCATAATGAGGAAAGAATAGGATTGTTTTGGAAGAAAGTCGTGAGGAGAATTTATGACTTTTTTACGACTATTTTATACTTACCTATTATTGATTTAATATTTCTAAAGCCTTATCTATCGCACTATCACTCCATTTTTTACCTGAATCTTGCAAAAACGTTTGTTTTAGAAAACGAGCTCTAACTTGAAAATCCTTATCTCTAAAAAATCTAACAATATCATCTAATTTACCTGTAGCTCTTTTTCCATCAGGATATAAAAGCCCTATTTTAATTAATTCTTGAATAAAATCATGAACAATAGGAACACTACTCTTTAATTTTTCTATCTCTATCTCCTCTTTTCGATATTCCTCAAGCATTTTATTAAGTTTCTGAAAATTCCCAATGGTAATGGCTGTCGTCCCAGTTCCAATATCATCGGGCAAAATAAAAGACTCTTCAACTTCCTCGTTTACGTCAAATAGATTCTGAAGCCTCATTTTTGCGACAGTTATACTTATTTCTTCAACGGTAATTCCCTTGTATCCCCAAAAGAAGTATTTTAATACATAGTTTACTATTTCATCTCCAAGTAATTCATTTTTCGCAATTCTATCTCTTAACTCATCTGATACCATAATTCACCCCTGCCACACTTTAACCCAAATTAATCGTTCTATGGTAGCCCCTAGAGTTACACTCCAAGTTACACTTTTTTAACGCTTTACTTTTGACACACCCTGTGATACACTGATACAAGAGGAATTGATAAGGTAAGCCTGTCAGAAACAGTTAGATCAATTCCCAATCCATTATTGAAACAGTGTGATATGCTGTGAAACAGGTTATTTTGTGCTTCGGGACCAAGAGGTCCCCGGTTCAAATCCGGGTTGCCCGAAGAATAAATAAAAAAGCGAATTTGATTAATAATTTTAAATAAAATTCATATTTAAAACGGAACGCTCCTGTGACAATGCTAAGGCGTAAGCCTTGACCAATAAAGTTGGCGCATGGACGCGCCGGGGAGCGCGTAGTCGTGGGTGATGAATGAAAATGAAAGCCTTAAGGTTGTTAGCTTCCTTAAATTTTCCCAATGAGTCTTATGCAAAAATTATTAATTTGATAATTCCCATAAAATAACATATAATTTCCTATCAATGAGGATTCAAAAAATGAAAATATTTTTCGCTATTTTTCTCGCCATAATTTGTTCTAATCTATTTACATGCATACCGTCAAAATCAAACAGCGCACCTGTAGACCCCTACCTTGAAAAAATGAAATTACACGGTGGAAAAGTATTTTCTGGAAACAGTAATGGAAATTGCCCTTTGTATAATACCCCCTATGGTTACGAAATATGGAGCGCGGGCGGAAGTGATAACAGACTGATATGGTACGGTCCCGAATACGGGGGCGGAGCGGCTTTTAGGGCTGAATGGAACTATCCAAATGATTTTTTGGGTCGCGTAGGTTATTTTTGGAATTCGGGTAACTCTTACACTTATTACAAAAATGTATACTGTGATTTTGAATATACACGATCCGAAAACGGTACTGCGGGAAATTATTCTTATCTGGGAATTTACGGTTGGTCAAAAGATCCGATGATAGAGTGGTATATTGTTGAGGATTGGTACGGATTAGGAGTAATAGGGTCTTCAAATATTGGGGGCGGCGCAAAGAAGAAAGGCGAATTTACAGTAGACGGCGAAAAATATTTTATTTATGAGGCGACAAGGCCTGCCGGTTCCGGCAACATAGAAGGCAAAAATGTTTCTTTTCAGCAATATTTCAGCGTACGGCAAACCCGCCGTCAAAGCGGGACAATTTCCATTACCGAACATTTTAAAGAATGGGAAAAAACAGGAATGAAACTTGGCAATAATATGTATGAAGCAAAGTTCCTTGTTGAAGCCGGCGGAGGCAAAGGCTGGTTCGACGCTTCACATATTTCTTTTTATCAAAAAGATTGATGAATAATGTCAATCTACGCTTTCATAACATCTTTTCCAGTTCATCAACAAGTTTGCCAAAAACTTTGCAGGCGGCGTTTACGGGTTCAGGGCTGCTCATGTCTACTCCTGCGGTTTTTAATGATTCGATAGGGAAGCGTGAGCCGCCGGATTTAAGGAAGGTGAAATAGTCCTGTCTTTCTTTTTCGCCGCCGGATAGAACACGATCCGCTAACGCTATGGCGGCGGAGACTCCTGTTGCGTATTTGTACACATAAAACGCGTTGTAGAAATGTGGGATACGCAAACCTTCAAGGTCGCTTGCCTCTTCAAGTACTATTTCCGGGCCGAAATATTTTTCCAACAGTTTGCGGTACTCGCTGCGGAGAAGTTCTACGGTAAGCGGAGTGCCGCCTTCTTCAAGTTCGTGGGTTATTTTTTCAAATTCGGCGAACATGGTCTGGCGGTACAATGTGGCTAACAGGTCGTCGGCGTGTTTGTTGACCAGATACAGACGCAGTTCCTTGCTGTCCGCGCGTTTTTCAAGATAGCGGAATAACAGTTCTTCGTTAAATGTGCTGGCTACTTCCGCCTCAAATATCGTGTAATTGTAGTGCGGGAACGGGTTATTTCGCGCTGAGTACCATGAGTGCATCGAATGGCCGCCTTCATGGGCGAGTGTGAATACGTCGCGGATTGAATCTTCTTTGTAGTTCATCAAAATATAAGGGTCGCCCGTAAAACTTCCGGCGGAAAACGCGCCTGAGCGTTTGCCTTTGTTCTCGTAACGGTCGGCCCACCTGCCAAGAAGACCGCCGCGCAGGACTGAAACATATTCGTCACCTAACGGAGACAGCGCGCCGCTTACAAGATCGACTGCTTCGTTCCAGCTTGTAGTTTTTTTTGCGCCGGGGACGAGAGGCGCGTATACGTCATAGTGACGAAGTTCCTGTAATTTAAGCGCGCGTTTTCGAATGCTGTAATAGCGGTGCAATGTGTCAAGATTGTTATTTACAGCTGTTATAAGATTATCGTAAACAGACTCGCTGACATCATTGCCGAAAAGAGAAGCGGCGCGTGCGGAAGTATAGCCTCTTATACGGGCGTGAATCACGTCCTGTTTGACTGAGCCGGAATAAAGGCTTGCAATAACAGTTTTGTGCGCTTCAAAACAGTTGTAGAAAGTTTTGTATGCGCGTTGGCGTAAATCGCGGTCGCCGCTTTCCATGAACACTGAAAAAGACGACTGCGACAGGGGGCGTTTGCCTTCCTGAGTGTCAATCATACCAAAGTTTAAATCAACATTTGTAAGTACGGAAAAAGCATCGTGAATCGCCCCTTCCCCCTCCGAGTGAAGGGCAATTATACGCTCTTCTTTGTCGCTTAAAATATACGGCCTGTAACGCAGAATTTTTTTCAAAGAAATACGGTGATCCGCTAATCTTTCATGCAGCAAGAAAGACTCCATGTCTTTTTCGGGAATGGCAAGTATTTCCGGATTATCCCATGAAGATGCGGCTGCGGCTTTTGCGTCGGCCATCGTTATTTTTCCAACCATTGTACGGGCTTGTGCCCCTCCCTCATCTTCGCTTTGCCTTAAAAACGCGTAATTGCCAAGCCTTTCGCCTAAAAGATTAAGGCTGCTTGAAAAATCAAGATAATCCGCAAGATGCGCCGCGGATCTTCCCAGCATTCCTTTAAATGACGGAATTTTTTCCGCCATTTTTTCAAATTCCGCAAGAGACTTATTCCATTCTTCATCATTGGGAAAAAGTTTTGACAAATCCCATGTGTCGCCTGCGGCAATCTCGCTTCGTAATGGTATGTTTACTTCGTTATCTGACATATTATCTCCCTGTAATTTAATTATTTTGACAATGCGGCGACCGCGGCTCCGAAAAGGCTTGCCTGCTCCACAGGAGAGACGATATACGGGCGCGGTTTTTCCCTGAACAGCATTTGATGAAGATAAGACTCAAGAGCGCGGCGCATTCCTTTGTAAATGAGGTATGTTGTTCCCTCCACGGCGACGCGGACAGGCGAGTATGGTTCATATCCGCCGCCGGCCTTGATGATAGTTGCAGCTAACACCGCGGCGGAAAAAAGAGCGCCGCGTTCCGTAATTATCGACGTAATGTATTGCATTGAGGCAAGGGCGGAACTTTCATCCGCGCCAAAAAGAGAGCCTAACGGACCCTGATTTGAAAGGGGGGCGTGGGCAAACTCATTTAAAGTTCTTGTTTCAAGATGGGGCATATTTAAAAGTTCATCGGATTTTCTAAAACGTAAAACTTTATCTTTTATCGCCTGTTTTAAAATGTGTAAAGTCAAAGGGCCAAGATACGCGCCGGCGGTTGTTTTTTCAAGAAGGTATCCGTTTGGATTTTTTGTCGTGTTGTCAAATTCTTTATCAAGCTTGCCACAGTATTTGATGTTGAAATTTCCGCTTTCGCATACTACGATTTGTGGGGAGGATGGAGAATTAAAACCGATTTTTGGAATGACAGTTTCCGTGTAAGCTGTGTTAAAGCCGGTTCCTAAAATAAATCCGATAACGGGACCGCTTTTTACGCTAAAGTCAGCGACCGTACGCGATGCCTCTCCGTCGGGAGAAATTGAAACAAGACCGGAGAGCAGGGTAGCGACAGTATCATTTAACAAAACGATGGGGCCTGAATATTTACAGCCTTTTGCCGCAAGAGCGTCGCGCAGTCCTTTGCCGATTGCCTTTCCAATTACATCGGGAGCGTCCACTTCTTTGCTGAACGCCAAAAGTATTCCGTCCGCGTCCTGTGTAATTTCCATAGGATAGGAAAATGTAAAACCGATACCTTCAATTTTGGCGTCATTGAGCAGAGGCAATGTAACGTTTGCGATTGCCTCAAAATACTGCTGCGCGTTTACATGGCCGTATGTTCCCGGCATTGGCATCTTGTTTGTTCCCTGCGGGACAGCTTCACCGTTTTCTTTAAAATGAACAAGGCTTGCCCTTAAATTGGTTCCGCCCGCGTCCAGCGCAAGGACCGTTTTTCCGGGGGGAATATTTGTAATTGGGGAAATATACGACGGAATCATGGGAAGGCTCGATTTTTTGCCATTAAGCCCCTTGTCCATCTCCGCCAATACGTCTTTTACAAGCGCATCCGGATTTATACTTTTATAATGAAAGCCATAATGTATCGCGAAATCGGATAATTCTTTTGGATTAAAATTACTCATTGTATTCTCCTGAATTATTTAAGTTGTTTGGAAACTTCCGTTTCCGAACGATTATATTATAAAATGTTAAACAATTTTATACAATATTAGTTTTCAAATGCCCTTTGTTCAATGTTTGCCGCTTTTACCCTTTCAGTCATTTCTACGGCGTGACCGGTTCTTAGGTAGTAAAGCCAAATACGGCATTCTTTTTTTACGGGGCCGGCAAAAAGATTTAAAATAGCCTGATAATAACAGGCCATCTGCGCCGTATGCTCCCAGGGCTTTTCGGTACTGTCAGTTTTAAAATCCACTATGTGTACGGCGTTTTTATCCGCAAAAAACAGGTCTATGGTGCCGTTTATAAATATTTCTTTTCCTTCTTTATTTTTTAACAGCGTCCTGAACGGGAACTCACTTTCCCGAAACTTCGCCATTTGCGCTATTTTTCCCAGGGGAGAAGCCACAAAACGGCGGGCTAATTTTTTTCCGGCTTCAAGCAGAATATTAAATTCATCCTCATTTAAGAGTCCTGAAATATTTGACGGGATTACAATCTCCACATTTTCCAAAAGCGCTTCAACGCAAATGTGCGCGATTGTTCCGAAACTGCCCGAATTAAATTTTTCCGACGTTTCATCATCGCTTTGTGAAAAACGGGACAGTATCGAATCCACTTTTCTAAAAACATCTTTCGATTTAACGCCTGAAAATTCTTCATTAATGGATGATTCCCTCCCCGCCGTTTCTTTACTTTCTTCGTTAATTTTTTTCAATGATACCGGCGTTATGTGACTTTTACGCAGGATGGGAGTTTTTATTATTTCCTTTCCCTCATAAAACGGGGAAACTTTTTCCAGGAATTCATTTAATCCATTTTGATCATTTGTTATGCCGTAAAGGCAGGTTTCCCGTTTCTTTAAATCTTCTTCCGTTAAAACGGGTATTTCTTCCAGATTGAAAAAACTTGAATCTTTTTTTAAACCGTTATCGGGAATATGGGAGGCAATTGACGGTAAAAGAAGTCCGAATATTGTGTCGTTATTCAAAATAGTATCGCCTTCAATATAGTTTTCTTTTCCTTTGCATTGTTCTTCTATATGTTTTTTTAATACAAGTGAAAAATCGCCCGTTTCCCCTTTGTCATCAATATTAAGCGCTCCTGTTATATACAGTTCTTTTTCCGCCCTTGTCATTGCGACATATAAAAGACGCCTGAGTTCCGCGGTTCTTTTCCGTTTTGTTTCTTCGTTTGCCTGTTCCCAAAAAAAGTTTTTACGTTTTCCTGAAATTGAACGGCATTCAGGAGGAGGCGGGGGGCTAAAGACAAGACCCGCCGTATCGGAAAGATATACGTTATCGCAATCGTCGATTTGAGTCTTTTTACCGCAGGAACAAATAAATACAACCGGAAATTCCAACCCCTTGCTCTTATGTATTGTCGTAAGATGGACGGCGCTTTTTCGTTCCAAAGGAATTTCAATCTCGGAAAGCCGTTCGCCTGAATTCTTTAGTTCCATCATTGAATCCGTAAAGGAGGCAAGCCCCTGATTTTCAGCGTCCGCGTTAGCTGCAAGATGAAAAAGATAATCAAACAATTCGCGGTAGACGCTTGTCTGAGGATTCCATTCCGTTTCGTACCGGTATCCTTCGTTGTACCATAATTCGCTTAAAAGTTCGCTTATTTTTATTTCTTTTGCTTTTTCACAAATTGATGAATAGACATTTTTTCCGCAAAGATATTTTTCTCTGTCATCTGCGTCAAGAGAATCAAGCGGTTTGTCGTCAAACGGCCAGGAATCATCGGGGTTTTCACAGCAGACGGAAAGGCATACGGCGGTTCCGCAGGGAGAAAGTCCGGCAAAAGGCGAGCGCAGCATTTCAGCGTAGGCGGCTTTATCCGTGGGGTGGGCCGTCAGACGGAGAACGGATAAAATATCATTTACAGGACCGCCGTAAAATAAATCGTTAATATCCTCGCAAGCATATGGAATTCCCAGCGTTCTTAAATGTTTTTCATAAAAATGCTGGGTTGTTCGTTTGCGAAAAAGAATGGCAATATCACTTGGCTGATATTTTTCTGACAGTAATTGTTTTATTTTTTCGGCGACAAACCGCGCTTCATTTTCGTCTGCGGATAGGCGATCATCTTCTTCTGCATCAGATTTTTTATTTAAAATACAAAGTGATAAATTTCCGCCGCCTGAGCTTCCCGCCTTAAGGGGGGTATATTCAGCTTCGAAGAGGGGCAGGGTTTTTGACCGCGCGAAAACGGAATTGTATTTCACAGACGGAGTTTTTCCCCCGGAATCGGGATAGATTCCGCCAAAGATTGCGTTGAAAGCCTCTATTAAACCGGCGGATGAACGATAATTTGTTTTTAACGGAAGGTTGTCGCTTTTAATTTCTTCTTTTAATTTGCGAAAAACAGATACGTCGGCACCTCTGAAAAAGTAAATTGACTGTTTTTCATCTCCGACAAAAAATAATTTTCCTTCGCATAAATCTTCCGCAGGTGGAATGCCTTTATTCATTTTATTCCGTTTTTCGGCAAGAAGAAAAAGCAGATCTTTTTGCAGTTCATTGTTATCCTGAAACTCGTCTATCATTATTGATTTAAAAGTGTCTTTCTCGCCCCGCCTTATGTCCGTTTGTTCGATTAGAATGGTTCTGGAAAGACTTGCCACGTCGTGAAAGGTAAGAACTCCTTCCGTCCGTTTCCTTTCAAGGTAACGTTTTTGTAATTTTGCAAACAAGGACATTATAGAAATAATAAAGCCCGCCTGCATGCACGAAATTGTCATAGATGAAAAGGAATCGTAAATCTCGCGAAGGGAATAAATATTTTCCTTCACATGGTTGTCGTTTTTTGTCCCGCCCCTTAAACTTATTTTACTTATCGTCCTTATAAAAAACAAAAAATCTAAAAAGGATTTATGAAGGGGATGGGATTCAGCTTCCTCAATTACGGATTCTACCGGGGTATTTAACAATTGATTAAAATATTTTTGTATATCGGCGCTCCAGGGTATGTAAATATTTTCATTTTTTTCTTTCTCAATTACGGGGACAAGAACGGGAAGAAGACCGTTATCTTCGTTAAGATCATGTTTTATTTCATCTACTAATTTTCTTATTATTTTAATATGTTCATCCCACTGCGAACAAAGGGTGTTAAATTGAAAATTTAAACCGGCTAAAAAATCACACGGCTTGTCGATTAAGCCGTAGTTAAATAAAACATCGGCAAATATATTATGAACAATGCTGTTAGGATTATTTCCCGAATAAAGTCTTTTTACCGCCGGATGATGACGGTGCGTAATAAAAAAAGGATACGAAACCTCCAAAGCGATATTATAGCACCTCTGTTGATCAATTTGAAAATCAGGCCTTATGCCGTAACGGGGCGCGCATTGCTTGACAATCGACGTGCCGTATGAGTCCAATGTTTGTATTCTCGCGTGAATAAAATCATCAAGGGCTTTTTGCGCCCTTTGCGCATGTACGCCGTTTTCCTCCTGCGCGATTTGTGAAAGCAGAGAATATATCCTTTTATACATCTGAGCGGCCGCTTTCTTTGTAAATGTAAGTGTTAATATTTCATCTACTTTATAACCTTTCTCTGTGAGAAGCCAGGCAAAACGATGGGCAAGAACCATGGTTTTTCCAGAACCGGCCCCCGCCGCGACAACCGCGTTATCATCACAGAAAGCGGCTTTTTTTTGTTCCTCATTTAACTGCTTAATATTTGTTTTTTCAATCATCAATGATTCCCCAAAAAATTTTTATTTTCACGGTCGATAATATAGGCTGTCCGGCATATACGCTGATAATCGCAGTTGTAACAATCGTTATTTTCCCGCGGAAAAACCGTAAAAATACCGGACGATATTTCTTCTGTAAATTGATCCATTTTGTTTTTTAATTCATTGAATATTTTCATATAACGTTCACTACTTCGGATAATTTGCTCCTCTTCTTTAGCCGGAATATTTTTATTTGTGTTACCATCGTGAATATTTCCGATTATAACTTCCGGTTTTTGAGCGAGGATACTGTAAAAGAGAGCGGTGTATACTTTGAATTGTCCATTTTTTTCGATTAAAGTTATATACATGGGGAGTTGGAAATTTGTAAGAGGCGTTTCTTCATCCGCCGTACAATCACGGCGGTCGGGCATATATTTTAATTTAAAATCAATGATTGAGTATTTATCGGTTCCTTCCTGAGTTTCTTTTAAAATGCAATCAACAAATCCGTTTAAGATATATGTGTCTTCTTCGTATTTATAATTACATTCGCTTCCGGCGACCTTGTATCCCGCAAAAAAGACAAGAAAAGAAGAAAGGCATCTGTCAAGATGATAGATAAAATCGTCTTTTCCGGCGCGTAACAGGCGGGCGGTAAGGGCGCTCATCTGTATATTACCGTCAGGTTTTAATAGCGGGAAACAGTCAAAAATTTTATTTACGCTTTGTTCAAGCAGGGTGCGGTAAGACGGCGGAAGAGACAGACCAAAATCCGTTTGTACGGGCCCAAGCAGGGGAGAGTCATTTTTTAATTCCGTGAAAAAATTATTTAATATTGCGTGGTAAACAAGACCTGATAAATTTTCCGCCATTAGGCTTGTTTCAATTCGCGTATTTTCAATGGCGAAAACATTTTCAAAGAGCCACTTAAACGAACACTGATAAAATTTTTGAAGCGACGTGGCTGAAACGCCGTATTTGCCCGTTTTGGCGAATTTTTCTTTAATAATGTCTTTTACCTTTTCACCGACAGTCCATTTTCCGCCTGAAGTACTTTTTTTACCGCGGCGGTTTTTCCAATTTGTAAACCCGTTTATTTGACTCTCATGAAGTTTTTGATTTTTTTCTTCTTTTGTAATTGCAAGTGAAGAATAAAAAGAGCTTTCCTCAATAAAATGATCTTGCGCGAATTTTTCCGTAAACGCCGCGTCTGTCGAATAACACACCCTCGGCTCTGAAGGGGAATTGATTTTTGAATGCGGTATGGCAAAGCCTGAAAAAGTATGTTCGCTGCAAAAAAATGCCGAAGCCTTTTTAGCGTTATATTTGTGCATATTAATAAAGCAACAAGACGCGTCTTCGTCGAAAATATCCAATTCTTCGCGTTTTTTTCTGGGGAGGAAATCAAGGCGCGAATAAACAACGGAGAGGCTTTCCTGTCCCGCCCCGAGTATAATATGGCAGTCAAAAGGAGCCGCCGCCGCGGTTTTGTATGGAAGAATCGCCACGCCCGTAAATTTCTGCTGAGGAAGATACGGGACCTCGTCCAAATATTCAGTAAAAAACAAAAAAGGATCTATCGCTTTTACGTCGGGAAAACTTTTTTCAATCTCCACAAGTTCCATTAATTCAGAAATACAACGGGCCAGAATAAGGTCGCTTTCTTCGCCGCAAATATCCATGTCAAAAAAACATTTGCGAAAAATAAAATACTGCCTGCGAAGTTCATTGAATGAATCGCAGCGGCGAAAATAGTTAAGTCGTTTTTTTAACTCATTAAAAAAATCAAGTATTTCTTTGTCATAATAACGTATGGGGCTATTAAAAGCGTCTTCCCAAATATTGATATACTTTTCCTTTCCGTCAATTTCTTCGACCCATGAATATAGGCAGTTGTTATCTATTCCAAACTGTACAAGTTTTTCTATTGGAAGGGAGTTTTTCCATGGAAGAGCCTTATTCATGATTAGGGAAACAAGGGATGAAAAGGAAAAATCCTGAGAAACGCATTCAAGTATGGAGCGGAAAAAACCGCCCGCCTGATAATCGGATAGGAGTTTGCTTGAACGTTTTACGTATGGGATATTTCTGTTAGTAAACTCGCGCAGCACATAAGGTTCATAATTTTCAGAGTTAGGGATACAAACGGCTATTGAATCCCAGTTTACGCCATGATTTTCATTTAAGGCGCGGATGTAAAGCGCGGCTTCTTTTATTTCACTTCGGGAATTGGTGTAAAAAAATGTGTCACTTTTTAAATTATCAGTATTTGACACGCTTATTGTTTTTACATGACGGCTGTCCGCAAGCAATTCCCTGTATTCGCCGTAATCGGAAAGCGACTCAGGAAAAAAAATAAAGACTTCTTTTCCCTCATCATTAAAAGGCGGAGTTTCCCACGCGGGTTCAAATAGGGAATGCTCATTAAGAAAAAGCGCGTAACGTCGTATCAGGACAAATAAATCCTTGTCATCGCCTTCCATTTTGGACGCGGCGTTTTCCGCTTCTTCTCCAAGGATACTGTCCATAGTTAAACCTGTAAACTTTTTAAACCACACTCCAAGCTGGGGTAAAACGCCAGTGAGCCACGGCGTAAATTGGGACGCTTGCTGCGCCCATTCCACTTTGATTAATGATGAAAAAGGGGGTGTTTTTCCCTGCGCCGCCTCCCCCGCGTTCTCATTGACAAGGCGGCTTACAAAAATTTTTCTAAGTACGGAAGGGATACTCTTTTTATTCTGCACTTTGGACTTGATTGAATTTTGTTTAAAATCGTCCCAGGCGATGAATTTATTCATCGCGACTGTTCCCCCGGAAAGACGGAGCAAATGATCCGCCCATCCGGAGGCGCTTATATCTGTCGGAAAAACAAACAATGAATTTGGGTTATTGATATTTTCAAGAAGGGTCTTTTCAACATGATTCATGTGTGGATAGAGTTTAGAATAAACTGGGATTTTTGTCTAGTAGGTTAATTTATTAAAAGATAAGATAACGGATAAAAATTCCTTATGCCTCTTTGTGATCTCAGTGTAAAAATTTTGCGAAGATCGTTAAATTTACCGGATTTGACAATATTAAAAAAATAATATAATATGAGTTTTATGAAAAATAGAGACGCATTACTAAGATGTATTTTTGTTATATTTTTATTATGCGTTCCCAGTATTTTTGCCTCATTTAAAATATTCCTGAATAGTAGCAATAATATTTTTTTTAGTAATTATGTTTTTACTTTAGATTTAAACTCTGCATTAATCGAGTTGGTTCAGGTATTTCAATATAGTTTACCTGTTATTATCTTAATAATTTTAACAAATGAATCTTTTAAAGAATATGGATTTAATAAAGTATCATTTAAAGATTTATTAAAATCTTTATTAAGGTTATCAGGTTTAACAATATTGTTTTCAATTGGTTCCGGAATTATAATAGGTTTGTTTCTTTATAAAAAAGAAAATTATTTGGATATTTTCAAATTATTTAAAGAAGAAAATAATTCAAATTTAATGATTTTAATAAATTTAGTACCGACTATTTTATTGGCTTTTATTGAAGAATTATATTTTAGAAGTTTTCTTTATAAAAATTTAAACAAAATTATTGAAAACAAATGGATTTGTATGGTAATAGTGAATATTCTATTTGGGATTGGACATATATATCAGGGAATTATTGCGGTATTTATTACATTTTTTTATGGAATAATAAATAGTATTGAATTTAAAAAACATAATAATTTATATACAATTTCGATATTCCATGCCCTAAGAAATATATTTGCATTTGTACTAAGAACAATTTTATAGATAACAATCCTATATTAACTTTATTATTTTCAATTAAAACTAATGATGTTAATGAATGGCAAATTCTTTATTCAAGTATTCTTACCCTATAACCTGCCCCAATACGCTCAAGACTTTTTATTATACTTTCCCCCGGTTTCGCCTGTTGTTTTAAATCAATAGTAAATTGATTCATGGAAAAATGGCGGTAAAAAAATAACTGTTTGTACATTTCTTTGTTATCTGCGTATAATTCTTTTATTTTTTCAGTGTAGGCTTCAAAAATGCCGCCTTTACGCATTTCACTGTAGCCAATTATCCAAACGGGGATGCCAAGCGCCGTATGGAAATCAAAGAGAAGGGAAGCCATGCTTACCTGTGATTCTTCAAGCGCGGCGGCAATGGAATGCTTACCGTTTGCCTTTTCCATACGGACAAGTTCCCGTAATTCAACAGTACGCGGCGAATGAATGGGGGTTTTGTTTAATATAATGACATTTTTAACAAAATCTATTCCAAGCTGCGGATTGTCACTAAAAAACTTTTTTGCTATTTTCCCCGACGGTCCTACAAGATAACGCCTGTTTTCAGCCGCTTGTTCGCGGCGCCCGGGGTTATCCGCAACAATGACTAGTTTTATTTCGTCATCAAATGTTACATCGTCAAGCGCGGAATTATAAACAACAGGAGTCTCAACTGTATAGGATGAATTTTTTGCCTCTGTCCTTGTGTCCGCAAGTTCCTGCTGTAATTTAATTAGTTTGGGAAGAGAGCGCGATAATTCTTCCGTTGTTATGCGAAAACGCTCCCGTGCTTTTACAAATTTATCCCATGCGCTGCGGTTCAAGGAATTTTCTCCGCGCCCGAAAAAGTTTTAAGCGCCTCTGGAAGCAAGTTCCAGTAATAAATCAATCTCGCCTCTGGAACGGTTCATTGTTTTTGCAATTTCTTCGGTTGTCCAGCCTTGACCTTTTAATCTTAGTATATTTTCGCGCTCCTGCGGAGTAATCGTACCCTCGCCCTTTGATACGGGTTTTTTCCCTTCTTTTTCCGTTATTCCCTTTGTTAATTTAAGAAGAGACCTTGCGTCCTTATCCAGCGCGATAAGTTCCGTTTCTGTCCGCGCAAGCCACTGGCGGGCGACATTCATGTCATCAATGCGTTTTTCAATTTCCATAAGAGATTCGTCAAGGGTGGCTATTTTGTCAACGGCATTGGTCGCTTTTTCATTTTGCGCGGCAAGAAGTTCTATTGATGTACGCAGATTGTCAAATTGACCGGTAAGAGAAGAAATAGTTTTCTCGGCGTTTTTAATAGAGGTTTCCGTCTTCTGGAGGGTTTTAAAGTTGCGATCGATGCCTTCATTAGTCTGCTCAAGCATTTCATTCTTCTTCTCAATACGCTGGTATTTTTCATTTGCTTCTTTGATTGAATCTTCCAGTTTGCGTATTTGCACCAGCATGCCGCTTAGAATATCATCAGAGGACGAAACCTGTTCAAGTTTTTCTTTAACAGACTGGGAAGTTTTTATGGCGTTGTTAAAGTCTTTCTCCATTTGTTCTATGCGCCGTTGTTCGTTAAGGAATCTTGTCATCTTGTTGTTAATTTCGTCCTCAAGACGTCTGACGCTGGTCAGTTTGGCTTCAAGCTGCGTAATTTCATTTTTGCGCTGTTCAAGCCTGCTAAGATCGCCGGTGATTTCTTCTATGCTCTTGTCAAGATCTTTTTTAAGGGCGCCTGTTTGGTCAATATTCTTTTTCTGAATGCCGATTTCTTTACGGATCTCTTCCAAACCTTGGCGGAGCTGAACGATACGCTCTTCATTATCAGCTTCGGTTTCCCTGCTGTGACGCTGCAGGTCTTCAAACGCGGCATCCATTTCGCGCCTTTTGGTATTGTACTGGCTCTGCCATTCGTCCACTTCCTGTTTCGCCTCACGCGCCATATCTTCAAGGTTGGAGTATGAGTTTTTGGATTGTTCGGAAATATCATCAATTTCTTTTTCCAGTTCCCTCTGTTTTTGCCGCAGAGTTTCCTGCATTGAAAGCTGATATTGGCCTAACTGTAGTTTAACTTCGTTTTCCGCGGAAATACGCATTTCTTCCATGTCTTTTTTAATCTGCTCATTAAAGGACGAACGTGTTTCATCAATATTGTTCATGTCCTTTCTTATGCCTTCTTCAAAAGCGGTCTCTTCTGCTTTAAGCCTTTCCATATCTGACGTAAGGCGCTCGCCCAATGCGGCGATGTCTTTTTTGTGTTCGGAAATGATTTTTTCTTCCGCCAGTTTCCATTCTTTTGAAATTTTAGCGCCCGCGTTTTCAATGCGGTTCTCAAGCCCTGTCTGCCAGTCTGTAATTTGCCTGCCGATTTCGGAAGTGCGTTTTCCAAGTTCCGCGGTAAATTCATTTTCAAACGCCGTAAGTTTTTCGGACAAATTGTCATGAGACTGTTTCTTTAAATCCTCAAGTTCTTTGTTCGTTTCATCAATTTCTTTACGCAGGGACTGGGTTTGGGCGTTAAACGCCGCCGCCGCGGCATCCCTGCTTGCCGCTGATTCTTTTTCAAAAGCGGCAAAATCGCTTTTAACTCTTGATATGGCCTCCTGCATGGACAGACGCAGCTCGTTTTCCAGTTTGGCGGCGTCATCCGCAAGATTTGTCAGTTGTTTAAACGTTTCGGCATGGCTTCTGCTGTAATCATCCAGCCGTTTTTCGTTAGCTGCAACTATTCTTTGTTCCGTATCCGCACAAAGATGTTTCCATTCTTCTATTTGCTTATTTAACTCGGCATTAAGTTCGTTTTTCTGGCTTGTAATGGCGGCGTCGGATTTTTCCTTAAATTCCCTGATAGCCGCCTCCTGTTCGCTCTGATGAAGACGGATTGCGGAATTTGTTTTTTCTTTAAATTCTTTAAAGGTTGCTGTTAATTCTTCATGCTGCAGTTTAATGGCCGAATCTGAAGTTTCTTTAAGGTCTTTAATGGCGGTTGATAATTCATTGTGCTGCTGCTGGACAGCAGCGCTTGAGGTTTCTTTGATGTTTTTAAGAGATGTTGATAATTCATCATACTGCCGTTGAATCGCTTCGCTTGAAGTTTCTTTAAGGTCTTTAATGGCGGTTGATAATTCATTGTACTGCTGCTGAACCGCCGCATTTGATGTTTCTTTGATGTTCTTAAGGGAAATTGATAATTCACTATTTTGGCGTTGAATCGCTTCGCTTGAGGTTTCTTTAATGTCTTTAAGAGATGTTGACAGTTCATTATGCTGCTGTTGAATCGCTTCGCTTGAAGTTTCTTTAAGGTCTTTAATGGCGGTTGATAATTCACTATGCTGCCGCTGAATCGCTTCGCTTGAGGTTTCTTTTAGGTTACTAAGAGATGTTGATATTTCATCATGCTGCTGTTGAATCGCGGCGCTTGATGTTTCTTTTAAGTCATTAATAGCGGTTGTTAAATCATTATGCTGTTTTGTAAAATCATTCTGCTGCTGCACAATCGCGGCGCTTGCGCTTTCTTTAAAATCTTTAAGTGCGGTTGTTATTTCATTTTGCTGCCGTTGAACCGCGGAAATTGATGTTTCCTTTAAAATTTTAAGAGTGGCTGATAATTCGCTTTGCTGTTGTTGGACTGCGGCGTTTGACGTTTCTTTAAGGTTTTTAATTGCAGTTGACATTTCATTATACTGCAGATTAATGGCTGAGTCTGAAGTTTCCTTCAGGTCTTTAAGAGATGTTGATAATTCGTTTTGCTGTTGTTGGACTGCGGCGTTTGATGTTTCTTTAAGGTTTTTAAGGGCGGATGATATTTCATTATGCTGCAGTTTAATGGCTGAATCTGAGGTCTCTTTAAGTTCATTAAGCGTGGTTGTCAATTCACTCTGTTGTTGTTCGATACCGGCGCTTGAAGTTTCCTTAAGGACTTTGAGGGCGGATGATATTTCATTATATTGCAGTTTAATGGCTGAGTCTGAGGTTTCTTTAAGTTCATTAAGCGAGGTTGTTAATTCGTTATGCTGCTTTTGGACGGCGGCGCTTGACTTCTCTTTTAGGTCTTTTAAAACAGCCGTAAGTTCATTTTGCTGCATAATAACGGTCGCATTTGATTTTTCTTTAAGTTCTTTAAGTATGGATGAAAGTTCTTCCTGTTGCAGTTTTATAGCGGCGTCCGATTTGTTTTTAAACTCGCCTAATACGGAATTAATCTCTTCCTGCTGCGTTTTGACAGCCGCGCCTGATTTTTCGCGCAGTTCGCCCAATATTGCGCCAAGTTCTTCCTGCTGTTGTTTCTGAAGGTTTTTTGACTGGACGTGCAATTCTGAAAGAGAAGAGTTAAGCCTGGATATAATATCGTTTGTTTCCTGCTGCTGCATTTTAACTGCCGCGCCGGATTTTTCTTTTAACTCTGCCAGGCTTGTGCTTATTTCTTTCTGGGTTTGTTTTATCGCCGTATCCAATTCATCATGCTGCTGCTTTAACGCAGTTTGTGATTTTGTTTTTAAGTCGGTAATGGCCTGGTTAAGCTCTGTTTTTGACGTTAATAAATTTGTGTCCAATTCTTTACGCTGTTTGTCAGCGGATTTTTTCAGTTCCAGGAAATTTTGTTTCCAGTCATTCTGCTGCTGTAAAAGAGAAGTATTGATAGTATCCCTTTCCTTTGTAAGCGCGTTTGTAACCTCTTCCTGCTGACGCGCAAGAGAAGACGTTATTTCTTCTTTCTGTTTTTTCGCCATGCTGTCAAGTTCGGCGGAGCCCTTTACCCATTCCTGATGAAAGTTTTTCTGCTTTACGCTTATGTCCTGTATTTCAGCGTTACATTTATCATGAACATTTTTAAGTCTTTCATTAATTGAGCCTTGTTCGTTTTTAAGGGCATCCTGCGCGGTTTTTAATTTTTCTTCAAAGAACGTTTTAATTTGAGTAACTCTTTCCATTGCCTGTTCGCGTAATTTTAACAGGGCGGTTTCTTCCATTTTGTCCGCGCGTTTTCCGGCGTTTTCAAGAGTGTCTTTAAATATTTTTTTTAGATGTTCAATATCGCGGTTTAGAGCGGCTTCCCTTTCGCGTTCCGCTTTAAGTATCGCCTCGCGGTGTTCTTCAACTTTTCGTTCTATTACCTGCGCCGTGGCTTCAAAATCAGAAACAGTCGATTTAACGGACGCCAATATGTCCTGCGTTGATTTTTCCATCGCTTCGGCGTTTTTCTTTTCAAGGCGTATTTCAGTTTCTTCAAGATTTTTTCCCGCCGCTTCCAAAGCTTTTTCTACCTGCTCGAATTTTTCCTTTGCTTCGCTTACGCGTCTTCCAGTATTTTCTACAAACAAGGATTCATCTTTTATGCGGTTTAAATTTTCCTGAACCCTGTCTGTCATTCCGAACAATTCGTTAAGGGAAGAATCAAAGGCGCGTATATGTTCTTCTATCCGTTCTATGGCTTGTGATTTTTTGGCAAGTTCATCTTCGGTAAGCTGAATATTTTTCATTAACTGGGAGGCGGCTTTTTTTTCCACGTCCAGATCGATGCTGTAATTTTTTACCGTCATGCTTTTTTCTTCAGCATAAGCGGCAATATCTTCTTTGCATTTTTCCGTGTATTTTTTCACCTTCTCCAGAGAACGGTTATTTTTATCCGTGAATCTGTAGAAGACAAGAGCGCACACTACAACGCCGAGTGTTATTAAATTTCCGATTGTAAATATCATCAGTATTACGCCCCCTCCGAATAATACCCAATGTAATTAATGTAGCATATAATTAAATAATTGGCGATAGTTACTGAAAGAAAAATCAGGTTTTGGCCCTTTTTTACCGTGAATTTGCATGGGAAACGTCCTAATCCAAGCTGTTTTCATGCCCACATTTGAAGCTCCGCCGACATCGTAAGATAAACTGTTTCCCACATAGAGGATTTTTTCGGGCGGCAGGTCCATTTGTGCCGCCAGTTTGACAAATGACAGCGGATGGGGCTTTAACGCGCCTGAGTATTCGGAGCAATGCACGGCGTCCCAAATGCCGGAAAGCCCCAAATATTCAATTTTTTTTTCCGGCGGAAAGTCCGATAAAAGACCCAATTTATAGCCCGCGCGGCGAATGGCGGCAAGCGTCTCCAATACGTTTTTAAAAAGCTTAACTTTTTTAAACAGCGGTTCCCATCCCCTGTATATGAAAACATCAATTTTTTCTTTTATTAATTCCGCCGGAGCATCAAGAATTTGCGCGGTAATTTCGGCCTGGTGTTTGTAAAAATTATCATATTGAATAACCCCGTTTTCCTGTTCTTTTCTGATTATCTTTCTTACCTTGCCAAAGGCGGCAAGGAAGCGCACTTCTTTAAGAGCCAATGGAAGGAGTCTTATATTCAGGCTGTAGTTTGGATACAGAGTTCCGTCAAGATCAAACGCCACGCCCTCAATGTCATTTCGCATTTAGTCAGTATAACGGTATTTGTCATGGATCGAAAGTGGGTGAGACGGGAATTTTTACAAGATTTACATGATGGCGGGGATATCGGTTTCGGAAAGCTGTAAACGAAGTTTCAGCCGCGCTCTCAAAAACTACGATTTTAAAAAATCCGTTTTCATCAAAATATGGAACAAGGGCGGCTACATGGTAATACTGGCGAAGGCGCGGAGTTCCACGGGGCGATGAAGAAGTGCCTATTTCCGTACTTACCGCGGCAAGATAGAAACTGAACGGTTCATCAATGGCAAGGGTGTAGAGCAGTGGATGAAGTCCCTCAATGCCGTATCCAGCTTCCGGTAAAAAGCCGGGATAGGAATGAGTGACAAAAGACCTGTTTTCGTTTACCAGAACATAAGCAAAATCCTCGCGGCGGATTTCAAATTCTTCAAGAGAGCGGTACGAGGGAGTCCTAAGAGTCCCGTTGGCTTCCGCCGCCAGATTCCTGATCCAGTCGAGTCCGAAAAAAACGTCTTTTTCTTTTTCCCATTTGACGGTAAAAGACGAGCCTCTTTCTCCAAACGGCGCTTTAAGCGGCGGAATTGATAATCTTGCTCCCGTAACAGGGCGCAGAATACCGTCTATCAGCCATTTTGTAAAACCGGAACAGTTAAAACCCTGTAAGTTGGAAGGCTGGGGCTGTAATGTTTCAATAAAAACAAAACTTCCGTTTTCATTAATAGCGCCGTCGTCCACAAAACGCAATTTTGAAATATGCGAACGAACCTGCGAGATGAACGCCATTGTTTCCCTGTAATTGGAAACATCAGGCTCATAATATCTTATTGGAAATTTATTCTCGACCAGCCGTAAAATATCGTTTAACGGCATTGTATACAATCGCTCAAACGGAACAGCGACCGGTATGGAATGGGCGATAAAGCCGCCGTATACAACCGCGTCCATAAAGCATTTGTCCTGGTTAAAAGGATGAAATTGAATAAAGGTTTGCTGATCGGATCTCAGGAATATTTTTATCTGCGTACCTGCGCCCGTATCCTTGCGCCGCGTCAGCATCCATGACCCTTGAATCCAGCCGGGAAACTGCCCCGTGCCTATGCGGTTTACCGCGCTTGTTCCGCGCGTTAACTCACGCGATATATGCACCATAAACTCTTCCCTGCCTTCCGTAGTGCGGATTTCCACCCTCTCTCCGCTTTCAAGCGTTTCTTTTCTTGCGTACTGCGACAGTACTCTGGAAGGCGTTTCCATCATCCATGAGTCTTTTATTTTTAGTCTTACAAGTGAATCGTCTGATATTTTGGAGACGGGCAGATCAATGCCGCAGACCGGGGAAATGTTAAGGAAAACAAGTAAAATAACAAAAAATACAGGCATAGTTACTTCTATTATCGACCTTTTTTGATATATATTATATAGTATAAACAGGAGACATTATGAAGTTATATAGCCGTGGTCAGGTTTTA
>Ga0268262_10002184_pt1 | contig 22990 bp, 23 predicted proteins | sample TergutNc150P3_FD_190354 | JGI IMG/M metagenome (GOLD analysis project Ga0268262, IMG submission 190354) | Nasutitermes corniger P3 segment gut microbial community from laboratory colony in Florida, USA - Nc150 P3 (SPAdes) (version 2) | ecosystem: Host-associated > Arthropoda: Insects >...
CATCGTTAGGCTCATTGCCAAGGTCTGTTTCCAGTTTAATCAACTTCATATTAGCCAAGCATTTCAAAATATCTATAACATCATTTTTTAAAATGCTGATAGTAAGCATCTGTGGCTTTGCTGAATATACTATTGTTGCCGAATCTTTTAATTTCATATTGTAAATATAGAAAATTCAAATTTTGTTTATTTTACTACATTATAAAGCTAGAAAGGAGACCAACACAATGACAAAAACAGTTTATTCCGAGCAGGCGAGGAAAGATGGTTTGCAGCTCGTGAATGCTGCGGAAAAAGGAGATGCAGAAACGGTTAAATCTTTGTTGGAGAAGGGCGTTTATGTACACGCGCAGGGCAAGGAAGGCGTGTGCGCGCTTGTGGCTGCCGCTTATAAAAACAACTTGGAAATTGTAGATTTGCTGATTGCCGCTGGCGCAGATGTTAATATGAAAGACAACACCCTGCAAAGCGCATATTTAATTCCCACCTCTTATGGATATACGGAACTGCTGATGAAAACCCTCAAAGCAGGGGCAGATGTCCACAGCACGGATAGCTACAACGGGACAGGGCTTATCCGCGCTGCCGACCGCGGACACGTTGAGATTATAAGAGAACTTTTAAAGACGGATGTTCGTGTTAATCATATCAACAAAATTGGCTGGACCGCGTTGCTAGAGGCAATAATACTAGGAGACGGCGGTGAGCGGCATACAGAGGTTGTGCGTATGCTTGTTGACGCCGGCGCAGACGTCAATTTACCGGATAAAGACGGCGTTACCCCCTTGGCACACGCTAAAAACAAGGGTTTTACAAATATTGTTAAGATACTGGAAAATTCAGGGGCAAAATAATTTCTATATTATCCCCCAGTATTTCTAATTAGAGGACAATATGAGCCAGGAAAAATTATTCGCAGAGTTTTCCGCAGTTTCCACAGAAGATTGGGAAGCAGCCATACAGGCAGACCTTAAAGGTGCAGATTACGAAAAAAAATTGGTATGGAAAACCCTGGAAGGCATTTCCGTTAAGCCTTATTACCGCAAAGAAGATGCGGACGGCGTTTCTTGGCTCTTGAACAACTTGCCCGGCGAGTTCCCCTTTGCCAGAGGAACTAAAAAAACAGACAACAACTGGGAAATCAGGGAAAACGTATACGAACAAGACATCCCAGCCGCCAATGCCGCCGCAAAACACGCTTTTGAGCGCGGAGCTGAGGCTGTTTGCTTTTTGCAAGGGCAGAATGTCAAAAGCAAAGCGGACTTTGATGTGCTAGTCGCTGGCTTGGATCTGAGCAAACTCTACTTTGACTTTTTGCTTCCGGAAGGCGTCAAAGGCAACATCATCTACGACCCTATAGCAGAGGGGAACTACTCCCTAAAGGATGCGGTAAAAAAAGCCGATGGCAACCTAACCGTCAAAACACACCCCTACCACAACTCCGGCGCAAATATCATTCAAGAAATCAGCATTGCCATATCCACAGGCTTGGAATATATGAACGTCCTTACAGACGAAGGTATACCAGCGGAAAAGGCTGCCTCGCAAATATCGTTCAGCGTGAGCGTAGGTTCAAGGTATTTTCTTGAAATCGCAAAAATCCGTGCCTTGCGCGTTTTATGGGCAAACATTTTAAAACAGTACGGAGTTACAAGCACGGCAAAAATCCATGCCAGCACCTCTATGTGGAACGCCACATTATTCGACTCCAATGTGAATATGCTCCGCGCAACAACCGAAACCATGAGCGCTGCCATAGCAGGTGCAGACTCTATCACCGTTATCCCTTACGATGCTATATTCAAAAAGCCGGATGAATTCAGCAACCGCATAGCTCGCAATATTCAGTTGCTCCTCAAAAACGAATGCAAGTTCAACAAAATAGTTGACCCTTCCGCAGGTTCTTATTATATAGAAACCCTCACAGAGCAGATAGCATCCATGTCTCTCAATGCTGTTAAAAAACTGGAAGGCGAAGGCGGCTTGCTCGCCGCTCTCAAAAGCGGCTCGGTTCAAAAATCCATAGACGAAAGCCGCAAGCAAAAAGAAAAATTGATCGCGCAACGCCGCGAAGTGTTCATAGGCACAAACCAGTACCCAAATTTGCAAGAAAAGGTGAGCGACAAAATCCAATATAAATTGGATATCCATCGCGGCGCGGAAATATTTGAAACGCTCCGCTTGCAGACGGAGGAATACGCCAAAAAGACCGGAAGTGCGCCAAAGGTGTTCCTGTGGACCGCTGGGGACTTGGCTATGAGGCTTGCGCGAGCTACATTCATAAAAAATTTCTTTGGTTGCGCTGGCTACACAGTTATAGACACCAACGGGATTCCAAATGTTGCAGAGGGCATTGAGCTTGTGAAAAAGAACGCTCCGCAGATAGTTGTTCTCTGCTCCAAAGACGATGAGTATTTGGGACTTGCAAAGGAAATTTTCCCGGCTCTTGAAAAGGAATTCCCAAAAATCATTCGCATAGTGGCTGGTAATCCAAAAGAAGCCGAGGATTTAAAAGCATCCGGTGCACAGGACTTTATCCATGTTCTCACAAATGCTATAGAATCTCTAAGCTCTTACCAAAAGAAATTGGGCGTGGTTTAATGGGTTGCTAGATGTTTGAAAAAATAAAGGAATTTTTTGTAGAACATTCAATTAAGTTTTTATCCCTGCTGTGTGGATGTTTGATTTGGTTTAGCGTGGTTTCAAGAGAAGAAGCGAGAACCGAAATTGAGCTACCCGTTAGAGTGATGCACCTCCAAGATAATATGGCGCTGGTTAATCCTTTGCCAGCAACTTTGCATGCGCAGTTGGAAGGCAGTGCTATAAACTTAATCAGTCTAAGGCTAAACCGTTCCGCAAGGCTTGAGATAGATTTAAAAGATATGCCTTTGGGGTATTCCAGAATATCGAGCGAGCGCATCAGCCTTGTTTCGCCCAACATACCGGATATAAAAATGCTGCACCATTCGCAAACAAATCTATTGAATGTGGAATTAGATGCTAGAATAGAGCAAAAAATTCCAGTGCAGCCGATGTTTCAAGTTTCCGCCGCGCCAGGATTTACATTGCTCGGCAAGCCCAAGCTGATGCCGGATTCCGTCTTTATCTCCGGAGCCAGGAATGCCATAGCAAAAGTGAAGCAAGTACCCACAGAAGAAACTTCCATAACAAATTTAAAATGGAGCAATTCAGTTCCTATAAAATTAGACCTATCTTCGCTCAATTCAGCAGTTAGCATTTTAGATACAGCATTATTTGTGCAAGTGCAAATTGAACCTCTTGCCCATAGGATATTTTCCGGTATTCCTGTAAGGCTTATAGGAAATTTTGACAGAGAAACTTACGCGCTTTCACCTTCAAAAGCCGATGTTGAAGTCACTGGCGGAAGGGAAATGCTCTCTAAAATAAACCCGCAGGATATAAATCTCTATATAGCATTTTCGAGATTTTCCATAGAAGACTCGGACGAGCTTAAACCGACCGTGCATATCCCCCACCTCATTAACAATTGGCAAATTCTCCCTGAGAAATTTCGCCTGGTAGAAATCGTTAAGAATGATGAGGAAAACGAGCTTTAAAAAAAATATATGGCTTGGAATAGAGAGCAGTTGCGATGATACCGCTTGCGCTGTATTGCTGGAAGATGAAAACTCAATTGAAATTCTATCCAATTGCCTTTACAGCCAAATAGATGAGCATAAGGCTTGGGGTGGCGTTGTGCCAGAGCTTGCCTCGCGCGCTCACTTGGAAAAGATAGTCCCCGTGTTGGAGCAAGCATTGTCAGAGGCAAAAATCGGTATTGAAGAGATAAGCCAAATAGCTTTCACCAGCAATCCGGGTTTGGTTGGCTCGCTATTGGTAGGGGCAAATTTTGCACAGGGCTTGGCAAAGGACTTAGATATAGAATGTTATGGAATAAACCATTTGGAAGGGCACATATATTCCTGCAAATCTTTTAATAGGCAAAATCAGGGTTCAGACATTGCCTTAATAGTCTCCGGTGGCCATACTGAACTTGTATTGGTAAAACCGGACTTCAAATACACCTCAATAGGCAAAACAAGGGACGATGCAGCTGGCGAGGCTTTTGACAAGAGCGGGAAAATTCTTGGGCTTGGCTACCCCGCCGGAGTGGAAATCAGCAAGTTGGCAAAAAATGGAAACAGAAACTTTCACGAATTTCCCAGGGCTTTGAACGAGGCCAATAGATTTGATTTTTCCTTTAGCGGATTGAAAACTGCTGTTCTTCGCTATGTTCAAACAAAGGGCGAGGAATTTGTAAAGGAGCATATCGCGGATATCTGCGCGAGTTTGCAAGAGGCTGTGGCGGATATTCTGTCTCTGAAAGCGGTTAACGCAGCGGAGAAACAAGGTGTTGAAAGTCTCCTTGTGTGCGGTGGCGTTAGCGCAAACTATAGGCTCAGGGAACTCATAGCCGAGCGAGCGGAAAAAAGCGGAATAAATTTTACCTTCCCCTCTCCCCCGCTATGCACGGACAACGGAGCGATGATAGCTGGTGCCGCTATTTTTAGAAAGAGGGCTGGAATGCTCTCAAAGAACAATGAAGTTAGGGCGTGGGGGGATCTCTTTTGATAAGAGTTTTTATGGCAATAGCTCTGTGTTTTTTGGCTTGCTCCATTGAAGACCCAAGCGTTGCGGAATTTGATTTGCAGAGAATATATCTCAGCGGAGATATGCCTTTCAATGCTTATTTTAGAGAACCGGAACCTTATACCCACGCAGACAAACAAGCGGATTTGTTCTATGCCATGAGCAATGGCGATACTATGAAAATTTCTATTTGCGAATTTGAAAGCGCAATGCATACCAGAGCTTTTTTTTACAACACAGATAGCATAATAGAAAAAGTTGAAATTTTATCGGAGAATGAAAGAAAGAGATTTTTAAAACGTGGCAGACGCCTTTTTATATTCTCTTATACTTTGCCAATATCTGAAAATTCTTCTACGCTGGATTCCATTATGCAATTCATAAGAAAATTCCCAGCCAAAGATACCAGCGCAAGCATGGATTTCCGTAGCTTTAGCTTAAAAAACAGCCGTGCGGATAAAGATGTTTCCGTACAGAGGGATTATTTTCTAGGTGTGAAAGCACCATTTATAATGCTGGCACGGCGTTATAGAGATGCGGATTTTACTTGGGTTTGCGCTCGTAGCTCTGCCCCTGTTTCTGAGGGAAATTGGAAGGATTACAAAGACAAGTGGCAAAATAATTTTTACGGCCAGGATAGCACGGCTCTGATAAGCAGGCTCTCCAATGGGATTGTAGTTGCGGTTTACGGAGATTTGGATAAAGGGAGAATGCGGAAAATTTTTAATGAATTTAAGGTTTTGGTTAATTGATGAAAGCAGCTTATTTTATTTCTGATGTGCATTTAGGAGTTTTGCCCAGTGGTTCGGTGCATGGACGCGAAGAGCATTTGGTGAATTTTTTAAAAGGGCTTGAGGGCAAGGCCACTCACCTCTTTATAGTTGGCGATTTATTTGAATTTTGGTATGAATATAATTTTTACGTGCCATCTCCGCAATTTAAGATTTTAAGAGTGCTTGCGGATTTAAAGGATAGCGGTTGCGAAATTAAGTTGATGAAGGGCAACCACGATTTTGCTTACGGAAATTTTTTTGAACGTGAGCTTGGCATAGAGACTTGCTCGCATATTGTGGCGGAGCTTCACGGCAGGCGAGTTTATATTTGCCACGGAGACGGCTTGGCAAAAACAGATGGCTCTTACAGGCTTTTCAGAAAAGTTTTGGATTTTAGGCCAAACAGGTTTCTATTCAAGTGGCTCCACCCCGATATAGGGATGCGTTTTGCCCTTTCCGTTGGCTCAAACAGCAGAAATCTCAACAAAAAGCGAATTTTGGAAGAGGATTTTTTGCCCAAAATAAGGGAAATTATGCAAAAAAACGGCTGCGATACCTTTGTGCACGGGCATAACCATTGCGGAGGGCTGTGGAAAGTGCCAGAAGGCGTGATTATAAATAGCGGTCAGTGGCTTTTTGAGGAAAATTACTCCTGCATTTCCCAAAAAATTTGCTATTTTTATGCTTCCCTTTCAGCAGAGCCAAGCTCTGCCTGTTGAAAGGCTTAACCAAAGAGCTTCCTTACGAGGTATAATATGGCCTATAGAGGTCCCAAAGCAAAGGTTGCCAGATCGTTGGATTTGGCAGTTACTCCCAAAACCCAAAAAGTTTTAGAACGCCGCAAATTCCCCCCAGGCCAGCACGGCATGAGCCGCAAAAAGAATGCGGGCGTTTATAAACAGCAGCTCGTTGAAAAACAGAGGCTTAAATTCACCTACAATATCTCAGAGGCACAGCTTGCCAAAATCTACATAGAGGCAAACCGCAGAGATGGTTCCTCCGGGGATAACCTGATGCAGCTCTTGGAAACAAGGCTGGACGCTCTTGTGTTTCGCGCTGGTTTTGCCCGCACTATTTTTGCAGCGCGCCAGTATGTTGCTCACGGGCATTTTCAAGTGAACGGGCAGCGCAGCTTTTCCCCAAACTTAAATGTTAAAGCAGATGATTTAATAGCGGTTCGCGAAAAATCAAAAAAACATCCGCAGATAAAAGAGTCTATAGACGGTGCGCCAGAAGCTCCTAATTATTTATCGGTGAACAAAGATAAAATGGAAGCCAAGCTGGTGAATGTTCCGCTCCGCGACCAAATACCGGTAAAGCTGAACGAGCAGCTTGTTGTGGAATACTACAGCAAATAAAAAACGCAATCCAAAAGTTTACGTTTTTTCAATAACGGCAATAACCTGCTCTGCACCCAAGTTCTTTAAACCGAGCTTGGTTAAGAGTTTGCTAAAAACATTGTTATTTGCAAATTCCATGGATTTTATGGAAATACCCTCTTCTTTGCAAAGCGTGGTGAAGTCGAGGAGCGTGGATAGATGGATATTCGGGGTGTTATACCACTCATAAGGCAAAGATCTGCTCTTTGGCATACGCCCATTTAACAATAGATTTTTGCGAACCACCCAGTTTCCAAAATTTGGGAAAGTTACAATCGCTTGCTTCCCTATGCGCAATATCTCCAACAAAACGTCACGCGGGTTTTGCGTTTCTTGCAGGGTTCTGTTGAAAATCACAAAGTCAAAGCTATTGTCTGCTATTTGCGAAAGCCCGTCTTTGTTCAAGTCGCTTTGTATAATAGGCACATCGTAATTAAGGCAGTGCAAAACGCTGTTGAAGGAACGGTCAAGGCCAAAGCCAGCGATTTGTTTTTCGCGCCACAAAATGTGCAGCAAGTGCCCATTTCCGCAGCCTATGTCCAAAACGCTTGAGTTTGCGGGTATAAAATCAAAAATCCTGTTTATATTTTTTTTGTTGCCAAATGCAAAATGAACATATTTCTCATCGGGATTATCAACCGCTTGCGGGTCTAAAAAGCGAGACAGCAAATTGCCCATGTCGTGCACTTCCAGCAAAAAGCCATCGTGCCCCAAGTTGGTATTTAGCTCCACGCTGCTCACAATTTTCTTTTGGTTCAAAAGAGCCCATGCCAATTTTTGAGATTCCTCCGGCGTAAAAAGCCAATCACTGCTCAGATGAACGCACAGAAATTCGGACTTGAGGCGAGATACCGCAATTTCCAAAGAGCCGTATTTTTTTTCCAAGCTAAAGTTATCCAGCGCCCATGTAAGGTGCAAATAGCTGTTAGCATCAAAGCGTTCCATAAATTTTTCGCCTTGATGGTTCAAATAATTTTCAAGGGCAAACCCTGTGTAAAACTTTTCCGGATTGCTTGGCAAATGCTCTGCGCTGTCAAAGCGGTTTCTCATGGACTCTGCGGAGAGATATGTTATGTGCGCCATTTTTCTCGCATTGGCAAGGCCCTTTTTCTCATCATCTAAAATAATGCTGCGCCCTACAATTTCAAAACCGAGAGCTTGCGCTGATAGTTTTGTTCCGCTAGCTATTACAGCACACCTTTTAATAAAATCGGGATATTCCAATGCCCAAGTGAGTGCTTGGAAGCCGCCTACCGAGCCACCTATGACCATAGAGATTATTTTTATCCCTAGATAATCGGCTAGTTTTTTTTGCGCATTCACCATGTCGCATATAGTTATGTGAGGGAATTTGGAACCATAAGGGTTGCCCGTTCTAGGGTCTATGGAAACTGGGCCTGTTGTTCCTTTGCATCCGCCAAGCGTGTTGCTACAAACCACAAAGAAGTAATCGGTATTTATAGGTTTGCCTGGGCCTATAAGGGCATCCCACCAGCCAATGGTTTTTGGGTTGCCCTCTTTGTGAAAGCCAGCGGCATGGGCATCCATAGTCAAAGGGCTGCAAACCCATACAACTGGTGCCGCGCCATTTTTAAAATCGCCATAAGTTTCGTAGCGGACGCATAATTCCGGCAAAATCGCGCCACTTTCCAGCGCAAAACCCTCTTCGGATTTAAAAACAAAATCCTTAGGCTGAACAACGCCTAAACTGTTGTTAGGTTCTGATAGCATCAGGGGGAATTTAGAAATTTCTGATGCTTATGCAACCCTTTGTATGTAGTGCATAAGAAGCGGAATTCCCTCTGCTGATTTTGTTGCGCGGCGTGTTAGGATGCAGGGGAAACTACGCCCTGAGCGGCTGCGCATTCTTGTTTGCAGAACTTCTTCCTTTTCGGGAATGGAGCCAAATTCGTTTTTGTGGCGATATAAATCGCACAGATAATGCCACCTGACCTCGTTTTGGTCAAAGCCGAACATTTTGCAAAAACGTTTGTTGGCAGTTAGTATGCGCCCTGAGTTGTTTGCTACGCACACCGCTTCTTCCGTCTCGTTTATGTTTTCATCTATGGTCATAGTGCCTCCGCGTTTAATGAAAGTCCGTCAATGGCAAATGGAACTTTGGATTTGCCCAAATAAACAGGCAGTTTGGAATATGGCAAAACCGCCAAAATCCTCTCTTCCTTGGCTGTTGCAACGCCGTCTTGATAAAGCGTCAAGTAATGCCCGTCCCACTTTGCTTCTACAAAAATCCATGAACCGGCCTTAACCGGCTTTTTAGACAAAACCGCATGTTCGCAAGCGATAGATGATGTTTCATCCGTTAAATCCGTTAAGAAGAACGCAAACACAGGCTCCTCAGTCCCACATGCGCCGTTCAAAAGAGCCAAGCTGAATTCCGAAGGCATGGCCGAGGAATCCGCGCTGAACTTGCCTATAAGATTATGTGGCTGGGCAGACTTCTGCGGCAAATTCTCTATCTTTATCCACGCGCTTATATCAAAGGAAACAGCCACGGAAAATTTGCCACCATATTCTGACGAGGCGATGTAGCTGTTTGAGTTTTTGAAAGAAAGCGCAGTTTTGCTCTGCCCGTCTCTGCCCACCACAGACGAAACTGTACCATGTGCCAAGGTATTGGTCTCTTCGCTTGTTCCTCCGGCAACAGCTGGCGTGGCTTTTTTCACAGAACACGATAAACCAAACACAACCATTACTGCAAGTAATGCAAAAGCAAATTTTGGCGATAAAAATTTAAACTTTTTCATTTTTCGCCTCCTTTGTTTTGCGAGCTTTTTTTGAGAGCGGAAATAGCTGTAAATTTATTCTATATACGGATTCTTCTTCGCGTTCGTTTTGCGCCGCTATTTCCTTTATTCTGCGCCTGAAGTTTGCGATTTCCGCTTTTACCGCATCAAAGCCCTCTTTAGAAAGCCCCATGGTTATGCCGGAAATATCACGCTCGTCTTTTGAAACTGATTCCAAAGCCTCAATTGCTAAAGCACCCATATTCTCGTGGTGTCTGCGAATAGCCATTGAGTTTATGTTATCGCCTGTTGTTATGTGCTTGTTCGTTTGGTGGTATTTGCCTTTTGAATCTTTTTCCAATAATCCCAATTTGAGCAAAAGGGCTATGGAAGCCTTCACCTGCGGCACTGGGATTTTTGGGGTCAATAATTTTGAAATTTCCATTTCTGATGATACATTTGGGGCTAGTTCCCGTATCACGGAATGGTACCATTCTTTGTAGTAATCGTATAAATTCGCTTCTAGAATGTGGCTTTTGCACAGGGCAGCTATGTGCCGCATCTCGTTGAACAATTTCTGTTTATTTTTATTGTCTTTTTCGTGAGTGAAAAGTACCAAAAGCCTAAAAAATTCCTGTTCCCTATCGGTTAAACCGAGTGCCAAGCCCACTCTTTCAATGCCTTCTGGGCTAAGAGAGCTTTTTTGCTCCGCAACCAGTTTCAAAAAAACCGGAGAGGCATAACCAGCCCTTTTTGCAAATTCGCGCCAAGAAAAGCGGCTAGAAGCCTTTTTCTCGGCAAAAGCATCGCGCATATAAGAGCGATAATCGGAATAAGCAAAAACGCTTGGCATATACACTTGTAATATACAATTTTTTGGGGCAAATGATACAAAAAAAATCATTTTATGATACGAAATCGCGTTTTTTTGGGGTTTTTAGCCAACTTTGACGGTTTTTACCGCTATTTTGCCCAAAATAGCGTTGCATTTAGCCACGATGTCCGTTTTTTTGGCAGCTATTTCGGCTCGCCAAACAGATGAATTGGTTTTTAATATAAGGGTTCCGTTGCTCAAAGCTGCGATTTGCACCCTTTCCTGCAATTTGCCCGTCAGAATTTCTGCCTTGTTTTGGTCCAAAATAACAATATCTTTCTGCTCCTGGCTCAAAAAGCTGTTTATGAAATTCACAACCGCATCACCTGCCTTCAGCGGCTCATCTTTGCACAAAACCGGATTAAGGGCTGTATTCCTCAATTTGTCGCAAGGGACAAAAAAATTAGGCTCGTATTTTGTCATAAAATCAAAAAGCGATAACCTTGTCGAATCTGTTCGGTTTTCCGCCGTAAAGCCCTATGTCGCTCCGGTTGTCATCTACGTTTTTAAAGAAATCCGTTTTTGGAGCAGCGTTTATGCCAGGGGAATATTTAGATAGGCGGAATAGCTGTGGCTCAGTATTTGCTGGGCTGGGCTTTGACTTTGCATCCGGTGGCGAGCCAGCTTGCGATTTTTCATATATTTTATGCAACGCCGTGTCCTTTGTATTTTTTATGGGAGTTGGCAGGTTAAGGTCTCTTTTCTCCATGAGTTTTTCTTTTTCGCTGCCTACAAAAATCGGGTCTGAGAAAATGTTCCCGAATTTATCCGTGGGAAAGTAGCTGTCTTCGCTTTTGATTATTCTTGCGATTCCAACCGGGCAAAAACGGCAATCGGTATCGGAATTTTCAAAAAATAAATTGTTTCTTATGCGCGGGCTTGGTCTTGAATCCGACCATATTCCAAAATTTGAATTTTTGTAGAATATGTTTGCCGCGATTGATGGGCGTGAATTGTTTATATAAATTCCTGCGCTCAGGTTTTCTGTAAAAACGGAATTATAAACTGACACATCGCCTTCGCTGTCTAGCCAAACTCCCGTGCCATTGCCTATAAAAAGCGAATTCCCGATGTTGAATCTGCTAAACATGGCGTATATGGCTCTGTTTGCGCCCATTATATGCACATATTCTATTTGGATTTGCGCTCTTTCCTTCCGGGCTAACCTTATTCCATCCCATTGTATTTTGCCAGGGATGTGATTTTCCGGTAAAATTCGTATAGGTTCCTTTGCCGTTCCTCTCATTATCAGCGAGCCGAATACCTTTATGCTGACGTAATTGGAATCCGCCCAATCTATCTGCTTTGTTTCGCCGCACGTTTCGCCGGGCACAATATGCACTTCAACGCCGGGTTCTATGGTTAGCCTTGCCGCATGGGAAATTTGAAGGTCGCCGGTTATGCGGTAGGGTGAATTATCTTTGGTCCAGGTTATGGGCAAATCTATAATGCCGCAATAATCAACTTGCGTTTTTTGCTGACCCTGTTGCTCCACCTGTGCTTTTTGCTCGCTTTTTTGCTCTCCCTGCGCTTTTTGCTCATCCGCCGCAAAAGCAGAAACCACCGCAAGCACAAGCACGGCAAAAAAATTTAAACCTTTAAAGCAAAATTTCATTGTTAGTAATGTAGAAAATTCCCTATTCTCAATTCTCAATTCTCAATTTCCTATAATCCCCGCTACCGAGCAGAATGTCTATGGGCATTTTTTTAAATTCATATTCATAAGGCGGCGGTTTCCACGCAAAATCTTCTTCATAGTTGTGAAATAAATACTTCAAAATTTGCACGGTTGTTTCAAAGGGCAAAAATTCCTCGCGCTCTAAAACGTGGATTTGCGCCCCGTGGCAAATTTGCTCCGCATATTTGTGGAAGGTGGGCTGAAAATGGCTCTCTCTAAAATAAACCCCCGGCAATTTTAAATTGTTCAGATAATCGCACATATCCGGAGCTTCTATCCAAGGCGCACCAAAAAGCTCAAAGGGTTTTGTTGTACCTCGCGCTTCGCTGATATTTGTCGCTTCCAGCAAGCATTGACCCGGATACACTATAGCGGTATCCAAAGTTGGCATATTGGGGGATGGCATAACCCAGGGCAAGCCAGTTTGGTCAAACCACATATCCTTTTTGTAACCCTGCATTTCCAAAACATAAATTTCCGCGCTCGGAAAACACTCTTCCCTAAACTGCAAAGCGAGTTCGCCTATGGTCTTTCCGTGCCGCACCTGAATTGAATGCAAACCCACAAAACTTTTATATTCCAAATCCAAAACCGGACCTTCCGCTATATGGCACCCTATGGGGTTTGGGCGGTCTATCACAACAACGGGAATGCCGCGTTTTTCGGCAGCTTTTATGCAGAGATAAAGAGTCCATATAAAGGTGTAATATCTTGCGCCAACATCTTGCAAATCGACCAAGAGCATATCCAAATTTTTCAGCATCTCCGGGCTTGGTTCCCTGTGTTCGCCGTACAAGCTGTAAACGGGAATGCCAAGGCGCGGGTCCGGGCCGCCTTCCCATTCTATCATGTTGTCTTGGGTGTGCCCAAGAATTCCGTGCTGCGGGCCAAAAAGCGCGGCGAGCTTGAACAGCGAGCCGTTGTGTTTTTCAAGCGTTGCAAGGGTGTGCCGCAAATCTGCGGTTATCGAAGCGGGGTGCAAAACCGCACCCAATCGCTTTCCCTTTAATTTTTCCGGGAAATGTTTTTCCAAATTCTCTAGGGCTAATTTTACCATACCAAAAATGTAAAAAATTCTACATTCTACGTTGTGAAAAAAGCATCTCAGGAAATTTTTAAAACCTATTCACAAGCGTTTCTCTCCGAAGGTTTTGGAGATAAAGCTCCGCTATTTTACGCAAAACGTAGGCAAGAGCACTTGAAGAACCTGGATTCACTGTGCGTTTATGCCTCCGCAACCGAAGAAAAAGAGGGAAGGATTTGCCAAAATCCTGATTTTTTGTACCTAACTGGAATAAACCAAGGCAAGGCTATTTTGGTTTTAGACCCTTTGGCAAAAAGCGAAAAAGAGATTTTGTTCCTGTCGGAAAAAAATGCAAAAAAGGAATTTTGGAATGGAATAAGGCTTGGGTTGCCGGAGCCGTATATAAAGGAAATCACAGGTTTTAAAACTGTTTTCTCATTGGAAAAATTTGATTCGTGGTTCAAAGATAGAATTGCGAATTTAAAAGCAAAGCATATTTTTTCAAACGAAATTATACGCCGCAAACTGCTCAACTGCAAGCTAGAGGTTAAAGACATATCAAAAATTCACCTTGAGCAGAGAACAATTTTAGAACCGGATAGAATAGCTCTAGCAAAAAAATCTCAGAAAATTGCAAAGGATGCTTTTTTAAAACTTTTGCCACGCATTGCAAACTGCAAAAACGAGCGAGTCTTATGCGCCGAGCTTGAGTGCCTGATGCTCTCGCAAACAAATAACGGACTTGCCTTCCCTAGCATCGTGGCTGCTGGCAAAAATGCCTGCACCCTTCACTATGCAAAAAAAGATTGCGAAATAAAAAACGGGAATTTAATCCTGATGGATTTTGGTTGCCGCTATAACACCGTTTGCTGCGATATTTCTCGCACAGTTCCAGCAAACGGCAAATTCAACCCTTTGCAGAAACTGCTATACAATATAGTTTTAGACACGCAAAAATTTCACGAAAAAAATGTAAAAGCAGGTTTAACCTTAAAGGAGCTTGGAAAAAAATCCTGGGATTATATGGAAAAATTGCTCGCGGAACGCTTTACGGCAAAGGGCGGCAAAATGAAACGCCACTATGTAGGAAAACCGCATGGAATAAGCCATTTGATAGGAGATATTGTACATGAGGGCACATCTAACAGGAGCTATTTGGAAGAGCCTTTGAAGCCCGGAATGTTAATTTCAAACGAGCCTGGGCTTTATGGGCATTTTACGCTTTCAATAAATGGAACAACTTATAGCGAACACATAGGTATTCGCATAGAAGACGACTTGCTCATCACAAAAAATGGCTGCAAAAATTTGTCCGCTGATATTCCAAAAGAGGTTGAGGCTATTGAACTGCTTTTTTCGCGCGCCGCAAACCACGCCACAAAATAAAAACTAAAGCGGTGGTTTGATAAATAAGGCTGGTGAAAAAAAGGAACCCGCGTAAAAATCCTGTTCTTAAAACAACGTAGCCTTTTGCGCTCCACTTTCCGTTTTCGTTTTCCCAGTCGGGATAATAGCTACCCCTGGTAATTCCCAGTGCCATCGCATCGTAAAAAGGGTCGCCAAGAGAGCCTCCCCTCACTTCAACGTTCTCAAATCTCACTGAAAAAAGATTGTATATGCGATAAGCCAATTTTTTTGTAAACTGCCAAATTCGGCTTCTGGTTTGCGGGTAAAGGAGAACTTTAATCAAAAATTTGTAAACATCGTTCTTGGGTTTCTTAGCTTTTTTTGGCTGTTTACTTTCTTTGGGTTGCCCGTTTTCTGACTTGAATAAAGTCTCTTTTAGAGCGGCTTTAAATTTATCTTTAAATTCTTCATTTAAAGGCAAACGCCATTTCCACCTCAAAAAACGAAACCCTAGCTCATTTTCCGCTTGAGAAAAAAAGAAAGCTACGCGAACTTTCATTTGGCATATTCGTCCGCTTTTTCTTTCACCGTTTTAATCAATTCTTTGAAGCTCTTTGTTTCCAAAATGCTTTTGAATTGGTCTTGATAGTTGCGGGTGGTGGAAAGGTCGTCTATAACCAAGTCCCAAACTCGCCAGGAATTACCCTCTTTATCCATTTTATAGACCATCAGCATATCTTTGCCTTTGCTCCAGGAATGTATGGAAACCCAAACTTCAGCCCCATCTTTTTTGTATTTGGGTTCTTCGTAAATGGTGGAATCCGGCGGGGTGTATTTTGAATTTTTGAATTTATTCACGCTTGAGTTTTCAATCATCCTTTGAAATTCTTTGGAAAACTCCGCTTTTGCGCTCTTGGAAATTGTATCCAAAGTTTTTTTAGGCAAGCTGCGTTCCGCCATTTTTGCAAAGTCAAAAAGCCCGCTGCTCAGGTATTTAATTCTCTCCATGTCTGCTGCCGTATGGTTCTTCTTTTTAAGTTCCTTTTGCAGTTCCAAATCGTTCTGCCTTAGCAGAGCAACAGGGTCTTGTTGCGCATAGGTAAATGAGACCATGCACGCAAAGAGAGAGATAAAAATTATTTTTTTCATAAAAGCTCCTTTTTTTTTGGAATATAGAAAATTAATTATAGCGATACTTATTATAGGGGAAATAAAACAGTTTTCCAACTAATTCCAACTAATTTTAACTATTTCTAGCTAGTTTTCAACAACTCCGTAAAAAAATAATGTATATTTAAAATATATATCGTTTAAGCAGGAGTTTATTTTATGAAAATACTCAAATTCGCTTGTTTTTTGTGTTTCTGCCTGATTTTGTGTACTTGCAACAATCTTGATTGTTGTTCTGACGGTCCACCAAGAATAGACTTATCTAAAGACGAATTATCATTTAATATGCAAGAAGGGATTGATAGTGCATTTGTTCGTTATAATGCTTATTGGTGGTTTGGTGAAGAATCAGGTTTGCAGAATGAGTGCGAATATATTAAACCTGCGAACGAGCCTAATTATTGCAATGACAATTATTGCAACGATAATAAGGGGCTTGTAATGAAAATAGAATGCCCTTGGTTTAGTGCGGTAAGAACAAACGATAGCACAATACTTGTTTTGGTAAAGCAAAACGGTACAGAAACAAAGAGGAGCAAAAATATACCTGTATATGGAATTCTTCCATATTCTACTAGCGTATTAAAGAGAGAGCTTTCAGTAACTCAATGCCCTGAGCCGATAGAACTTTCAAAAGAGGAATTATCGTTTAGCGCAGAAGGAGGAATAGATAGCATAGCTATAGCTATGAATAGAGACATTGATTTGACTTACAAAATTGCATTATACGGATGGCCTGGGTCAATAGTAGCGCAGTGTCATTATGACGATTCTTTCGTAGAATGTCCTTCTTGGTTTACTCTTGATATATCTGATAAAAATAAAATTATCGTTTCAGTAAGCAAAAACGATATGGCGCTGGGGGAAAGAACATTTGGTATATCTTTTGAAGACCGTTGCGAAAAAACAATAATAGTCACCCAGTCTGCGGAATAGTTTGAAAAGAATAACATTCCTGCTTCTTGTCGCTTGCCTCTGCCTCTTTAATAGCCAAGGGTGGTTTAATTTTTACCCCTGAATTCTGCAAACTTCATGGCATAGTTGCCACCGCCACGGGTTATGGATAGCAACTCGGTTGTGTAGCGCGCCAGCTTGCTAAGGGGGGCGTTTGCGTAAAAACGGTGCTTTTTGCCATCGCCATCGCTGTTCAGGATTTTTGCGCCGCGAGCGAGCAAATCCTTTGTGACGGCACCGGCGTGGGCTGAGGGGCATTGGACGGTTAAATCAACCCAGGGCTCGTGGATTTCCACAGCGCTTGGCTCCACGAGCATTTTTGCTGCATCTAAACAGGCTTTTTTTACAACAGCTTGGGCTGCATTTTGTGGCGCATTGCCTGATATTTCCAGCTTATGCAAAATAAATTTTATGCCCCGCAAAGAGCCTTTGCCCAAAACTCCCGCCTCGCAAAATTCCTCAAGCGCAGAGATTACGGCAGGAATTTTGCTCGCTATCTCGCAGCGTTCATTTTCCAGCATTTCCGCAGAAAGGGAAATGCTAACGCTCGTCTCCCCTATCTGGCAAAAATTTTCAACGGCGGGCAAATTCCTTGAAAGCACCTCGTGAAACTCAACGCTTGGCTCCCCTGCCTTTACAACGCAATGATATTCCCTTTTGAGCCTGGAGAGAATAAAATCGAACTGCACCGCTCCCATCGCGTGCAAAGTCCAAGAACCGTCGTTTTTGTTTTCCGTAATTTTCACCGAATGGTCTATGCGTTCAATGCTCTTTAAAGCATCGTTTATCTGCGCCCAATCATCGGATTTTAGGCACTCTATCCGCATTTGCAAAAGCGGAGAATAATCCCCTATTTTTTTGTGCAACATCCCTTTCACCGCATAAATATCCCCGCAAACAATTTCCGAGACCTCGCTTAAATTTTGAGCGTGAATGCGGTAAAATTTTAAACCTTCCGGGAATTTGTTTTTTTTCAGGTTTTTATAGCTTTTAAAAATTGCAACTTCGCCTATGCCCGCAAAGGAGCGATAGCGTATAACTTGCCCAAGCTCTTTGCTCTTTATCTCCTGGGGTTTAAGAAAAAAAGAAAGCCCATTTAAAAGCGAGCGAATACCTACATTTTTTTTAGCAGAGCCAGCATAGCACAAAATGTGAGAACCCTTGCAAAACAGCTTTTGCAAGCCGGCAAGCAGCTCCGCGGTTTCTGGGATTTTATTTGAAAGCAGTTTTTCCAAAAGTTTGTCATCTGCTGTGGAAGCCGCTTCGCAGGCCTCGCGCCGCAAATTTTCCATCTCTGATTTCTCTTCCGAGAAATCAGAGATGTCTTCCCTGCCTTCGTCGTTATGTTTTAAAAAAGTTCCGCTCAAAACGTCCCATACACCCTCGTTTTTCACAGGCCAAGAGAGCAAAACAGGGTTTACCCCAAATTGTTCCTCTATTTCCCAAAAACTCTCTTCCAGCCGAGCTTCGGGCAAATCCGTTTTATTGAAAAATATCACGCAGGGCTTGTTGAGCGATTTCAGCTTTTCCCAAGCTGCATAAGTTTGAGGTTGTATTCCATCAGCAGCGGATATCACCAAAACCGCGCCGTCTGCGGCTTCCAAGGCGGTGTCTGCCTCCATGCCAAAATCTATGTGCCCAGGGGCATCTATCAAATTCCACCAAATATCCCTCCACATAAAATTTGAAATACCCGCTTCTATGGTTATGCCCTTTTCCTTTTCTTCGGGCAAATAGTCCATTGTTGCAAGCCCATCTTCCACATCGCCAGCGCGCAGTATCTTGCCCGCAGCCCACAAAATACGCTCGGAGAGCGTTGTTTTGCCTGCGTCTATATGAGCTAAAATAGCGATGTTCATAATGCTCTTTATATACCAAATGGAAGGTAGATTTTAAATTTACAAAAAACAGAGACAAATATCACAAAAAATACGAAATTTTATTTTTTTTGTTTTCTATATAAAAAAAGAATTTATATTTCTTCGTATGGCATTAGGCAAAAAAGTTTTGGTTTTAGAGCCGCCGTGCGAGGTGCATCCCCTTGCGTACGCACGCGAGCATATGCTTTTTTGAACAAATTCCACTCCCCATAACGTAGAAAATTTTTAAGTGCCCTCATCATTTCCATTGCATATTTTTGCGAGGAATTTTGTTTTTTTGGGGCTTTTAATTTTTGGCAGTGCCGGGTCGAGTGAGGGGGGATAGACTCGGCACTGCCTCTATTATATACCCCCCTTGTATGGAGATTTTTTTTACAAAATCTCCATTCCTCCCCCCGTTTTTTTCGCCCGGAAGGCTAACGGGGGATTTTCTATATTCATTAATAACAGAGCCTCTCGCATTTGGGAGTCTCCTTTTATTACATCAAATATTTACACCAGGAGGATTATGCCTAAAATAATGGCTGACATTGCTAGCTTTAAACACCCGAAGTTTGCCCCGCTCACTTTGGACTTCACTTTCAAAAAGGCCTTTGCCAACGAGCAGAGTACGGAGCTCCTTTTGTTCCTTCTCAATACTTTTCTTAAAAGGGTTCTCAAAAAACCTATCATAGAAGTGAAAATCATACATACCGTTCAGCTTGGCAGAACCAGGAAAAAAAGAGGAGCTGTGTTTGATATACAATGCGAGGATGCCTCCGGTGCTAGGTTCATTGTTGAGATGCAAGTGGAAGAACAGAAGCATTTTATAAAAAGAAGCCTTTTTTACCTCTGTATGGCGGTGGCTAATCTTGCTAAGAAGGGCAAGATGGAGAGCAAGGGGAAGAAAATCCCTTATGACTACAACATTCCGGTTGTCTATACGCTCAGTTTTCTTGACTTTGATGCGGATTTTGGGAAAGGCTGCGATGAGGTTATTCAATACATATCCCTCTCCAACGAGCTTCACCCGAAGGTTCGCTATAATCTTATGCGTATGGTTTTTGTCCGTCTCACTAGATTTGCCAAAACTGAAGGGCAATGCAAAAATGACCTTGACATGATGCTTTTCATATTCAAGAATGCTCACACCCTTGGCAAAGTGCCCAAGGGCTTCAATAAAACGGTGTTCAAACGTCTTTTTGAAATTGCAAGAATTTCTAACTTTACTGATGAGGAGCTTATGGATTACGAGAGTGATATGAAGCGTTTCAGCGACCACATGAATGCCTTGGCTTATGCTAAAGAAAAAGGCGTTACGCAAGGTGTTATGCAAACTGCTAAGAATATGCTTGCAAAAGGATATTCCGTTGCTGAGGTGATTGGAGTGACAAATCTCCCTCGTGAACAGGTTAGAGCTTTGAAACGGGCTTAGGCAAGTTAGCTTATTTCCGATTGCATCTTTGAGTTCAGACGTTTAATCCTGCAAGCAACGAACACTAAACAAGTAGTCCTTACCGTAGTAGTACCAGCCGACATACTCGTAGTTGCCGTTCATGCTCCGGTTGTAGGCGATGTTAGCATTGTCCTCCGAGGCACTCCACCAGTAGCCGTAGTTGCCGACATGACCGAAATAGCCATAAGAACCGCCGTTGCCGCCCGGCAGAGCCGCAAACCCAAAATCGTCAGTGCCGTTGCCATTGCTGCTCCAGCCGCTAGTAGCCTTCAGCTTGGTTCCAGCACCAGCGCAAGTGCTATTGTCAGCACAGCTAGGATTGATGAATTTCATCAAAACATTATTCATATTCTGTTAATCCTTAAATTCTGTGAAATAACGGACTATTTTTTGGATTTAGTAAGGATAACAGACATTTGGTAAAGATTTTATATATGGGCATTTTTTATTCCTCTGGTAATTTTGGTTCAGACAAGGGAATATACAAAAAAATGACAAAAAACGTTAATGCACCCCGTCTTCGATTTTTTCGAATTTTTTGTCGTTGTACCAGTTTTGGATTCTTTGAAGAATTTCGGGTGGGAAATTTGGTTTGTTGTCTAAAATTTCATTTGCGGTGTTTATGGTTTTCTCAATCAAAGGCTGGCTGTCCACCCAGTCAAAATATCTCAAAATCCAAGAGCCGCTTTGCTGCGAGCCTTCTAAATTCCCCGCTCCTCTGTTTTGCAGGTCTATCTCCGATATTTCAAAGCCATCGTCTGTTTTTGAAAATTGCTCCAGCCTTTCAAAAGCGGCGTTGTCTGAGTCGCATATCAAAAAACACCAAGCCTGCGCACTCCCGCGCCCTACCCTGCCCCTCAACTGATGCAACTGGGCAAGCCCAAAACTTTCCGGATTTTCTATAGCTATCAAATTCGCTTCCGGCACATTCACGCCAACTTCAACCACCGTTGTGCAAACAAGCAGGGAAATCTCGCCCTTGGCAAAAGCGGTTAAGTTTGCATCTCGTTCTATTTCTGGCATTTGCCCGTGAACAACGGCTATTTTCCAATCGCCTTTAAATTTTCTCAACTCATCGTAAATTTTGCCTACGCTCGCCGCCTCGCCAAATTCATCTTCCTGAACCCGGCTCGCAACCCAATAACAACGGTTGCCGCCAATAGATTCTTTGTATAGATAATTTTTCATATCCTCACGTTTTTCGCTGCCTACAAATTTTGTCAATACAGGCTTTCTGCCCGGCGGTTTTTCGCGCAAAACTATGGCCTCCAAATCTCCGTAAAAGGTCATAGCAAGGCTGCGGGGAATGGGCGTTGCGCTCATCACCAGCAAATCCGGTTTATCGCCTTTTGCAAGCAAGGCTTCCCTTTGCTTTACCCCAAAACGGTGCTGTTCGTCTATAATCACAAAACCCAAATTCTTAAACTCCACATCTTTGGAAAATAAAGCGTGAGTTCCAACAACCGCGTTAATTGCCCCGCTCTTTAAACCCTCCAAAACTTCCCTGCGTTCCGCCGTTCCCATAGCCCCAACGAGTAGAGCTAGTTTTAAACCCGCATCTTCAAAGATTTTCCCCATGCTCAAAAAATGCTGCCTCGCTAAAATATCGGTAGGTACCATGCAAGCCGCTTGCTCCCCTGCCCCGCAAATGCCTATAGTGGCGAGCAACGCCACAACGGTTTTTCCGCTGCCAACGTCGCCTTGCAAAAGCGCATGGAACTGGCGGCTGCTCATAAGCCCGCTATTTATCTGCTCCAAAACCTGATTTTGCCCAGCGGTTAAAGCGAATGGCAAATGGCTTTTTGCAAAATCCATTTTTTGCAAATCCAATGCTCTTGGAATTCCAGAATTCGCAAGCAACCGCCGCCGCCTTGCCATTCTCAGGCAAAAGGGCAAAAGTTCCAAAATTTTTATCTCTTTTTTTGCAGAGTTAATCTCCTCCCAATTTTGCGGGCAATGCAGTTTTTTAAAATTTTCGATGAGAGGTTGCATATTTAAAAAGCTCAAAAGCTCTGTAGGGCAAATATGCTCTTCGGGCGGTAAAATCAAATTTAAGTTTTTTTCAAAAAGGCTTTTATATAACTTTGCAAAAAACTTGCTCTCCATCCTAGCTTTTCGCATCGGTTCGGTTATTGTGTAAATGGGAACTATGCTGCCGCTGAATTCCTCGTCTTCTTCCAGAGCTTGCAAATCAGGGTGCACCATCTGCATTGTGCGGAATACCGTTCCTTTGCCAATGGCAACCCAGCGCGAGCCGTTTTTTAGCCTACCCTGCCAGTGATGCGCTGCCCCAAAAAACACAAACTCAATGCTTCCAGTTTCATCTTGCAGGGTTGCGCTAAGTCTCGCGCGCCCCCCGTAAATCATTGAGCTGCGCACTATGCGCCCCACCAAAACAACGCGCTCTCCTGCTTTAATATCCCTTATTTTTGTTATTCTTCGCTGGTCTATCCAATCACGCGGCAAATACGAGAGCAAATCAAAAAGCGTGCTTATGCCGCTTTCTTTTAATGCAGCTGTTTTTTTTGGACCAAGGCCAGGTATGGAAGAAAGGAGCACGGGTGTAAAGATAAAAAACTTGACAAGCCTCATTTTTTTTTCTAAATTTACCCATTCCCAGGGGTTATAGCTCAGTTGGTAGAGCATCACGCTGGCAGCGTGAGGGTCAGGAGTTCGAATCTCCTTAGCTCCATTCCACCCATTGAGCCTACTAGTATGGCTCGTTACACGAAGTTCCACATAGGAATAGAAATGACATCTTCGCAAATAGGGATAGGGGTTTCGTAGAAACACAATACAGCGCCTGTTCCCGTTTTTTTTCCTAAACTTTTCAATGCAGAAAAATTTTTGCAAGAATCCTTGCTCGGCATAGCCGTTTTTTTCACTTCTATGGGATGCAAAACCCCGTCTTGCTCTATGATAAAATCTATTTCTACCCCATTGCTATCTCTATAAAAACTTATATTCTCTTCTCTGCAATTATGTCTGTAACTCTTGATTATCTCGCATAAAACATAAGTTTCCAGCATTGCGCCGCTCATGGCTCCGTTCATCAAGGTTTCCGCAGAATTCCACTTGGTTAGGTAGCTTGCAAGCCCTGTATCCATAAAATAAATTTTAG
>Ga0268262_10002185_pt1 | contig 22984 bp, 14 predicted proteins | sample TergutNc150P3_FD_190354 | JGI IMG/M metagenome (GOLD analysis project Ga0268262, IMG submission 190354) | Nasutitermes corniger P3 segment gut microbial community from laboratory colony in Florida, USA - Nc150 P3 (SPAdes) (version 2) | ecosystem: Host-associated > Arthropoda: Insects >...
CACCGCGTTACGCGACCTCGACAACACGGTGGTCGTTATCGAACACGATATGGAGACAATGGAAGCCGCCGACTACCTCATAGACATAGGCCCCGGCGCCGGAGTGCACGGCGGCAAATTGACGGCCTGCGGCACGCCCGCCGAAGTGGCCAAGTCGGCAAACTCCCTCACCGGACAGTACCTCTCCGGCAAACGCTCTATCCCAATTCCCAAAACGAGGCGCGACGGCAGCGGATTATCCGTAAAAATCAAAGGCGCCTCCGGACACAACCTGAAAAACGTGGACGCCGCCTTCCCATTGGGAACGCTGACCTGCGTGACGGGCGTCTCCGGCTCCGGCAAAAGCTCGCTCATCAACCAAACGCTCTACCCCGCGTTGCAGAAAAAACTCTACGGCTCAAAGGCAATACCCCTGCCGCATAAGGGGATAGACGGTCTGTCGAACTTAGACAAGGTAATAGACATAGACCAATCCCCCATCGGCCGCACGCCGCGCTCCAACCCGGCGACATACACGAAGGTCTTCGACGCGATACGCAACCTCTTCGCCATGCTGCCCGAAAGCAAAATCCGCGGCTACCTGCCCGGACGCTTCAGCTTCAACACAAAAGGCGGACGCTGCGAGGCCTGCGAGGGCGACGGGGAGCTGCGCATAGAGATGCACTTCCTGCCCGACGTCTACGTCAAATGCGAAACGTGCGGCGGGAAACGCTACAACAGAGAGACGCTCGAGGTGCTCTACAAGGGAAAATCCATCGCGGACGTATTGGCGATGACGGTAGACGAGGCGCTGGTATTCTTCGACAGCCTGTCCGCGATACGGCAGAAACTGCAAACGCTGTCGCAGGTGGGCCTGGGCTACATCAAACTCGGCCAATCCGCCACCACACTCTCCGGCGGCGAGGCGCAACGGATGAAACTGGCCTCCGAACTGTCTAAAAGAGCTACGGGAAAAACCTTATATATTCTGGACGAACCGACCACCGGACTGCACTTCGAGGATATAAGAATGCTGATGTCCGTCATACAAGAACTGGTTGACAAAGACAATTCGGTGATAGTCATAGAACATAATCTTGACGTGATAAAGTGCGCCGACCATATCGTAGACCTCGGCCCCGACGGCGGCGACAGAGGCGGCACGATAGTCGCCGTAGGGACGCCGGAAGAGGTGGCTAAGAATCCGGCGTCGGTTACGGGGAAGTTTTTGAAAGGGTATCTGAAGCGGTAACCGCGACAAGTCCGTAAGGGAGACAAAACAGCGCCTTTAACGGGGCGCTGTTATTTCGACGACGACCCGATCTCCGCGTGGATGATGTGCGGTGTGACGAATATCACCAAATCATTTTTGTTGTTACTTTTCTGTGACTTTTTGAATAGGTACCCCAATATCGGTATATCCTTTAGATACGGTATCCCGCTTTCACCGCTTTTCTTATCGTTTTTCGTGAGACCGGCTATGACTACGGTTTCCCCGTTGTTGACAAGAACATTCGTTTTGGCGCTTTGTTGACTTATAATAGGACCTAAGCTAGTTATCTCGTATGACTCCTTGCTGGTACTGAGGGTCAACATGACCTTTCCCTCGCCGGAGACGTAGGGGGTAACCGTCAGTTGCGTACCTGCGCTAACCATTTGCGTGATTGTGTTGCCGGCATCGTCTAACGACCGTATGGGTATCTGCTCTCCCATGAATATGTTGGCTTCCTTGTTGTTCAGCGTAGTGATCTGCGGTTGGGCCACCAATTCGGACTTGTTGTCGCTGAAGAGGTTGGCCAACGCCACGCTGAACTCTTTTTTACTCAGTAAGCCGTATGTTATCGTGTGCCCACCAACGCCTATGCCGCCGCCCACATTCTCGGCAACCGGAAGGCCGAACTGATCGACTGTGATGTCATTTTTATTGCCTATAAAGCCCCAATTGATACCTATATCTTGTGTCGCCCCGATTTTCGTCTCTATTATTTTGCAGGATATAGAAACCTGCGGCGTTTGTACGTCTATCTGCGCCACAAGATTTTTCAACTGTCTCAAGTTATCGTCCGTATCCACAATAACAATCGCGTTGGTGTGGCTGATAGGCGTCAGCTTGCCCCTTTGCGAAAGAAACGGCGTTATGGCCGTCCCCGTCTCGGAGGCGGTGGTGAAGCGCATAGGTATCACTTCGCGCACGAGCGGCCCGCCGAGATCCATTCCAATGGGCATTCCCCCGCCGCCCTCCCCGACTTTTCCCATGCTCGCGGTGTAGGTCGCGGCCTGCTCCCTGCTCATGACGTATATGAAAGAGGGTTCCTCCACAAAGGCCAGGCCGTGCACCATGCAGACGATGGCGAGTATCTCGCGCCACGACTTGTGGGTCACGGAGAGCGTGACCGTAGCTTTTACAGCGTCGTTGCTGACAATGTCTCTGCCGCTGTAGGCGCTGAGCTGGCGCAGCACGCTGCGCAACTCGGCGGCGTGGACGTCGAAGTAGTCGACGATTCTATCGCCGCTTACGTTGTAGCGCTCCGCGGACGACGACCGTCCTATGGGCTGCTGCTGCGCCTGCGGCGTTTGCACCTGAAGCGGCTGCGCCTGCGGCACCGACTGTTGGGAGAAAGCGCTAACCGATACGGCCATGACGGCCGCCGATATTAACCCTGAAGCACGAGTCTTTGTCATAAAAAACCCCTTTATCTGAAACCGCCTGTCAATCGAAACCCGATACCGCCCGCTACTTGGTTTCGGTGGTGGACAAACCAAGCGTATATGAGTGCGACACCTCGAAATCCCTTATCAAAAAGACCACCTTATCCCTATGCACGCGCAACACCTTGCCCTGCGCTACGGGGTCGTTCGTGCGCAGCGCGAAAGCCCTGTTTCCGTTTTTGAAATCCTCCACAAGCGCTATCCGCTCGCGAGCGTCCTCAAGCACGCCTACGAGCCTCAGATTCTCCACGCTGGGCAGCGCCGTCGTGGAGGTATCCCGCAGCAGCGGAACGAACGGGTCGCGGCCGAAAACTTTATACTTTACCAGCTCTCCCTCCGGGGACTTCTTTGTAACCTCCGCGCTCGGCCCCTGCGGGTGCGCCGCCGGAGTCTCGGTTTTGGACGCGACTTTCAGCGCGCCCGCGGGCTGCTTTTGCGGCGGCGGCGCTACGGCGTCGCCTTTGGCCGGAGCGCCCGCCGCCTTCGACGCGGCGCTCGGTTGGGGCGCGGCGCCCGGCGGCGGCGCGGATACGACGCCCCTCTCGGACGACCAAATGATCTCCGGCAACGGGCTCCTCGTCAGCAGTATCCTAATCTGATTATCGCTGTTTCTCACGTCCACAGGGCCGGCGACCATGGCGCGCATCTTTATCGACATAGATAGGCCGCTTGCGACATTTGTCAACGTTACGCTCTTTATCGGAAGCTCCGGCGGCGGATTGAACGTGGCGGTGGCGCCCGCCGCGTAGGCGGCGTCGGCGATATTCACGGAAAAATCTTTGTACTTAACCGTGGTCTTCTCAAAGTCGACGGATTTGCCGCCCAGAAACATCGGGCGGGAGCCGTTTATGATCAGAATCATCCCGCGCGAGCCGGATCTGACCTCGACGTCCTTGACAATAGTCTTAGTCTGCGCGGCTTGCGCGGCGGCGGCTTGCGCGGCCGCTTTCGCGGGCGCGGCCGGAGCCGCGGCGGAAGCCGCGCCCTTGCCGGCGTCCTGCGCGTATACGGCGAGAACCGCGCAGAAAACGGCGATCGACAGACGAGCGAATAGATACATTTTTCCCTTATACATCATTTTCTCGATGAAAACGTTGTCAACTCAAACGCGGCAAGCACGGAAGGCGGCCGCTCCTCATAAGGCCCCAACCCCTTACTGCCGCTCCCGTACCCCGGGTTCGCGCTTATTGATACATTGTCCAAATTTACAATAAGCTGAAAATTCGCGAAATAACTGAAGAGCGTTCCCAAATTATGGTAATCGCCCAACATGGACACATTGTACTTATTTTCCACGTAATACTCTTTTTCCACATCCGGCATTGGCGTAAAGCGCGTCGTAATCACGCCGCTGCGCCTATTCACCGCGGTAATCTCGCGAATTAAACGCGGCACCTCTTTCTGGTCGGGAAAGATATTCTTGAGCGAATCGAGCTTGGCCGCCATCATAATCGACTCTTGACGCAACCTGTCAAGCTGCGGTTTGAGAGAGTTGATCTTGAGCAACTCGGCGTCAACCGCTTCCTTCTTCTCGGTAAGCGCTTTTATCTCCTCCATTTTCGGACTATAATACGAGTCGAACCAGAGATAGCCCACACAAAGGATGACCGCCACGCCTATCAGGGCGTTCCTGACGTTCGGGTCCTTTATGTCTAATTTGAACTTTCCCTTTTTGGGCTTTTCTTTTTTAGACGCTTCGTTCGCCATTATTGTTTACCCCCATCGCCCGCCGCCGCCCTGCCGCGCCGTTTTCCGGCGGGCGCCGCCGCGCCATCGCTTTTAACCGGCTGCTCGTCGCTTTCGAGGGCCGCCCTCATGCCGACTTCGGCGTTTATGTCGCACGTTAAGTTGAACCTATACACTTTCCGGTCGTGCCCTTGCACCTGCTCGATACCGGTCAGCGTAACGCTCTTTATGTACTCCGCCTCCTCCAGCTTGCTCATGTAGTGAGCGACCTCGGGAAACGAATATGTCCGCGCCTCCACCTGCACCACCTCCGGCGGCCCGCGCTCGTCCTTTATGGAGATAAGCCACGCGTACGGGGGCAGACTGCCGCTGAATACCTCCAAAAGCCTCACCCACTTTTCCCTGTCCACGCTTATGCGCTCCAGCGCCCTTATCTTCTGGTCGGTTATCTGCTTCTCTTGGCGAAGTTTGTTTATCTCATCCTGAACGTGCTTGTTCGCGGCTATCTCCTTCTCAATCGCCGCAATCTCCTCCGTGAGGCGCGCCTGCTTTTCGTTAAGGTATATAGTGTAAAAACCGGCCCCCGCGACAAGCACGACCAAGGCGACCGCCGGATACACTATGGAGCGGGGCATATTTAGGTTCCGCTTCCGCACCCTATACTCAACAGGCAGTAAGTTTATCTCTATTCTTTCGATCATCTCAATCACCCGTCTTCCTGAGCGCGAGCCCCACGGCGACAGTCAGGAGCGCCCCTATGCTCTCCACGTTGGTGTTGCCGAAAAGGTTTTTGTTGTACTGAATACGGGCAAGCGGGTTCGATATCTGCACCTTGGCCTGATGGCGCGACTCCAAAAACTGCGGCAACGTGGGTATGTAGGCCCCCCCGCCGGAGAGCACTATCTTATCTATGGAATCTGTCTTTTCGGAGTTTTTATAGTAGGAAAAAGCAAGATCGATGCCGGACGAAAGCTCCTCGGCGGCAATGCTGACGCTCTGCTTGAGCTGACCCATATCCACAGATCCGGAAGCCTTGCCCTTAACGGCCAGCGCCGCGTCTTCGCTCGATATCCCCAAGTTGCGCTGTATGATCTTGTTAAAAAACTCGCCCCCCGTGGGTATATCGCGGGAGGAGTGGTAAACGCCGTCCCTTATGAAGGTGATGCTCGTTGTGCTGTGGCCGATATTCAGCAGCGCTATGGTGCCCATATCCGGCAACCCGGCGCACTCGAGCGCGTAGCTGTTGGTGATGGCGAACGCGTCCACGTCTACTATAACGGGTATAAGCGCCGCGTCGTAAATTAGATCTATATAGCTCTGCATAAGCTGGTTTTTAGCGGCCACGAGGAGCACCTCGGTCTCGCGCGTGTTCGGAAAGCGGCGCAGTATCTTGTAATCGAGCGTAATATCGTCCACGTCGAAGGGGCTGCGCTGGCTGGCTTCCCACAAGATCAGCTCTTCTGCGTTGTCGTCTTCCTCAATCTTAAAGGTGATCTTGTCGGAGATGATCCCGTGCCCGCCCATGGAGAACACGATCTCCCGTATAGACGGGTCGCATTGGCTTACAAGGTGGGTGATCGCGTCTATCAGCGCGTCCCTCTTCTTGATCTCGCCGCCCTCAATGGTCCCTTGGGGCAAATCCTTGATGCCTACGGCCTCAAGGAAATAGTTGTCCTTCTGGCGGCGCAGTTTGACAATCTTCAAGGTATGATTGCCGATATCCAAGCCCACCGTGGATCCCCGCCCGCTCATTTTTTTGAAAAGACTCATCTAACGCCTCGCCTACCTTATGTCTTCGTTTACCCACGCCGAATCGTTTTCCCCGGAAACCTCAAGCCTATACGCGCGCTCCTGAACCTGCGTCACGGAACCGCTTGACCCGGTTGACACTATCTTAAAAAGCAACGTATCGCCCCGATTTTCCAGCTTGAACACAACGCTGAAATTCGCCCCGTCCTCGTCCGGCTCGCCCTTAAACTCTTCGCTTTTGCCGGGCGCGCCGCTAACCTTGGCAAAGGCCTCCCGCAACCAATTTAAATCCTGCGAAGCGTCCGGGTTAAGCCTTACAAACGCCTCAAACAACCCGCTGTCGCACTTAGAAAGCGCCCTGCGGTAATCGTCCGCCTTGCGCTCCTTGAACGTGCTCATAAGCGCTATTATCGCGGCGCCGAGTATCGCGAGCGACACCGCGCACAACGCCAACCTCAGCGCCACCCCTCCGGACGCGCCCCGTATACCGGGGGCTTTATCTTTATATTTTGTATCTGCCATAATATACGCACGGTATAATATATAATACAATATAATATAAGCAACGGCGTTTTGCACATCTTTAATTTATTTTTAGCCCTCTTTCCGGAAGCGGCCGGGGCGCTTCGCGCCCGTCTATAATATAATTATCGTATGCCGCGCGCGCAATATTAAGCGTTTTCGTTATCCGCCCGCCGGTTTTACCGCATTTGCAATATCTCCCTGTTTTTGTCGAATATGTACTTCACTATCCTCTCCCTCTGCTGCGGTTCTATTGAAACGAACTGCACGAGGTGCCTATAGAGCGCCCCCCCCCTGCTGTTCACGGCGATAACCTTGAGTATCTTCGACTTTACGCCGTTTATCGCGCTGCCGGGTATATTTATAGAAAGCAATATCTCGTCATTGACTCTAAGCGGCGCGTTGGTGACAAGGCAGACGCCGCCGCCGCTTATATCCGCGGTATGCCCGTTGAGAATATCGCCTACCGGCTTATCTATACCGTCTATATGGATAAACGCCTGGTACTTGACCGCCAAGCTGATATCCAACCGCATATACTGCCTATGCTGATTGCGCGACAGCCTCATATTGTGAAAAAAGCTTATCTCTCCGGTCGGCAGAAACTCCCTCACCTTGGCCGTAACGCTGTAGGAGGCGTCGCCCTGCCGCAAAAAAGCCAAGGTCTTCTCCATGCCGCCGAGGCTCAAAAGACCCGAGAAATCCTCCTGGAGCCGCACAACAAACCAAAATTCACCGACGTGCGTCACATTGGCGTTAAATGTGTCGTTTTTCTGCCCCTGCTGCCCCGGCACCAAAACCGACACCTTCTGCCCCACGCTCAAATTGCGCGTGGAAACGACCGGCTGTTCCGGCGCGAGGATGGCGTAACCCATCTTTTTGCGCAAACGGAGCAGTATCTCGTCCTGCTCCTCAAGCCGCCCGGCGGTGACCCGCATACGCAACGTATGCTCCACATAGGCGTCCAAACAACGCTCGTAGAGCGGCAGCGACTCGAAGATCAAATGCCCCTTGGTGGGCGGATCGGGCGCAAAAGCCACTATCCCCTGCAAAACGTTCATCTCCTCGCGGGTAAGCCTATTGCGCTCGCACCCCTCGCCGAAGAGCCGGGACGACAGCTCCTCCTCAATACTTTCGCGCTTGCGAAGCGAACCTATATAGAAAAATATCAAAAAACCGACAGCAGCCCCTAAAACAACGATTAATCCTATGATGGCCACCGGACTGGTGCTCCGCAATTTGATTACCGAAAGAGGGCCGTCCGCCGGAAACGCCGCCGCGGCAAGCGACAGACAAAGCAACACCGCGCGGCGCCCCGCCGCGCTCACGGCTTTAATCGCGTTTATAACATTCATGGCACCCATCCGCCTTCCGGGGCACAAAGCCCTTTACATTATATTATAATTTATGGGTAGACGATTGTCCACATATTTTTTTGTTAATGTCAAAATCAAAAAATACCCCCGCGCTATCCCAATATTTCTTTTTTCCTTGACACCCCACATACAAACATATTATACTTATAATAACGGACTATATTGCGTCTTAGCCTCACGCTGTTTTGGCGGGCTGTAAAATCAAAAACCGGGAGGGTCTTGTGGGCCGAAAAGTTTCAGATACGGATGTTAAGGGTAAGAGGGGCGCGCTCGTGAGAAGTTGCGAGGCAGCCAAGATTTTGGGCGTTTCACGCGAATACGTAAGGCAGCTTGTCTTAAACAAGATACTGCCGCCGCGCTACCTGTTCAACGCGAACTCGTGGCGCAAAATCTACATATTCGACAGAAAACTCGTGGAGCGCTTCAACGACCCGCGGCAACGCCGCTCCATAAAGTGGAAAGACCCGGAAAAGTGCAGCTGGATGACCGCCGTGGAGCTCTCCAAGGCGCTCAAGTGCAACCCGGACTGGATATACAACGCCACCAAAAAGGGCTTTTTGGCGCCGGAAATCATCATCTCAAGCAGCAAACAGCAGTTCCGCCTCTACGACAAAAAGAAAGTGGAGGAGGCGATGACCAAAAACATAGACCGCCGCAGCGGAAGAAAAGGCCACTCGGTCAAAACCCTGCAGCTCATGGAAAAAATCAAGTCCCTGCACGCCAAAGGCTTCAACGACAGCCACATAGCCATAAAAACCAAATCCACCCAGCCGTTCATATCAAAGCTGCGCAAAGAATTAGGGCTGATGTCAAACGCTCGGATAGCCTCAGCTAAGAGGCGGGAGGAGCGTAATAAGAGACGTTGACTTTGACGTTTTAAAGTCAAAATCTTTAAAATCATATTTAGACGGAAGGCTTCGCCTTCCATAGATAGTTCGGGGGCTAAACCCCCGAACTTCAGTCAAAATCAAAAGAAAAAGGCCTTTTTTGGGATTTTGATGTTGATTTTGATTGAAAATGCGGGGCATAGCCCCGCATTTATCTATGAAGCCGAAGGCTTCGTCTTAAAAAGATTTAATTATTTTAAAGGCTTTAAACCGCGCTCTCCACATACGGAACACCCTTCAACACATCACCAAGAAGCCTATTATTAAGATTTTTAAGCCATTCAAGCATCTCATCGGTAGACTCGATAACGTCAATTAATGATATGCTCGCCTCCGCCTCGGCAAAGCTTATGTTGGATATGATCTCTTTTATTAGCGGGATGTTTCTCGGGATCACGCTGAATCTGCGCAGGCCCAGACCTACTAAAAGCACGGTATGCAGGGGGTGGCCAGCCATCTCGCCGCAGATTGAGAGCTGTTTTCCGTTGTCTTTGGCGGTTTTTATGGCGTTTCTGATGATTCTGAGGAACGCGGGCTCAACCGGATTGTAGAGGTAGTTGACCTTCGAGTTGTTGCGGTCGGCGGCGCTCAGGTACTGTATCAGGTCGTTTGTGCCTATAGAGGCGAAGTCTATCTCCTTCATGAACATACCCATCTCCAATATGGCCAGCGGCACCTCGAACAGCACGCCGCACTTGGGCATCTCAACCCCAAGCCTCGACGCGATCTCGCGGATGAACGATTTGGCCTCAATCCACTCTTGAAGGGTGGTGACCATCGGGGCCATTATGGAGTAGTCGTGGCCGCGACCGGCCTTGAGAATCGCCGTTACTTGGGTCTCGAATATCTCCTTACGCTCCAGCAGTATCCTTATCGCCCGCCAACCCATAAACGGGTTGAACTCTTGGGGCATATCGAAGAACTGCGGAATCTTGTCGCCGCCTATGTCCATGAGCCTTATAGTGCATTGCTTCCCGCCTCCGCCCTTCAGAATCGCCTCATAGTAAGCCATGTGCGCCTCCTCGGGCGGCATATCCTTACGGTTCGACAGAAGGTACTCGGTGCGCACAAGGCCTATCCCGTCGGCCCCGTTCGCCACGGCGTCGTCGACGTCTTCGGGGAGAGATATGTTGGCCAGAACTTCTATGCGTATCCCGTCCTTTGTGTAGACGGGGCGGTTCCACTTCGTCCGCAACTCCTTATATATAGCCTCGCCGTGCGTCTTCTTGGCGTACTCTTCCACAATATGCTTTTCGGGGTATACAAAGACTGTGCCCTTGTCGGAGTCGACCAGCACCTCGTCGCCGGGCTTGATGTGGTCTGTGATGTTGCGCACGCCGGAGATGACCGGTATGTTGTACGAACGCGCGAGGATCGCCGCGTGCGAGGTTTTACCGCCGCTCATCGTTATGACGGCGCTGATCTTCGAACGGTCGTAGGCCAAGATGTCCGTGGGGGTGAAAGTGCGCAGCACTACCAGAACAACCGGTTCGGCGAAAGTCTTGGCGCGTCCGGACTCGTTGTTTAAGTAGGAGACCAATTTTTCGCAAACCTCGACCACATCGCCGGCGCGCTCCTTGAAATAGGCGGTGTCGGCGGCCTCAAACCCCTTTATAAACTCGTTGGACACCATCCGTATAGACGTCTCCAAATCGAAGAGCTTGACGGACATCGTCTCCACGACTTGGCTTATAAACGCCGGGTCGTCGAGTATGTACTCGTAGGTGTTCAGGATAGACGAGTCTACGGCGCTGTCGCTCTCTAAGTCTTGCCGGAGTTTTTGGTAGTCCCTGTGCGCCTTGTCGCGGATGTCGTTGAAGCGGATGATCTCGGCGCCGACCTCCTCGCGCGATATGGACGCGGCGGCGACCGCGTCGTGCTGCTGGACGGCGCGGCCCACCATGTAGGCCTTACCCACGCCCCACCCCAAGACGACGGACTCGCCCCTCAGTTCTTTGGGAACCTTTTTGCCCGCGGCGTTATTTTCGGCCTTGCCCTTTTTCATTTAACCACCCGCTTGGGGGAGGAGTTTTTTTTAAATTATCTTCCATATACCCGCCGCAAAATCCCGCACCAGCCTATCCGAGGAAAACCACCCCATCTTTGATATGTTTCTTATGCACCCGCTGCTCCAAGCCTCTTTGTCTTTGAACAGGGCGTCCACGGCCCCCTGTTTATTAATATAATCCGCAAAATCCAATAATGCATAATTTCTGTCGGAATCTTTTAAGGAAGATATCAGCGGGTAGACGGCGTGGCCGCCGGGCACGGTCTTCAGGTGCGAGTCGAGCATTGCGAATATCTCGCGCAGGCTCTCGCTTTCAGAGAGCAATTTTCCGGGATTGTACGAGCCGTTCATAGCCATAAGCTCCTCGGCGGTCTTCCCGAAAACGAATATGTTTTCCTCGCCGAGACGCTTCATCAGCTCCAAGTTCGAGCCGCCGCGGCTCGCTATCGTCTGCGCCCCGTTGAAGGCGAATTTCATGTTGAACGTGCCGGCCGGCTCAAAGGCGGCCGTGGACAGCTGCTCGGAGAGATCGGCGGCGGTGACCAACTCCTCCGCCCAGCCCACGCTGAAGTTCGGTATGAAGACCACGCGCATCTGCTCGCGCGCGACGGCGTCGTCGTTGACCACGCCGGCCACTATGTTTATAAGGTGGATGATCTGCTTGGCCAAAAAGTCGGACGGGGAGGCCTTGCCGGCGAAAATATGCGCGCGGCGGCAGGGTAGGGTCTCGCCCTTCTTTATTTTGAGGTAGCAATGCAATACATATAATATATGAAGCACCTGGCGTTTGGATGTGTGGATCGGGCGGCAGTTTATGTCGAAGAGCATGGAGGGGTCCACCACCGCCCCAACCTTCTCCCGCAGCGCCGCGCACAACTCCGACTTAGCCCTGTTCTTTACGTTCCCGAAACCTTTGAGTATCTCCGGATTAGACGCGAACGACTCAAGCTTGGAGAGCTCCTCCGGACGCCGCACCCACCCGTCGCCGATCGGCCGCGAGATAAGGGCGGAGAGCGGTCTGTTCGCGCAGTAGAGCCAGCGGCGGTGCGAAACCCCGTTCACCTTGCAGAAAAACTTCTCCGGATACTGACTGTAGTAGTTCGGGAAAAGGTGCTTTTTAAGTATCTCCGTGTGAGCCGCCGAAACGCCGCTCACGGAATTGGAGCCGAGCACCGCCATATCGGCGAAGCGCACGCGCTTGACCTCGCCCTCCTCAATGAGCGAGAGGCTGCGCAAAAGGTCCACATCGTTGCACCCCCGCGCGCGGATAAAGTCTAAGTGCTCCAGGTTGATGTCGTAGATTACCTGCATCACGCGGGGCAGAAGCTGCGCGATTTTGAAGACCGGCCACGTCTCGACGTGCTCGCGCTGAACGGCGCCGCTTGAGTACGAGAAGATGCTCTGCGTCATCTTCCAAGCCTCTTTCCACTCCATCCCCTCTTGATCCACAAGTAGGCGCATCATCTCCGGGATGGCGAGCGCGCAACGGCTGCCGTTCAGGTGGATGGCCGTCTTAGCGCCCAAGTCGGCGATGTTGTTGCCGTTTTGCTTGTGGCGGCGGATAATATCTTGTATGACCGCGCTCACCAAAAAATACTGCTGGCGGATCCTAAGATCGTGGGCGCGGCGGACGTCCTCGTCGGGGAAGAGCACCTTGGTTATGCGCCCCGACTGCGACTTCTCCTCGCAGGCCCTCACGTAGTCGTTGTGGTTTTGGTAGTCGGGCAAAAACTCCTCGTTCGCGCGGGCCGACCAGAGGCGCAGCGTGTTGACCACCTCGTTGCGGTAGCCGACAATGGGGATGTCGTAGGGGACGGCGTGAACCTCCTCGGCGTTCTTCCATACGTGGGGGCCGAGCGGCTTGCTCGGGTCTACGGGCGAACTCTCGCCGGAAAACTTCACTACGCTCTCGTACTCCGGCCTCACAATCTCCCACGGGTGCCCCTTATGCAGCCAATCGTTCGGAAACTCCACCTGCACGCCGTTCCTTATCTCCTGACGGAACTGCCCGTAGTCGTAGCGCAATCCGTACGCCATGGAGGGCAGCCCCAAGGTCGCCATAGACTCAAGAACGCAGGCCGCCGTGCGGGCCTTGCCGCTGTTGCCCAAATCAAACTCGTCGTCCCTCTCGAAAAGCTCCTTTACCGATATACCCAGCGAGCCGACCGCCTCCGTGAAAACCTCCTCTATGCCGAGATTGACCATATTGTTGTAGAGGCTCTTGCCCAGCGTGTACTCCATGGAGAGTATGTAAATCCTGCGTTTTCCGATGTACCCGCGCTGCGTGTCTATCCAGTGATCCACAAACTCGCTGCGCACCGCGTAGGCCAGCGCCATGAACTTGTCATAGACCGTGGCGGTCATCTCGTCCTTCACGAGAAAGTTGCGAAGGTAGCGGACGTATGTGTTTTGCAGGTATTTATAATCCATCATAATGACGCGATTTCTCCGCTACCGTACCCTTTTTCGCGCGGGACGGCGGTTAATAGGTACAACTTACCCATATAATATATAATGAAAAATAATTCATTGCGGCGGGGAAATGGAATTTTTTAATTAATATTTTTGGGGGGGAGGGGGGTATAATAATGCGGGGACGGGTTTTAAACCCGCCCCCGCGCAAACCGATTACTCAATCGTAATCGTAACCACCGAGTGCGCCGGCATAGACATCTTCATACCCGGCTTCACATCGATAGACTCCTCTTTGGGCCCCTTCTTGGCGTTATCCGCGTTCAAGAAGAGCTTTTTGGCCTTGCCCTGGAAGCCCGGAATGTTGATCGTTATGTCCGCCACGCTCTTTGGGTGCTTGTTGACGATCAGCAGCGACTTTTTCTTGCCGTCGAGCGTGTAATAGCTCGACACGCGGTCGTTTCCGGTGCCCGACTCCAACAGCGACCCGCGACCCAAACTGTGGCTCGCCATCTTGAACGCCCAGTACGACGGGCGCGGCACGTTGTCGCCGTCCGGCGCGCCGGTGCGCGATAGGTAGCCGTAGTCGCCGCCCTGCGGGGTGATGCTGTTGTGGACGTCCCAGTACGACGCCTGATCTATGTTGTGGCGCGTGAGCATACCCAAATAATCGGCCACAAAGAGGGCGTTGACGATACCCAGCGTCTGGGGGCCCGGATCGAAGTCGACCGAGTTCCACTCCGTCAGCCAGACCTCGTACTTCTTGCCCGGTTCGCCGTACTCCTCAAGCTGCTTCCGCACGCCCGGCATTATCTCGTTCAGGGTCTGCGGCGCGGCCAAAAGACCCGCGTCGTTCTCCTGGTTGGCGTTCTGCGGGTAGTGGTGGACGTTCACGCCGTCTACCACGTCTTTGAGCTGCCCGAACGAGTTCTTGTTCCACTCGCCCTCAAGCATCCAGACCGCCGTAACGATAATGCTCGGATCCGCCGCCTTCATCTGCTTGGCGAACTCCCTCGCGCGCTTGCCGTACTCCTCCGGCGTGCAGTGGTTGGCGTGCCAGCTGCCGTACAGCTCGTTACCTATCTCCCAGTACTTCACGTTGGCCTTCTTGACCTTGTTGACGTGGGTAACCCACTTGGCCGCCTCCTCCGGCGTGCCGGTTCCGAAGTTGACCGTGATCATCGGCGTAGTGTTCGTCTTCTTGCAGAACTCCAAGAATTCGTCCGTGTCGACCATCCAGTCTTTCTTCTTCATCACCTCTTCCCAATGATCCTCGTCGGCGCGCAGACCGCCGGGGTAGCGCAGCACGTGGTGATTCACATCCTTCACGAACTTCTCCGTGGCGGGCAGCAGCAAGTCGCCGTCCCACAGCGCCACGTTGATGCCGAAGAGACCCTCGTTTATCTTCTTCGTGACCACCTTGTCGCTGCCGGTGAGCGTAACGGCGACATTGGCGGGATCCTCCTTGACCTTGGCCACCCTGTCGTTCGTCAGCCTTATGTTGTCGATCTTGTAGGTGCCGCGCGACCCCTCGCCGGCGGGCTTGAAGTCGAGCACAATGACCCCGTCGAGGTCAAACTTGCCGTTCTGCACCGCGTCTTCCGGCTGGTAGTAGGGGAACTTCGCGAAATTCTTGAACGGGACTATAACCTCGTTCCACCCCTTGTTGCCGCCCGACGGTGCCACGAATATCTCGTTGCCCTTGTCCTGAACCTGAACGGTTATCGGCTGATAGGGCTTATCCGTGTAGAAGTCGAACTTCAACCCCCAGTGCTTAGTCCAATCGCGCTGATCGGCGGGACGGTTCTGATCCCTATAGTTGAAGAGCACGTCCACCCAGTCGCCCAACCTGTAGGTAACCTCCAGCGCCTTGCTGCCGCCGCCGGGCGCGCCCGACTCGGAGTACTTGAACGATACCTCGGATTTTGGACCGTTTGAGGTCTCCCACTTTTGATCGCCGTCCGTCTCCAAATCGTGCAGCTTGACATCCGGCGCGCTGGACTTGAACGCGTTCCAGTAATCCTCCGGATTCACGTAGCCGGGAATATCATCAATAAAGGAGATATCCTTTACGTAGAAAGTTACCGGCTCGCCGGCGGCGACCTTGTTCTCGCCCTTGCCTACGGAGAAGCGCACCTCCTGTATCTTCGTCCAATCCACCTTGGCGGAGACCTCGGCGTTCTTGGAGTCGTCCCAATATAAACCCTCCGGCCTGAAGGAGCGGATAGGCACCATGTAGTACTTCCACGTCGGCTCGATCTTGCCGAAGTCGCCGAGGATCAGCTTGGTCTGCACCTTAACGTCCACCCCGGCGCTGTTTTTGCCCTGGTGGTCTATGAGGCCGATGCCGACATTGCTCACGCCCTCCCCGCCGCGCCCCCAGAAGGCGATGCCGGCGGCTTTCGCCGTCCTGGCGTTCGTCTGGTTGGAGAACTTGTTGTCGCCCAAAGAAACCGAGACGCCGGAGTATTCGCTTCCGTCCAAGTAGCACGCGAAAATCGGCGAACCGTTCTTAGTCTTCTGCTCCTTGAAAGCGGTCTTGCCGCCGTAGACGTAGGCGAAGCCCGCAGGGGAACCGCCGACCAAGATCTTGTCGCTCTCCTTGACGGCCGGTTTGCTCGCCACGGGAACATCCTCAAGCACCTCTTGCCTATCGTCCCAGTACTCGACGTTCTCGACCTCTTTGGCCTCAAAGACGTTGCTGACGATAAAGATGTCGTCTACCCAAACACGGAACGACGGATTTTCGTTCTTCTTGATCTCTATGCGGAACTCGCAGACTTTGTCCCACTGGAAGGGTTCGGGCACCTCAACGCGCTTCTTGGCGTCCCAGAAGACGCCGCGTTTTCCGAAATCGACGAGGGGGATGCTTACAAGAGTCCAATCTTTCGTGATACCGCCGTAGTTGTTGATCGGGAGGCGCACGACCGTCTTCTTGCCGTCGCCGTTTTCGTCGTCGACGAGCGCCGCCCAAGCGATCTCGGCGCCGTTGTTGCCCTTTACCCAAAACTGCAGCGCGCCGGCGGAGATATAGGGGGTGATGTCGTACATCATATTGTATAAGCAGACGGATCCGCCTGAATAATCATTCGCGACCAAGTCAAACTGCAAGGCCACCTCGCCGTTCTTGCCGGAGTTTTCGGGGATATACACCTTGGACGCGTCGGGGTAGACGTACTGGTAGCCGCCGGCGACGAAGTCTTCATCAAAGAAACGATACACCACTTGCGACTCGCCCGACGCTTTTTTGTCGGCGGCCGCGCCCCCCGAATCGGCCACGTCGCCAAGGGGCCTAAGCTGCGCGCCGCAACCTATAATAAGCGCTACGGCAAAGGCGGCGAACACCCCGGCTGTGACAACTCCTGTCCTCTTTTTCATCGCACCTCTCCTCTCTTATCTTAAATTAAAATTTTACCGTAAGATAAACCTCGGGCTGCATGGCCGAATAGCTCAACGACTTCGTATTGCCGTCGTCGTCTTTGCCCACCGGGCCCTCGCCGGAAAGCATCGTCAGCTTGACCGTCAACGCGCCGCCGTCGGCGACTTTGTAGCCCAAACCTACGCCGAGGTTGCTGAAGGTATATGTCTCCTCCGGCCCCGCCTGTTCGTTAACATCTATCTTCTCCGTCAAGGTAAGAGCCTGATAGCCGAACAAGAAGCTGAAGCGCGTGAAGAAATTGTAGACGACCTCGCCGCTGATAAGCTGGCTCGCGCTCTCACGCTTGCTTACCGTAGGGTACAATATGCCGGGTTCAACCCAACCGATTGTGGAGTTGTACATCATAACGGATCCGCCTATCTTAAGTGAGGGGCCAAGTATCGGCACAAACTTGGCGACATCAACCGTTACGCCGCCGCCCGCCGTCAGGTACGTCGGCGTAAGGGCGACATCCCCTTCAACGAGTTTGCCGTCGTCCGGGTCGTCGGGATTTTCTCCAACAATCATATACCCATAGCTCAATATTCTCTCCACCGTCCCGTTCAATGAAGCCGCCCTCACGCCCACCTTCACGGCCTCATCCAAGAACGATCCGTCCAATTTGACTACGGGGCCCGTGCGGTCGGCGGTGGCCAGCCCGCCCGGGAGATACGCTTGGAATACATTGAATCTCTCGGTGTTCCCCAGCATCTGAAGTGTCGCGATATCTTTCTTATTGAATATGCCGTTGGTGTACGCGTTCTTCATGTACGGCCGGGATTGGCCGAAATACTGCGACGGCGTGTACTTGAAAACCGACCTGTACATCGCGTCAAACGGGTTGAGCACGCCGAGATTGCCGGCCATCAGGTTTTCGTTGTTCAAAATCGCCCTCTGCACAAACGAGGGGCTCTGCGCGGCCTCGTTTATGAACGCCGTGTCGTTGAGAATGTAATCCAAAGATAAGCTCAGCGTGTTGGTTTCGTCAAAATTGAATTTAGCCGATAGCCCGACGTTTATAGCCCTACCGTCAATGGAGCGGTCGCCCACAGTGTACAATGTGGAATCACCGACGCCGTCCGCTTTCTTTATAACGGAAGAGTCAAACTCGTTATGATATTTATACGATGAGAACGCCAATTCCGCGTTAACGCCGAAGCGCACAAAGTCGTCCGCCATGAACGCGCGGTTGTCCGCGTTCAAACGGGCGGTAAAAATATTATTCGACGTCGAATAGAACTTCGCGCTGTCTTCAAACGCGCCTCCCATTTTTAGACCGCCTTTTTCGGCGTCGGGCAAATCCTTACCCCTCCAGCTGTCCACATGATCGAATATGCTTACATTGGCGATGCCCAAACCGGCGCCTTTTATAATCTGCGCCTCAAGGTTGACGCCGACCAAATACTTATCATAGTATGCTGCCGAGTCCCAATAAGCGCCGTTAGGGGTAGGCGACAGCGTAACTTCCGGCGCAATGGGATCCGACTCGCCGGTGCCGCGTGTGGCCAAACGGGCGGCGAAGAGATCGGCGTGCAACTCGCTCAGATACGGATAAACCTCCGCCTTAAATTCGAGATTCCCGCCCTGCAACGCGCGATTGTTATCGCCTAAAAACACCTCCGACATGGCAAGCTCGCGCCCTTGGGAGAAAATTTCGGGCTCAAACGGCACCTCAACGTCGGGAGACCAAATGGTAAGCGGCGTCAGCTTTTTCCTATAATCGCCTAAATTATACTTAAATATCCCCTGCGCCACCGAACCGTCGATGCTCAACCACCGGGTCGTTATGGGGTTCTGCACGTCCGAGAAGAAGTTTCTCCAATCTTGGTGAAGCCTAAACATGGCGCGGGCGCTGAGAACGGTATTCGGCCTCGCCACAACGTTGAAGTCCACGCTCGTGTACTCCACGCTCTCCGTCTTCTTGCCGAACTCGGCCAAGGCGTCCCCGTCAACCGTCGAGCTCAAAAACTGCGACCGGAACTCCCCGTTAAAGTGGATACCGGCTTTGGACATCACGCGATCTATCTGCGCCGTAAGCCCGTCAACCCTCTCTTCAAGAGAGCTTTCCGCCGCCAATGCGCACACCGACAGCGCCGCCACAAAAAGAAAAAGTTTTTTCATGTTAAACTGCCTTTCTTGCTTTGATATGGTATTTCGATTTAGTTTATTCGTTTTCCTGTACTACGTTTAGAACCACGTTTTAATCTCAAGAGAGAAAACCCACGTGCCCCAATCGTTTTTATCCGCACCCCTAATAATATACGGCAGATACGGCAAACCGGGGGTACCTTCTTCCTTGTTCTTGTTTTCCCGGAACGTGTTATACTCCTGAACCATTTTGTCATAATACTCATTCAAACCTTTATCCTCGTGGGTTATATACTTGACACGACCGTGCAACCCAACGCGTTCAAGCATATCCCAGTCAAAACCGAGGCCGTAGGCCATATCCACGTAGTTTATGGGGATTTTGACAAAATTTTCGGGTGTGATCTCCTCAGGGGCGTTATCTCTAGCGAAAGCGCCGTCACAATCTGTAAAAAACAATGTGGTAGGATTAAGGATTCGACCGTTATTTCTTCTCTGGTTGGCGCTCGCCGTGGAGATGCGTGTCAGCACCCACGCGTCCCGCGCGCGCCAATTCTCGTACCCGAAGAGCCCCAAAAGGTAGAAACTCTTGTGAAGCGCTATCGCCGGCTCAAGCCTGACGTACATAGACCACAGCATCATATCTTCCGCCTCTTCGGAAAACGCCAAAGGCTTCACAGACGTTGAAATGCCGTTGATCCCCGCGTAACCGCCCACAAACAAATCTTTCTTGTAACCTACAAGAGCGCCTATGTCGTAAGCCCCGTCAAGCTCAAGGTTGAACGTATATTTTTTGGTCTCCGGCACCCAAGAGGTATTGGTGGTTTTTGTGGTATCAACCGTCCACACCCAATCCGATCGCGCGGCATCATATACGGCCGTGTAATACTTATTGAAAGACTGCCTCAATATTGTGGACGTCAAAGAATCGTCTCGGGTTATAGGCGCGTAATCTTCAGACGCCTGCGTCGGTCGGAACGTATTCAACCGCCAGTTGTTGTAAGCGTCCTCTTTGGTTTTGTACGGAACGAAGCCCTCCATCATAGCCAAAAAGTCGCTCCTCAAACCGCCCGCGCCGGGTCCGGCCACCGCGCGCGCGGCGTTGTTTGTGGAATAAGAGGAGGCGTGCACAAAACTCTCATCCCCCAACCTGCCTTTATAGTTCCTTCCGCCCGCCTTAACCGAATTGTCTATAATACCGTTACCCCATCTGTTGTAAGAGCTGTGAAAAAAGGAGAACATATCCGACCCGTTAAGCCGGTACGGGAAAAACAAAACGTCCCGCCCCTCCTCAATATTAAAGTGCTGACCGTACTTGAGCCTCAAGTGCCCGTATCCCGGCAGCTTAGGAGTAAACGTAAGGTTCACGCCCGCCATATTCTGCGCGTAAGGAGAACCCTCGCCGCGCGCTATAAACTTGCCCGCGCCCAGCATATTCGCGCCATAGGCGAAAAACGCGTCTTGGGGCACGGCGAAAGAAAACGGCGAGTAAAAACCCTTGCTTATATACGCGATGTCCGCCTCCACCGGCAAAAAGCCGTTGTAACCCAACTTGGCGTAAAAAGCGGGGATTAAGCCGCTACCGGTTACGCTCTTATTGTCATAGTATTCGGGATGGCTCATGTGCCTAATAGCGATACTGTCCGGCATACCCGCATCGTCGTTCAAGCGGTGACCGTTTTTACGGGTCGTGTCGGTATCGATAAACCATACGGTATCCACCGTGCTCATCGCCACATCCGCGTGTATCGTGAACTTATCGCCTATCGACCCCTTTATATCGGTGGAAAATATCTTGGGTTCCTTGACAAATATCGAATCGTTGCCGCGAAACTCCGTGATCAGCAAATACTTGGTAGGGTCTTTGTTTTTATCATACCACCCGTTATCGCTGGCCATATACAAGATGTCGTCCTTATAATTTATACCAACATAGTTAAGCCCCCAAATCATGTCGCCGAACAAATTTGACTTAGCGAGACGGGCGTGGGTAACGTGGCGGTACGAGTCGCCAATGCCGTGCCCCTTCATCGGAAACGGCCCCTCCGCGCCGTCGGCGTAGCCCAAGTCGCCGCCGAAATCGACGTATTCGCGCTCAAAGTTGTCGTACCGCTCAAACGTCCCGTAAACGAAGTTGGCGTAAATATCCGCGGGCAGATTTATGCTCTCGACGTTTATCCCGTTGAACGGCTTCTTGTTCCAAGCCGCGCGCCCGGACTTCTCGCCCTTGGCTATATTGTACTCATAATACCGCGCTATAGGCTGCTCAACCTCAAACGGCAGGTACTCCCACGCGAAAGTGCGCGGCTGCGCCTTCCAAACCGTGAGCGGGGAGGCCTCCGTCCACAAGGCGTTGCCCATCTTCACCCAAAAGGAGGCCGGAACGGTGCGCACCGCTATGCCGGCGAGCATATCCTCGTGAATCGTCACGCTGTTGCCGACCTTATCGTTACGGTATTGATACGGCAAAAAACCCTTACCCCCCATGCTGGAATCCACCGAACCCGCGTTGCTGTAATCATGATACCCTATGAGCGTATGCTGAAACCCGAGCTTAGCCCACAAAACCGTGTTGCGCCCGGCCCGCGCCACCATACCGAGGCGGAACAAGTTGTCGTTCCCCTCCCACCCCGACTGCAAATAAGCCCTGTCGGCCAGCATATACCCGGGGGCGTCGAACCCCAAATCGTGGTACTGCGCCTTAAGCCGCGCCTCCCCGGAGAACGAGATCGGACTCGACCCGCCGGAGACCAACGTGGACTGTACCTTGGATTCAATATCGTCGACCGAACCGGCCAATCTGTCAACCTTATCGGACAGCGACTCCGCACCCGTAACGACCGGCATTGCGACGGCGACCATCGCGATCACCGCCGCTATACGAGTTACGCGGAACATTCGTTTGTTGAACATAGCCAAACGGACCTCCAATCTTTAATCTTTAAAAATGATTAAATGTGTTTTTATCTGTATGGGAATCAAAATCAAAATCTTTAAAATCATTCGGGGAAATTAACACACCAAGTGGAAGAACCTTGCCACGTGGTAATGTGATTCCGCCATTTTAGACGCCTGATACGGACACGAGTAAAAAACACTCCCGCAACGCCCCTACGATAAACATACGCCGCTTCGCGTCGCGCGGCTTCGACTTCGCTCAGCCAACTAATTACACCCGAAAGGTCACTGAGCGAAGTCGAAGTGACCTGACGCCGGATGGAACACTATGTTTTAATCCTATAATCCTTATAATCCTATAATCTTAATTCAGACAACGCATCATACCAATTCAAAACCCTAATAACGCGTCACCTCTTAATCCACTCCTTATGTATCTCCGGTATATCTTCCAGCAGCTGGATAGTGTGTTCGCTCTTGGGGTGCAGGGTTACGTCGTCGGGGGCGCCTTGTTCGACTATCTTGCCCTTGTGCATGATGAAGAGGCGGTCGCTGACGTAATATGCCAGGCCTATGTCGTGGGTGATGAAGACTATCGTCATGCTGAGTTCTTCTTTCAGCTTCATCAGATAGTCCAAAATATTGGCCCGTACGCAAGCGTCAACCATACTCGTAGGTTCGTCGGCTATCAATACTTTAGGCTTTAGGACAAAGATTCTGGCCAATAACATTCTTTGCATTTGGCCGCCGGAGAGCTCAAAGGGATACTTGCCCTCCAGCTCGGACGGTTTGACGTTTACGGCAAGGAGGGCTTGATCAACCCGCTCCTCCATCTCGCTGTTGGAGGGCTTTTCCTTATATATGCCGAACGCCGCTTTAAGCTGGGAGCGGATCGTGAAGAACTGGTTGAAGCAACTGAACGGGTCTTGGAAGACCGCCTGCACCTCGCGCCAGTGGACGTTGTAGTCGGTGATCGGGGCGCCCTTGTAGGTGAACGCGCCGGAGGTGGGGTGATGCAGACCGAGCATCATCTTGGCGAGAACGCTCTTTCCGCAACCGGAGCCGCCCACGAGCGAGACTATCTCGCCGTCCTTGATATCGAACGACACGTCGTCCACCGCCCGAACCAGCTTCTTGCCGTGCCCGAACGTGCACACGCTGTTTTGAGCCTCAAAGAGTACGTCATTCAGCATAATCGCACCTCACTTGCCTATCGCCCACGATTCTTATCTCCTGTTTGTTTTGCTTGCAC
>Ga0268262_10002186_pt1 | contig 22983 bp, 22 predicted proteins | sample TergutNc150P3_FD_190354 | JGI IMG/M metagenome (GOLD analysis project Ga0268262, IMG submission 190354) | Nasutitermes corniger P3 segment gut microbial community from laboratory colony in Florida, USA - Nc150 P3 (SPAdes) (version 2) | ecosystem: Host-associated > Arthropoda: Insects >...
GCGCCAGAGCGACGTTATTATCAAGGTTCATTACCTGAACATAAAAACCCTCGGCTCGAATATCAATTAATAATCTGTCCAGCATAAGCCTTGCGACATCATGAGAACCAAAGTCCCATTTTAAATATGTGGTATTTTCATCATTGACGAATTTTCTTGTTCCCTGCCCTTTAATTTTTAACGACGCGTTTAAAAGCGGCGGAGCCACGACAGTGGAAATTAAGGTCAGTAAAATTACAATTGAAAAAAGCTGGTTGTCAAGAATGCCCATTGCCAATCCAATACCGGCAATGATGAGCGCAACCTCGCCGCGCGGAACCATGCCTACCCCGATTCGTAGCGCTCCTTTAACATTAAAACCAAGCAAAAGCGCAGGACCGCCGCATCCGACTATCTTCGCGAAAATCGCCGCCAATGTGTATATTCCGCCGAAAATTAAAACAGGCGGCGAAATTATTTCGCGTACATTCACCATCATTCCCATGACGGCAAAAAACACGGGTACAAAAAAATCATAAAGTCCTTGAAGTCTTCCCTGTATTACCGCGGCAATATCGGTTTTGGAAAGCGAAAGCCCCGCGATATAAGCGCCTATTATCATTGCAAGTCCGCCGTGTTCAAAGAAACCGGCAAGAATAAGAGCGATACCAAGCGCAAGTATGGAAAAATCAGAACTGTTTCTAAACATTTTTAAGAACAAAGCAAGCCGGCGCGAAAAAAGCAAACCTAACGCCGTAAAACCAAGCCAGATACCGAAAGCCTTCCCCGCAATAGCAAGAATAGCCATAGCGGAAATATTGCCTTCAGCTTCCGCATGTCCGGCAAACATGGCGACCATTCCAAGCACTACGGCAAGAATGATAATTCCCAATACGTCGTCGAATACCGCGGCGGCAAGAATGGTAACACCCTCGGGCGAATCCATCTTTTTTCTATCGCTTAGAATTCTTGCGGTAATGCCTACGGAAGTCGCCGTTGAAAGCACGCCTAAAAATAAACATCGCGTATCAAAGAATGAAGTATGAAGAAGCAAAACGCCGCAAAAATCTCCAATCACAAAAGAGAATAACACTCCGCCTAAGCCGATTATTACGCCGGCGACAGAATATTTTAAGAATAAACCGATATCTGTTTCCAAGCCTGAGAAAAAAAGCAGAATAATAGAAGCGACTGTGGCAAACGAATACAATTCCGTACTAACCGCGATAGAACCGCCGCCGGTTAAAGGGAAAAGTCCGTGCGGAAAACCGGGGAAGGCAATACCGCCTAAAGCATAAGGACCTATTAGTACGCCTATAAGCAATTCACCCAGCACGGAAGGAATGCCTATTTTCTTCGCTATACGTCCGCCAAAACGCACAGCGAATAAAATTATTCCAACCTGAAAAACCAATTCTGTCATTAATTCTGTAATGTTCATTTTTTAATACTTCCGTTTTATTTATACGTTTGTGATATTTCCTGAAATTCATCTTGGATATGTACAATTGCTTCCGCAATAATCGGATCAAACTGAGTTCCTTTTCCCTGCGCGATAATATCAAGCGCTTCGTTGTACGGCATGGCGACTTTGTAGACGCGGGCGCATACTAACGCGTCATATACGTCGGCTAATGACGCAAGGCGCGCGGAAAGCGGTATTTCATTCCCCTTTAACTGCCGCGGATACCCTTTCCCATCCCAGCGTTCATGATGTCCGTAACAAATGTCTTCGCAATGTTTAAGGTATATAGATGAATTTATATCGCCAAGTTCATGAATAATATCTTTGCCGCGCGTAGTGTGTGTTTTCATTATTTCATATTCTTCAGGGTCAAGCTTTCCGGGCTTAAGAAGAATTTTATCCGGTATGGCGATTTTTCCAACATCATGGAGAGCCATAGATCTTACGATCATCTCCGGCTGGAGTTTCTTTATATCTTCCGCATAAACAGAATTGGAAGCTACTAAATATTCTATCAACGCTTTTACAAATAACTGCGTCCTCTTAACATGTTCGCCCGATTCCAAATCCCTGTGTTCAATAACATTCGCGAGTCCCTGCAGGGCGTTATCCAGAGTTCTGGTCGCTTCCTCGGTTTTTTCCGCAACCATTTCTTCCAGATTATCGCTGTAATTTTTTAACGCTATTTGGTTTCTTACGCGAAGTTTGACAATCTCCGGCAAAAACGGCTTATTAATAAAATCAACGGCTCCCGCGGCAAGAAGTTCGCTTTCCGAATCGTTTTCCGCGGTAATAAAAATAATGGGTATTCGTTGATACGCTTTATCGCTTTTAATTTTATTAAATAACTCGCGCCCGTCCATGTGAGGCATAACAACATCCAACAGTATTATCTTTGGAAGGACAGGAGCGTTTTTTAATTTATCAAGAGCTTCCATTCCATTATAAGCCGTTATAACATCATAATCATCTTTTAATATTTCTTCGAGGATCATGACATTTGTTTCGATGTCATCTACGACTAAAACCGCCGGTTTATTTTCATGCATATTTCGCTATTACCTTATCAACCTCTGTCATGCTTTGGTCATAAGCGGACTTAACTATTCCATATTGATCGGGTTTTACAGAGCCCGCTTTTATTTGGATTTCAAGCTCTACAACATGCTTGTTTAATTCGACAAGGGACAGATTAGCGGAAAGTCCCTTAAGCGTATGCGTGGCAATCTGCGCGTTGGGCAAATCGCCCGCCGCCAAGGTTGTTTCAATTGTTTTAATGTTTTGATCGTCTTTGAATTTTGTAAGTAATTTGGCATAAAGTTTTGTATTATTCATTACCCTTTTTAAACCATCTTCAATATCAATATACACCACATCAGCCATAATTTACCTCACTAATTAAAAATTGCAGTTTTCATCTTTCACGATAAATAATCCTGCCTCTGCTTAAATCATACGGAGAAAGGGCAACCCTAACCTTGTCGCCCGGAACAATACGGATATAATGTTTTCGCATTTTACCCGAAAGGTGAGCCAGTATAAGATGCCCGTTTTGGTTATCCAATTCTACCCTAAACATCGTATTTGGAAGGGCTTCCCTGACTACACCCTCTACCTCTATTGCCTCTTCTTTTGCCACTTTTGCTCCTTATATTAATATAGCAATCTAACCCCTTTGTGTCAATTATATCTATATGGTAATATAGGGTATGCATTATTATAGTACCAGAAACAACAGCGAAAAGGTGAATTTTGCCGCAGCCGCTCTTACAGGGCTTGCCCCGGACGGGGGGCTCTTTGTACCGCAGGAAATTCCCCAATATTCGGCGCAGGTACGCTCTTCTCTGGGAACTATGGCATTTACGGACATTGCCTTTGAAACTATAAAACCTTATGTTAACGGCGAAATTCCCGACAACGTGTTATCCGACATAGTACATTCGGCTTTCACTTTTACGGCTCCCTTTGTGCCCGTCGCTGACCGCTATGCCTTAGAGCTTTTTCACGGACCGACGGCGGCATTCAAGGATTTTGGCGCCCGTTTTATGGCGCGCGCTTTTTCGTATTTACGCAGGGGTGAAGACAAATCATTAAGGATACTTGTAGCCACTTCCGGCGATACGGGCGGCGCTGTGGCGGACGGCTTTTTTGAAGTGCCCGGTATTTTTGTTACGGTTCTGTACCCCAAGGGGCGCGTGTCGCCGCTTCAAGAGCGGCAGATTGCGGGTCTTGGAAAGAACATTACAGCCCTTGCCGTAGAAGGCAGTTTTGACGACTGCCAGCGTCTTGTAAAAGCCGCTCTTGCGGATGAAGGACTTAAAAAACGCACGGCTCTTTCTTCGGCAAACTCAATTAATATCAGCCGTCTTATTCCGCAGGCGGTTTACTATTCAGCCGCGGCGGGCAGAGCTTTCGCGGGACTTGTCGATCCCGACGGAGAAGCTACGCCGAGAGCCGCGGGGGCGAAGAAAACGCACGCGGCAAAAAGCGGAGCGCCTGTAACCCTATGCGTTCCGTCGGGTAACTTCGGCAATTTAACGGCGGGGCTTTACGCGATGAAGATGGGCGCGCCTGTTAAGCAATTTATCGCGGCAACAAATATAAATAAGACTGTTCCAGATTATCTTGATTCAGGCGAATACCTTGCCAGAATTTCACAGGCGACAATTTCCAACGCGATGGACGTAGGCGCGCCGAGTAACTTTGAGCGAATGAGCGCGCATTTCTCATTGGAACAGATGCGCCAAATAATTCTTGGCGTTTCAGTCGGCGATGATGAAACGAAGGAAACAATCGCGCGCGTACATGAACAGACGGGATATTTTCTTGATCCTCACAGCGCGGTCGGCTGGAAGGGAGCGGATAAACTTTTGGCGAATAATAAAATCGAACAAGGGGCGGTTGGCATTCTCTGCACGGCGCACCCCGCCAAATTCGCGGAAACAGTGGAGCCGTTAATCGGTCCCCCGCCCATGCCGGCTTCCCTGTCCCGCACAATGGAAAGAACGGTAGACGCCAAAGTAATTCAGGCGGAAACTCCCGAGTTAATTGATTTCTTAAATTCAATATCATGAAAAATATTTATCGTATTGGCTCTTTTGTTTTATTCTTCTTTCTCTTATTCACGGCATATTCTTTTGCCTGTGATTTGGAAGGGCATTTTGATTTTACCGTACACAACAGCGAGGAAGAACTTCTCTATTCGGGATGTTATGACGCGATTCATTTAGGACCGCATATTATTGAATATACCCTGACAAGAGAAAGAGCGTACTCAAATGGGGTAAAGCGTCCGTCGGCGACATTCACGCAGGACAGAGACAAGGGCGTGTTAAAGCAAAAATTAGCCGAACACGGTTATTCTCTTCCCAGCCACAAGGACTATACCTATTCCGGTTATGACAGGGGGCACATGGCTCCTAACGCTGATTTTGACGACACTGCCGAGAACGCGCTGATGACTTTTTTTATCGCGAACATTTGGCCTCAAACGCCGCATATAAACAGGGTCGAATGGCTTAAAACGGAAAACGAAACAAGAATGCTCGCAATAAGAAATTCCGGCGTAAAGGTAATTATTATTGTTGATGAATTTAAAACCGAAAAAGTCGCAAACATCAGTATTCCGTCTTGTTTTAAAAGACGGGTCTACAATTTAAACACCGGCAACCTGATCTATGAAATTGACGTTTATCAATGATTCCTGCTGAGACAAAACAAATAAATAATCCGACAGCCTGTTTAAATACGCTCCCGCTTCCGGACGGAGAGGCTGTTCTTCTCTGACGGCGAAAAACAATCTTTCCGCCTTTCTTGCTATTGTCCGTCCTATTTGTATTTGCGCTTCAATGATATTTTTGCCCGGTATAACCAGCTTTTCCTGTTTGGGAAGATAGGCGTATAATCTGTCTATTTCTTTTTCCAGATCGACAACTTCGTCTTCCGGCAAAAAAAAGTTGCTGTTTTTTGTATCGGAAACATGAGCCATGATTGATCCGATATTTTTTTGGACTTTTTCCAAAAAAACAATTGTAGATTTACCGGAAAATTGCCACGCGTCTTCATTGGCAATCATGGCTTTAATCAATCCCAAGTGGCAGTTAAGTTCGTCAGCCGCTCCGATAAAATGAATTACCGCGCTGTTTTTTGACACTTCGCGCCCGCTTAGATCGGAAGTTTTTCCTTTGTCGCCTTTTCCTGTATAGATACTCATATTACAATGTATCGGGGGAATCAAGCCAAACGGGAAGCTGCATCGACGTTTCCAGATAACCCATTCGGCGTTTTTTTACAGTAATTTCCATCACCGCAACGCCTTCGTCTTCCAGCAAGCGTAAACGCGAAATAGAGACAGGATCATCTTCCGAGATTCCCGCTTCATCGGCAATAGAACCGCGGACAACGCGATTAACCCTAAAACTGGAAGAAAAAACACTGTTCTGTAACGGAGAAAGAATCATGCCAAACAATGGAGCGGCAATTCGATCCTTCTTGTCAATTTTTGCCGCGTCAAGGAGAGGCAGATCAGGGCGCGGGACAGTCATTATAACTTTCTTTTTTACTTCTTTGCTTTCTTTATTAAAAATTTCCAAGGCTACAAGTTCCCCGGGACCGCACATAAAAACCGTATTTTGCAAAGCGGGAATAAGCCCTCCTTCGTCCGCGGTTACAGTCTTTCCGTTAATTGTTTTGATAAAAAAGCCTTCGTCGACTTTATGTAAATAAGCGGGAGTATTCGGAGCGGTATAAATTATTTCCGCTTCTGAATTTATTTCGCTTAACGTCATTCCAAGCCACGGACGCTGGGATCTTCCCCCCTTTATCATCGCCGGCAAAGCGGAAGTCAGCGTTTCCGCGGGAACTGCAAAATTAAGTCCCTGATACTGATCTATACCCGCAAAAACTATTCCCACAAGCCGCCCCTCATTATCCACTACAGGACCGCCTGAATTGCCGTGATTGACGGCGGCGTCTATTTGAATAACGTCCCCAATCTGCAGGAAACGTCTTCCAAGGGCGGAAACAATTCCAGATGTTACCGTTTTTTGCAGTCCTACGGGAGAACCAATCGCAAGCACAGTGTCGCCTATCCGCGGAATTACGCGATCTACAAGCGAAAAAACATATTCGGTTTCCATTCCGGTTTTAATCAGCGCAAGATCCAGCGCTTTATCCCAGCCAATGACTTTTGCGGGAACGCGCGGACTGGTTGAATCGCCCATGCGGATATACATACGCGAATAACCTTTGCGTTTAGGATCAACTTCGCTCGCAATAACATGGTAATTTGTAATTAATAAACCGGACGCGTCAACAAAAAAAGCGGAACCTAAAACCCTGTCCGGTATGCCCATTCCGCGTTCAATTCTGTACCCTTTGTCGACAATAACAGTGGCGACTCCTTTTATCATATCAGAAGCGGTATCCCTGCCTTGAGCGTATTCAACCAAATTGGCGGGAATGTTTTTACCGCCTGCCGCCTGAGCCGCGGCTAGGAAAAACGCCGAGGAGCGGCGCTGCCGTCCTTCTACGGCTTTTTCAAGAAATAAAAGAGCGCTTTGATAATCCAGCGGTTTTATTTCATGCGTTTTTACCGCCGCTAAAAACGCGCCGAGATTATTGCCTTCCTTTAGTTTTTTCTTTGCGCCCTCAAGAATAAATTCCGCTTCTTTTCCCGTATGCGCGTTTTTTATTCCAAGACTGGCGATAGATCTGCCAAAGGACACGGCGTCGTCCCATTGTTCTTCCTCAATTGCTTTATCCTGCAAGGCGCATAAATTTTCCGTCGCCATTTTTTCATATTGAGCAAGCTGCTGCCAATCCTCATCTTCGTCTTCATTTTTATTTTTTTTATTATTGGTAAAGGAATAAACTTCTTTATATATATATATTTGGTTTAATGCGATAACGGGGCTTTCATGTACTTTTTTTTCAATGTCGCTTAGCCTGAAAGAGCTTGTAGTCTTGGACGGAGAATCGTTTTTCTTATCATTCACGCTTTTACATGAAAAAATTAAAAGTATAAAAATAAATAGCAGATAAATTCTTTTTTTCATCGTTATTTCCTGGTTTCCGAGTAATTCATTTCTCCGCCGCCGTCCATATCAAAAGAATAAACAACCGAACCGTCTTGTAGATACACTTCTTTTGTCTTATAAACTCCGTCTCCCGACCAATCGCTTTCCGAGGAAGCGATTAAACGGCGGTAATCAAGAACATTTTCCATCTCATAACCCGGAGGCGGACGGCGGAAACGGCGTATTGTTTCCATTCTGCCGTCAAGATCGATGTCAATGTATTGAACTACAGGCAGTCCTTTTTCAAATTCCGTAACGGAAACCTGCCGCCCTTTGAATGTCTCAATTACCCGCAGTATAACTCCCCTGTCCATATAAACTGTTTCTGTCGCGCCGTCAATTTCCAAACTCGGGCGGGAATAACTTGAACAAAATGAAAGAAGGACGTTATAAGTAAGAGGAATATATTGATATACCGGCGCGGGATACAGAATGCCTGTAAGTTTATCGCTCCCGCCAAGTTCTATAAATTTTATTGGCGCGTAACTGAAAAAGACGGGACCGAATTTAAACGTTTCATTTTCCAATTCAGCCTGTTTTACGGAAGGATAACGCTCCCATTGCAGATCAATACGCCGCGATAAATTCCGTTCGCGTAAAGTATCATTCTTTGAAATAAAAACGGAAACTTTTTCCGGGTCATTGTCCGGTCCGAAATCAACTTTAAAGCTGAGAATATTATTGCTAAGATTATCAATTAAATAATCTATAAATCCCGTTCTGTAATGCACGGTGTTTTCTATATAGCCGTCGTTATCGTCATCGGTAATTATAAAGCCTGAAAAAACAAGGAGTTTGCGGGTAAATGAATCGCGTCCTTCCTCGCTACGAAGCAATTTGTAAGTATCGACTATTAAATCTTTTTTGATAGCAGGCTCATTTTCCGTAACCGCCGGAAACACTTCTTCTATTGCCGTTTTATCGTCAATTAGCCCAAGATTTAGCGCAACAGGAATAGAAGCGGGATTAGGCTTAAATTTTTCATCATTAGATAAATTTCCCGATCTATAAGCGGCGGCGCTTCTTCGGGCGTCATCGACATTTCTCATAAACGGAGCCGCCAGCCATGCAAGTTCCGGATCAGCTTCCTGTAAAAACGGAAGCCGCTTAAGCGCAAGCTCAAGAAGGTTGACATCGCTCTCAGGCAATTCAGAGGGCTGCGGTTTTCTGTTATGCGCATATTCAAAAAATATCCGTAAGGGGCGCGGATCGCGCGGGAACTTGTCCATTGCGAGCAGAGTTTGACTTCTAAATTGCGCCAGCGCGTAAGCGTAATCATAACCGGGCTCTTTCCCTTCCGCCATTCCGCGCAACGCAAGAAGACGCAACATTACAGAATCGGCGCGGGAGCCCGCCGCGTCAGCTTTGTCCAGACAGACAATAGCGTCATGATATTCGCGCATGGAAATAAGCATCCGCGCTTTTAACAACTGCGCGTTGTATTCGCTGTACTTTACCCAACGGTTAGCGTCAATCGCCTTATTTAAACTGTCGACTACCGCCTTTTGCCTTATGCTGTTTTTAAAATGCGATTGAACAACAGCCAAAAGATATGGAATATCGGAAGAAACACTGTAAAAATCCATTGCGCGAGCGGCGCCGGCAAGCGCTTCATCCCATCGTTGTTCGTCAACCGCCTGTTGTATCCATTGAACATACTGCTGCGCCGCCTGCGAATCGTCTTTCGGGTTTGTTACAGGTTGAGCGTGAATATTAAAACAAACGAAAGCAAACAGCGATATTAAACACAAACCATGCAATCTGTTAAATTTCATTCGGACTCCCCTTTTGACGGAAGACCGAGAATTTCCCGCACTTCATCATCAATAAGCGTCTCGCGCGCAAGAAGAGCGTCGGCAAGTTTTTCAAGCTGAGCTTTATGTTCCTCAATAATTTTTAACGCGTTGTTTCTGGCGCGATCAAGTATTTCCTTGACTGCCTTGTCTATCCGTTGCGCGGTATCCTCAGAATAATCCTTGTGGCGCGCTATTTCTTTGCCTAGGAAAATAGGCTCGTCCTCCTGTCCGTAGGCGATGGGACCAAGCTCTTTCGCCATGCCCCATTCACAAACCATGTTACGCGCCATTTCAGTCGCCTGTTGAATGTCGTTCTTTGTTCCGGTGGTTGTCTCATTATAAAAAAGATTTTCCGCTAACCAGCCGCCGTAACAAATGCCAATACGATCCTCTATCCAGCCCTTGGAGCGGCTATAACTGTCTTCTTCGGGGAGGGAAAGCGCCGCGCCGAGCGCTCGTCCGTGGGGAACAATCGTAACTTTATGCAACGGATCGGCGTTCTTAAGAAAATAATGCAGTATCGCGTGACCCGCTTCATGAATTGCGGTCATACGCCGCTCTTTATCGGAAACTACAAGAGTTGTCCGCGCGACGCCCATAAGCACCTTGTCTCTGGCTTCTTCAAAATCGGACATAATAACTTCGGGTCTGTCTTTCCGCGCGGCGAACAAAGCCGCTTCGTTTACAAGGTTCGCTATATCCGCGCCGCTCATTCCCGGCGTCGCTCTTGCGATGCGCGCAAGATCAATTTCCTTATCCAAAGGAATTTTTGCAGCATGGATTTGTAAAATAGCCTCTCTTTCTTTTATGTCGGGCATCGCGACAATAACCTGGCGGTCAAAGCGACCGGGACGAAGAAGGGCGGGGTCTAAAACATCGGGACGATTTGTCGCGGCAAGAATAATAACTCCGTCTTTTGAATCAAAGCCGTCCATTTCCACAAGGAGCTGGTTCAATGTCTGCTCTCGTTCGTCGTGACCGCCGCCGTAGCCCGCGCCGCGGGTGCGCCCTACCGCGTCTAACTCATCGATAAAAATTATACAAGGAGCGCTTTTGCGTCCCTGATCAAAAAGGTCTCTTACACGACTTGCCCCAACGCCGACAAACATTTCCACAAAGTCGGAACCGGACATGTGAAAGAACGCGACGCCCGCCTCTCCGGCGACAGAACGCGCCATCAATGTTTTACCTGTTCCGGGCATTCCGACAAGAAGCACGCCCTTAGGGATACGCGCTCCCATCTTGGTAAACTTCTGCGGATTTTTTAAAAATTCAACTACTTCCTCAAGCTCGTATTTCGCGTCCTTCTGCCCCGCTACATCGGCGAAACTTACTTTTTTCCCTTCATCATGGTAACGCTTGGCTTTGCTCTTTCCAAACTGAAAATTCTTCATGCCCGCGCCCTGTATGTTTCTGAAAATAATCATGATAATTGTAAAACCGATAACCCAGGGAAGTATGTCGATAATTATCCGCATAAAGGTTACTTTCGCGGGAGAACTTGTGATATTGACTCCATTGTTCTGCAGGATAAACGTAGCATCGGAGAGGATCGGAGCGCGAGTTTTAAGCTGAGGCGAACCGCCCGTCGGCGAGCCTTTTAAATAAATATCCAAGATTTTGTCGTCATAAACGGTAACTGATTCAACCTTATTTTCTTCGACAAGACGGAGAAAATCCGAGTAGGACACGCTCATAACCGGAGCTTTATCGCCTCTGTAAAAAAAGGCAATAAAGATAACTGACGCTATTATAAAAAAAATAAACGCAAAATTACCCGGTCCCTTGGGCTGAGCGGGTCCGCGATCAGGTAATTTATTGTTAGGATCAGCCATTAATACTCCTATTTCGTTACTAAATCACAGATTAGACAACGAAACTCTACTATATATAGGAATTTTAAGCGTTTTTGGGTAATTAATCAAGGGCAATCCGGCTTAGCCGGATTGCTTAGGAGATTTCACATTTTTTTTAAAATTATTATGACTCGGTAGGCACTTCAAAATCATCAATATCATCTACAGTATCTACACCGTCTATAGCCGGTTTCTCATATTCTTTTTCATCTTCTTGCTCGTCTTCTTTCTTTTCTTTTTCTTTATACTCTTTTTTATCTTCTTTTTTGTGTACAACATGATATTTCCTTTCCAGAAAGCGTGTCATGTGTCTTATAAACTCTTCAAACTCTCTTTCATTCATCTTTTCAATTTTTTCTTTTTCTTCGTCACCCCTTCCCCTTACCGTACAACCAAACGCAAAGTGGTTTGACATTTCATCTTTCTCTGTCAGTTCTTTATTGTATACATTTATTTCCGTGAATTCATTTCCATCCTCTTTGTACTCTAATAACCTTACTGTATGTTTTTGCCTTATAATTACAGCCGCTTCTTCATATATTCTCGCGCCCATATTTTTTCCTCTCTTTCATTTATTATACTACACTCTTTACCTTACGCGCAATAATCGCGAAATACCGCTTTCAAAGAACTCTTTTTGCGCGCGGGATAGAATGATTTTTTCCCCTTCACGGACGATTTTTACAGGTCCAAGATCCGCGGCGTTTATAACACCCGCGCAAAAACGCCTTACAACAGCGCGTTTCACAGGGCGGGGGTTTTTCTTGTTTTTCAATAATTCGTCAATAGCCAGAAATACAGCCTCCTCGCGGATTATCCGCTCTTGAGCGAAAAAGTTTTCCGCGTCCGTAAAAACAGAAACAGGAAATTTTCTGTCCGCGCGATTTTTCAAATCGTTACGTGAAATCTCATGCCATTTTACGCGGGCTACGGCTTCGCTTGCGATAAAGTCCGCCGTAAGCGACTGAGTTTGCGCCATGTTAAAAACGCCGCTTTTCCATGAGGGGAACGCCTCGTTTAACAGCGGAATAAGAGAGCGGCGTATACGGTTGCGAAGGTATTTTTCATCGGCGTTTGTAGAGTCTTCGCGCCAACTGATGTTTTTTGTTTTTAGGTACTCTACAACATCTGCGCGCGTCATTTTTAACAATGGGCGAAGAAGACGACCGCGTTTTACGGGCATGGCGGCAAGACCGGCACTGCCAACTCCGCGCAGGATACGCATTAAAGCGGTTTCCAAAAGATCGTCCTTTGTATGGGCAAGTAAAATTATTGTCTTTTCACCTAACCGGCTTGCCTCTTTGGAAAACGCCCTGTGGCGGAAAAAACGGGCGGCGGCTTCTATGCCGATTCCCTTTTTCCGCGCAAGATCGACCGCTTTGCCCGGCGGAATATTTTCGATTTTACATTCAATACTGTTGCTTTTACAAAATTCGCGGACAAATTCGGCGTCACCCCGGCTTTCTTCCGCCGGGCGGATACCGTGTTCAACGTGGAGGCAAAAGAGCGCTTCTTTGTCTATAACGCCGCTGTCCCTGAGAGCGAGTAACGCCGTAAGCAGAGCCATTGAGTCGGCGCCGCCTGAGACGGCAATTAAAAAGACTGTCCCCGCGGGACAGTCTTTTATGCAGGAAAAAACATTATTTTCAAATTGAGAGACGATAGGTTATTTTTTCTCCCCTGCGCCGGGCGCCTTCTTGTCTCCGGCGGCAGGCGCTTTCTTGTCCCCTGCTGTTGCGGGCGCTGCTCCGGCGACTCCTGCGGCGGCAGGCGCGGCTCCCGCTGCTCCGGCGGCTGCGGCTTCCGCTGCTGCGGCTTCCGCGGCGGTAGGCTCAACAACTTCAATCTTGGCGAATTTCACCAACGCGAAAACCTGATCCGGATTTGTATGAAGTTTAACTCCCTCGGCAAGGGGAATATCCCTGACGTGCATGGATTGGTTAGCTTTAAGACCGGAAATATCGATCTCGATCCTTTCGGGAAGATCTTTGGGAAGACACTCAATTTCAATTTCATGCAAGGGCGTTTCCAACATACCGCCTTCGCGTACGCCGACGGGGTTCCCGTTGAAAATAAGGGAAACTTTCGCGCGCAGGGCGACTCCGCTTTCCACTTCGTAAAAATCGATATGAAGAATATTCCCGTCGATAATATTTCGCTGAGTATCCTTTACAAAAGCATCGTATGATTTGCCGTCTACTTCTACTTTTACAATTGTACTTTCAGAGATACCTTTTGTACCTTTAAGAAAATCACCGGCATCCAAGTCTATGGGAAGCGCCTTAACTGATCTTCCGTAAATTACCGCGGGTATCCTTCCGCTTTTCCTGATTCTGCGCGATTCGGCGGAACCCTGTTTTTGACGGCTCTTTGCCTGTAAAACAACCTTGCTCATATTCTTCTACCTCAATAAAAAATTAAATGGGAGCTATCCCTATCTGGGACGACAGGATTCGAACCTGTGAATACCGGCTCCAAAGACCGGTGGCTTACCACTTGCCGACATCCCATTTTTCGGTAAGTTTACTAAAATCAAAGGAAACAATCAATACCAAAAGAACCCCTACAAAACCCGATTTTGGGTCTTCAGAGGTTCTTTATTTGATAAACCGTAACCGGAAACTAAATATCGTCCGAGTTTTCAGGGACAGTATCTACATCGCCTGAATCGTATTTTTCCAGAATACGCTTTTGTAATTCAGCCCTGAATTCGGGATGAATCGGATGAGCGACATCCTTATATTCACCTGCCCTGGTCTTACGACTGGGCATGGCTATAAAAACTCCTGTCTTACCCTCAATAATCTTTATGTTGTGAACAACAAAGCAATCGTCAAACGTAACCGTTACATAAGCTTTAGGCTTGCCGCCTCCAGCTACCTTTCGGACCCTAATATCAGTAATTTCCATGGCTCTCTCCTTTTTAAAGTCCTAATGCTGTGATAAGAGATTAACAAACGCATGCTAACCTCAACTTAATTTACATTGTAATATTGTTTTAGCGCGAAAGCAAGTAAAAAATTTTATATTTAATTAATGTTTAAAATTATTCTTTTGAAAAGCAAATTTTATGTAATTATTTTACTCACAATGAGAGTATTTTAAGATCTATGTTATTTTTGATCTAAAATACGGTAAAGAACCTGGCTCCCCTGAAGGACGCCGTTAAGTTCATAAACGCCGCTTTCAAAATCCTGCGCGTATTCATAAGTTTCATTTAAAATTTTAACAGGCTGCGCCTTTCCTCTTGAGTTTTGAGCGCCCGTTTCCTCGTTATATACGACGCTTATTCTGTAAAAACCCGGAGCAAGGAAAATATCGCTTCTATCCTCCGGCGGAACCAACTGTCTGCTTAATATTGATGTTTTATCTAAATTTGAATACATGCCTTCTATTCTTGTAATAGTAATTCCCACGCCGCTTATAATCTGTACCGGTTTAGGCATGACTTTTCCGTTGCAATACCAGTTATTATTTTTATATTCATAAAGCCCGCTGACATATTCAAAAGCGTTCAGCATATTATAAAATTCCTTCGGAAAACCTTCATCTCCAAGGAATCTGAATAAAAAGTTGATTGGAATACGAATGCTGGTCAAATTGCTGTTATTGGCAAATACGCTTTCTTCCATAACTTTTATATTTGACATTATGGATACGCTGGTAAGGTTGTTATTTCTAAACGCAAACCGTTCAATGTTTACAACGCTTTCGGGAATATTCAAAGTAGTAATCAGATTATCGGCAAAAGCGTTTTCCCCTATCTGCATTACGCTGGGGGGAATTGTTATATTTACCAGTCTGTTGTTACAGAACGCTCCTTCCTCAATGCTTATAACGCCGTCCTGCATAACTACGCTTGTAAGATTGTTATTTCTAAACGACGAATGTCTGACAGTTGTAACGCCTTTCGGTATAATTACGCTTACAAGGTTATTATTATTAAACGCCGCGCGTCCAATGCTTGTAACGGTTGACGGAAGATTTAAACCGGATATTTTATTATCCTCAAACGCTCTTTCCCCTATGCTTATAAGTCCTTCTTCCAAGGTTACATTGGTTAATTGCCTGTTGTTAAAAAAGGCGTTATCGCCCAGAGTTGTAACATTTCCCGGGATTTTTAAGGTAGTAAAGTTGTTATCGGCAAACGCGGCGTTTCCTATGGTTTTAACGGTTGACGCTATAACTATATTTGTTAAACCGTTTTCGGCAAAAGCGCTTTCTCCAATCTCTGTAACGCCTTCCGGTATTCTAATACTGACCAGTTTATTTTTATAAAACGCAAAACGCCCGATACTCGTAATACCTTCCTGCATAACTACGCCGGTTAACTGATTGTTTCGGAACGCAGAGCGCCCGATACTCGTTACTTTTACCGGAATAACAACAGAGGTTAACTGATTATACGCAAACGCGTTGTCCCCTATGCTTGTAACATTGTTGTGAATATTTACGCTGATTAATCTGTTATTCGCAAAAACGCCGTTTGAAAATGTTTTTAAGGTTGTGGGAATAATCAGGGTTGCTATTTGATTATTCATAAACGCTTCATCGCCGATAGCTGTCAAGCCGAAAGGAACAGTTAAACTGGTAATCGCGTTATCTTTAAAAGCGGTTTTTCCTATTGTTTCCAAATCCTCATTAAGGAATACGTCTTTTAATTTATTGCTTGCAAACGCGTTATCCCCTATGGACATAACGCCCAGCGGTATTGTTACGGTGGTCAGATTATTTATATAAAACGCGCCTGTTTCAATTACCGTAATGCCCGTTGGTATTGTTACCCTGGTAAGTTTTTTGTTTCTGAACGCGTTGTTACCGATTGCGACTACAGGATACTTACCTATCCGCGGAGGTATATTAACTACCGGATTTTTCCCCCTATAAGCGGTAATGGTAATAACCTTGTTCTCGTTATCTCCTGATGTAGTGTAAGAAAAATCAACCGGGTTAGTGTATTTACGGCTGTCAAAGTCTCCGTCAACCGTAGCGCAGGCAATATATAAACCTGTTATGCCTATTATAAGAGAAAAAATAATAATTAATTTTACAGCGTTCTTCTTCATATAAAACTCCTTGTTTACAGGGTTTTACCCAATCTGCAATTTTAAAAGCAGATACTTAAAATATAGTACAAATTCAGCAAAATGCAAATAAAATATGTTAATTTCACATAATCGAAGAACATTCCCTGACAAATGACCATTTTTTACGCAGAATTTTTGCCGCTTTTTTCGCCTGTCCCCTATCCGAAAAAACTCCAAAACAGGTAGCCCCGGAACCGGAAAGATTTGCGTACTGAGCCCCCATTTCCCTCAGTTTGGCAATTATCTCATTATAAACCGATTTTTGGGTTTCCGGGGAAAATTTTAAAAAATCGTTGGTAAAATTAGAAAAATCTTTTTCATCAAATTCACTTTTATTTATAAATACGTTAATTTTACCGGTTTGCGCGGAAACGCGATTTTCGTCAATTAATTGATAGGCGGCGGATGTTTCGCTTTGAAAACCGGGATTAACCAGTACTAAGGGCAATTTAGGCGCTTTTAGCGGCAAAATACTCTCTCCCCTGCCGGTTACAAGGGCGGCGGCGGTTTCATGGATAAAAAAGGGTACGTCGCTACCAAGAATACCCGCCATTTCAAGCAAATCTTCACGGCTGCAGGGGGAACCGGCTAGTTTATTAAGCGTTAAAAGAGCCGCCGCGGCGTCTGAAGATCCGCCGCCAAGACCGCCGCCAAGGGGGATGCGCTTTTTTACCCTTATTTTCAGCCCAAAATTAAAGCCCGTCCTTTCCCGAAACAGGGATACCGCCTTAAAAATAATGTTTTCCTCTGGCGGCAGAGGGGATTTTAGCCCCCGCATATCGATTTTTAGGGTGTTTTCGCCCTTTAAAACATTAAAATACAGGGTATCGCCGAAATTTACAGCTAAAAAAACACTCTCTATGTTGTGAAAACCGTCCTGACGCCTGTCTTTTACGCTTAAATGAAGGTTAATTTTGGCAGGGGCAAAAACAGCCCTCGTTTTTCTTAATACAGGCATAAAATACAGAATAACATATTTATTAAATTTTTCAAAATCTTTCAAAACCAGTTGACAAATTTATCTATCCTCTCTTATGTTTTTAGTGGGAGGTTTTTTAAACCTTCATTACTCGTTTAGATTCAAGAAATATTAATTTCTAAGGGAGAACATTATGGTTCTGAACGGAACTGCGGATCAGGAAGAATTAACGCTGATACCGGTAGACGGAATTGACGCCGTTTACGAAACAGAGAGTCCAACGCCGGCTTTCATCTTCAGTGATGATGATGACATTGATGATGATTTTGATGATGAAGATGATTACGAGGACGACGATCTGGAAGACGAAGAAGACGAAGACGAGGACGACGACTACGAAGATGACGATGATGACGACGAAGAAGACGACTACGAAGACGAAGAAGACGACTACGAAGAGGACGAAGAAGACGATGAAGATTGGGACGAAGAAGACGAATAATTAAGGTTATATACAATCTAAAGACTGAACTCTTTAGATTGACCCCTTATTCAACAATCTGCGTCCTGTTCTGAAGCGTTGGAACGGGAGCCCAAAGTTTTTCAAGTTCGTAAAACTCCCGTACGCCGGAAGTCATCAAATGTATGATCATTGTCCCAAGATCCAGCAAACGCCATTCGTCGTCTGAATCTCTGCGCGAACTGCCGAATATTTCTATTTTCTTTTCATGGCAAAATTCTTTAATGTGTTTTTCAAGTCCGTCAATGTGCGTTTTGCTTGTCGCTGTAGCGATAATAAAAAAGTCTGTCCAGTTATTAATTCCGCGCAAATCAAGTACGCAAACATCCTGCCCGTTATGCTCGCTTAAAAGAGAGCCGATTTCCGCCGCCTGTTTGTCAATTTCCTGTGACATATCTTCCATTAAAGTTCCTTCCAATCAACAGGGTAATATCCGCTTTGTATTCGACGCTTTGACCGGCGGCTTCGCTTTCCTTGGGCATTATTTCCTTGCGTATGTTATCGCAGCGGATAACGTCGGCAAATGATTTAACCATAGAGTCGTCGTCGGTACGCTGAATTATTACGGTTCTTTCGTAATTACTGCGATCCGCGTTTGCAATTGAAATTATATCATAGCCGAAACTGCGAAGCATTTCCGCCGTCTTTCCGGCAAGTCCGTTAGTCTCTGTCCCGTTCAAAACTTCCACTGTAAGACTATGCTCAATTAATCTATCGTTAACTTCGCTGGTAAGCGTACCCAACGTCTGGCGGACGACTTCTTTTACAAGATTGCCGTCCCAGTGCGGAATAATAAGAACCTGCCCCGATACTTCCCGCAGATTTCCTCCGACAGACTGAATATTGGTTCTGTCGGTGTCTATATTTACAAATTCATTAAAGAGGAGCATCATTGTGCGCTGATTCATGTTTGTTCTGAAAAACGTATGGTACATTTTCGCCGCCTGCGGATTATTAAGTTTTTCATTCATCTGTATCTGGCGGTGAAGAAGCCCAAGGAAAAAACGCTGTCTTCTGAAAATTTCCATTTCGCTGTCCTCTTCGGGCAGGGTGTATGTCGCGTAAAGGCTTGCCTTGTCGCCGTCAAGGACAGTCATGCCGGAAGGAAACAAGATAACGCTTGTTTCGTCCCTGTACGATACCGCCGAGGGAATAAAAATCTCCACCCCTTCCAGAAGATCCACAACGGAAACAAGATTTTCCTTTGTAATAACAAGCGTAAAATTTATCTCTATACCTAAAAGTTTTTCTATTTCGTTTTCATAACTGCCGATTCTTGAAGGATCATACACCTTGTCAATTCTGTCTACGCGGTTTATCTTTGCGATTAAAAGACCGAGGTTTTCAGGTATATCAAAAATAGCCGCCCGTTTTGTAACAGGGTAATACATAAGCACATAAGTGCTTATGGGCATTTTATGGTCTTCGATTACAAAAAGCGTATTAACAACGCGGTTATCGGAGAAAGCGTCTTCCACAGGGTTACTGCGAAACGCCATCACGGAAAAAATAACTCCAAACGCAATCAAAAGAAATATTAACACGAGTAATAAAATAGAAGCGTCGCCTTTAATTATTCTCAATTTTTCCTTTCCTTATCTTGTTTAACAGCAATATTGTATCATGGGATAAATCCTGCCCTTTTGCCCGCAGTTTGATAATTGTCTTTTCAATAACTGCGGAAAGAATGTTATCCAAAGAATCTTCCCTGCACATTTTCCTTAGAGCAGGCTCTATCGTTCTTGAGGCTTCGGTTTTATCAGCAATGTAGATTATCTTCGCCAAGGGTCCCATATTTTCGCTTCCAGACGTATGACAAGCCACAGCCTCAAGCACATCTTCATTATTAATGGAGAAACGCTCTCTTATCAATACCGCCGCTGCCTTTCCGTGCAAAAGATTCGGTTTGTCCGCCTCAAGATCGGAAATATCCATTCCGGCGGTTTTTACAATTTTTAACATCAATTTGTTATCCAGTTGTTTCGCGAAATCGTGGGCGATTCCGGCAAGGTAGCCGTCCAATGGCTCCAGACCAAAACGGCGGCATAAATCAAAGGCTTGAAGGGCTGTCTGCCTTGAATGAAGAAAACGCTCTGTACTGAGGCTTTCCCTTGCCGCCGTCTCTACCTGCTGAATAACGCCGTTAAGCGGGGTTTCGGGACGCGAACCGCCGCTGTAGCCGTATAATTTCCTGTTTTCGATAATCGCCGCCGCGCCTGAGGGGATAAGCTCCTGCCAGTTGCCGCCTTCGGTTATCCTGCGTCTTATTTCATGGGAAGAAATATCGAGTATTTCATTTTCGATAGCGGCGTGGGCAAATGGATACTTAACCGGCTTGGTATTGATTCTGCGAGCGATGACAATATCCGCCATTTTTAAAATTTTTTCGTTGTCGCGCCATTTTGGAAAATCTTCCGCAAGGTCGTCGCCGATAATCAGCTTAGGTTTGTCTGTAGGCATATATCTTTCGATTATATCTTCCAAAGTTTCTACTGTGTACGAAACTCCTTCCCGCCTGATTTCGCAGTTATCAATGGCAAACCTGATGTCGCCGATGATTGAGGCGGCAAGCATGTCTATTCTGTCCTTTACGCTTGTCTCCATTCCTTCGGCGTCCAGCTTAAACGGAGAACGGTACGCGGGCACAAAAACCACTCTGTCAAGTTTAAAAGCCGATAGAGCTTTTTCAGCCAGAAAAAGATGACCGTTGTGAACGGGAGCAAAACTGCCGCCTAAAATGCCAAGCTTCAATTTTCTTCTCCTTCAAAGACATTCTCCACGTTTTCCGCTTCTATTTCAACTTCATTCCCGCCATCGTCCATTGTTTCATCTTGCGGGGCGGAAGTAAGGCGCAGAAAAGCGTTGGTCAATTCTTGCAAGCCGTCGCCTGAAAAAACCGAAATACCGATAACTTCTTCTTCCGAATATTTTACGGAAAGCTCCGCAAGTCTTCCCTCCGTTTCGGGCAAGTCGGTTTTTGTTCCGACTAACAGCCGTTTTTTCTGCGGGAGACGCGCGGAAAAAGAGCCGAGTTCTTTCAGAAGAATGTCAAAGGCGGTAAGATAATTTTCATCGGATAGATCGATAAGAAAAGCCAACGCGGAAGTGCGCGAAATATGTTTTAAAAACTGAATGCCAAGCCCCGCCCCGCCTGACGCGCCTTCGATAAGTCCCGGAATGTCGGCGATGATTATATCTTTTTCTCCCGCGGTTAAAACGCCGAGGTTGGGAATTTTTGTCGTGAACGGGTACGCCGCTATCTTTGGTCTTGCGTTTGTAAAACGATCAAGAAGACTGGACTTGCCGGCGTTTGGAAAACCGACAAGACCGATGTCCGCCATTATTTGCAGCTCGACTTTTAATTTTACGGTTTGTCCCGGCTTTCCCGGCAATGCTTTTCGCGGCGCTTGATTCACCGAGGACTTAAAATGGATATTACCCCAGCCGCCGTTACCGCCTTTTAAAAAAAGAAAATCATCCTGATTCTTTGTAAAATCCCTGATAAGCTCGCCTGTCTCTTCTTCGCGAATTATCGAACCGGGCGGCAATGGGATAACCAAATCCTCGCCGTTTGCGCCGTAACGCCCCCAGTTCTCTCCGTCATGACCATTCTCGGCTTTAAATGTGTGTTTGTAGCGTAAGTGGGCAAGGGTGCGCAGATTTCTTCGGACAGTGAAAATAATGTCCCCTCCCCTGCCGCCGTCTCCGCCGGACGGTCCTCCCTTGGGGATATATTTTTCCCGGCGGAAAGCGATGCATCCGTTGCCGCCTTTTCCTGAGGAAACCTCTATTGTTGCTTCATCCGCGAATTTTTCCACGCAAGAGGGTTATTGAGCGTCTTGAACTATAGAGGCGAGTTTGCGTCCGCGGCGCTGGTGGAAACTGACTTTTCCGTCCGCAAGGGCAAAAAGCGTGTAATCGCCGCCGCAACCGACATTGGTTCCCGGGTGAATCTTTGTTCCCCGCTGGCGGGCAATAATGGTTCCGGCTTTTACCGAAGTGCCGGCTGACGCTTTTACACCCAGATATTTAGGTTGTGAATCTCTTCCGTTTTTTGCGCCGCTGCCGCCGCGTTTCCTTGCCATATTTAACTCCTCCGTAAAATGCTAATCTCGCAATTCTTCGGGTGTTCCTGAGCAACGGACTTTAATCCCTCTGTCAGAAAAAACCCTGCGGCGGAAAGAAAATCTTTCCCTTCCGCTTGATAATCGGCTTCCAGCCATAACTGACCCTTTTCAGGAGCGCCGAACCTAACTGTTATCCCGTCTCTGTTTGACAGGACGCTTATCGCTGTTCTAAACAAAACCGACACGGCGGCGCAAACAATGTCGCCTCCGGTTTTGCCAAACCCGGCGTGTCCGTCAGCCTTGCAAGACTTTAAAACGCCGCTGTTATCTAAAACCGCTTCTATCCGTATCAGGCTGATATATCCCCAATTTTAATTATTGAGTACTGCTGCCTGTGTCCTCTTTTGCGTCTGTAATCCTTCTTGGGTTTATACTTAAAAACAATGATTTTATCGTCTTTCCCGTGGGATTGTACCGTCGCGGACACTTTTGCGCCCTTCACATAGGGGTCGCCTACTTTTACCGAGTCGCCGGAAACCAACAGCACAGTTTCGATATTAATGGCTGTTCCCGGTTCGGCGTCAATCAAGTCAACTTTGAGCAGACCGCCTTTTTCGGCTTTATACTGCTTGCCTTTAAATTCAACTAAAGCGTACATTTCTTTCTCCAAACAAGTAATACTCTTTTTTAGCGTAAATTCTAACAATAGTCAAGGGATTTATCCAAAAAACTTCTCACAAAGGGCACAAAGGAAGAAAAGGACACAAAGAGGGTATAAGAGGTTGTTGTCCGGAAGCTATATTATGGTCCGACCAGCAGTCTGCCTATGTTATAAAGCTCGGGGATTTGGGTATAAACAGGCTCTCTTAGTGTTCCGGCGTCTTTTTTATCCATTTCCACCAAATTTACATACAATTCATTTAATAAATCGGAAAAAACCTTTAAGTTGGAGGAAAAATTGCTAACCGCCATGTCCCTGAGCGTCTTATCATGACCGACAGGCAGCATATTTAATTTATTTCTTATTGTGGTTTTATTACGCGCGACTTCGATAAAACGGGCGCACGCGGCAATTTGCCGGTAAAGCTCGTCAAGATGAAACCCCTGATAACGGTATAAATCCATTTTTTCTGTAAGAACTTCGATTAAATCCCATGTATTTTTGTCGATTTGAATCTGCAATAAAACGGGACGTAAAAAACTGTTTGAGATATTAA
>Ga0268262_10002187_pt1 | contig 22979 bp, 17 predicted proteins | sample TergutNc150P3_FD_190354 | JGI IMG/M metagenome (GOLD analysis project Ga0268262, IMG submission 190354) | Nasutitermes corniger P3 segment gut microbial community from laboratory colony in Florida, USA - Nc150 P3 (SPAdes) (version 2) | ecosystem: Host-associated > Arthropoda: Insects >...
ATCCTTTGTTTTCTGAAAAAGGAGATGCTTCTAAAAAATAATGTATATTTATCCCGTGGCTTGCGAATATAGGTTGTAGATGTTGGAATTTTTAGGGCAGTTAGGACATCTATTCTAGTCTTGTCCCTTAAAAAATAAAGATTTTTGAATTTTTTTTGCCTCTTCGAGCGTCTAATACGTATGTAGAATAAAAAGAGGTAATTTGTATGGAGAAAATGATGGATTTGCTGTTAAATGCAGAAAATGTGCGTATAATGGTGCTGATGGTGTTCGGCTATTGCGGTTATGTGAGGCTTAAAACATCTTTTGAGAAAAAACTGGGTGTCTTGGACAGAAAGATAGACAACGTGGAGGTGTCTCTCAACAAGAAGATAGACGGCGTGGAATTATCCCTCAACAAGAAGATAGACGGCGTGGAATCAGCCCTCAACAAGAAGATAGACGGCGTGGAATCAGCCCTCAACAAGAAGATAGACGATAGGTTAAATGCCTTAGAGACGTCTCTTTTGAAGGCGATGGATGAGAAGATAGACTCAAAGCTGGCGATATTCTATGCTCGGCTTAAGACCAACGACTTTGCCCATTTGAACAACACTATAGAAGCGTTGACTTTTATGCTTGAAAAGAATAAATTCCTTGAAAAAGAAGACAAGGAATTTATAGATAGAAGACTGGATAGGTAGTGATTACCGGACAACCACCCTTTGAACCTTGACTTCGCTGCCCTGTTTTAGACGGGCTATGTAAACGCCTTTTTGTAGGTTGCCTATGTTTAATTCATGGCTGCCTGCACTTTGATTGCCACTCATGAGGCTTGCTACCTTGGCACCAGAAATGGAATATATTTCCAAAGATGCACTGCCGCTTTTTGCAAAATTTACTAGGAGCTTGCCGTTTCTGAACGATTGCAAAGAGATTCCGCCTGCATAAATAGGCATGGATTTCACCGGTGAATAACCCGGAATTTCGGTGGGGAAGTTATTTATAGTGAATTGGTCACCTGTGCCAGTTAAATTCAACCTACAACCGCCAAGACCTGTCACCGAGCGACCATCCGTTGCCACAACCAAAAATCTAACATGGCCCCTTTTGTTGGGTTCCGGCGTATAAATAAGAGCGGAGCTATCAGCATTTGCTTCGAGTGTGCCCGGATATTCCGTAGGCATATAAAAAGCTACTATTTTAAGCGGATCTTTATCTTTATCGAAAGCGAACGTAGTAAGTGTATAAGGCGCGGTATTTGGTACATTTGCACAAAGCGACCAAGTATTAGTTGGAGGATTGGGAACAGCCAAAACCATTGGCTCGAAATTATGGGCTTGCAAAGTGACGGTTTGGGTAGAAACAGTCTGAGTCACAGTGCTTTTAACTTGATATGTCAATTCAAATTGGGTAAAGTCAAAAGTGTTGTAAATGCTTGCTGGAGGCGTAAATGTTATGGTATCTTTATTCGTAACCACAGCAGAGCCACCGCCATTTACGGAAGCACCTGAGAATATCAATGTGTTCCACTCTCCACCCGGATCCGAACCATTCAATGTTCCCCCCGGAGATAAATTCGAAACCGAGCCGTTCAATACAAAGAACCAAGGACCTCTGTGGCTAACCTCTATAGGGTCCATTTTAGGCAAAAGTGGCCTAATACTTTTTATATTTATAACAATTCTTTGCTTTACATCTTTGCTACCATTGGTAACAACATATTGTATATATACTTGACTTGAGTCGCCGGCTACGGAATTATAGGTTATGCTATTTGAGGTAGATGAAACCGCTCCAAGCCCGGTTGCAGATGCACTTTTTACGGTAGCACCGTTTGTAAGCCCCAAGTCTGTTGAGTTCCAAGTTTTGGAGGTGGCGTCTTCCAGCTCATAGCTAAAATCTTTGCCCCGTGGATTTGTTGAGGCAGGGGCATAAGAATTCCATTTCTTTGTGTTCATATAAGTTTGGAAAACCGATCCAGATGGGGAAAATAAACTTGTATAATTTGCGGAAGTACTAGCAACAAGGTCGCTCACTTTTGTAGTAGTTTTGAAAATGGATGCACCTTCATTTACATTGGATGCACTCCAATAGCAACCGCTTATATTGCTACCATCCATAAAAGTTACCCATGCGCTTGGGAAATTTGGGGTTCCGCTGCCATCTGCATTTACAGAGCCCCATTCAGTTGCAAAAACGGCTTTGCCTGCATTTATAGCACTATTGGCAGAACCACCTATATCACTGTTCGCCGAGTATCCATGCGTGTTACCATAAAAATGAAAGGAGTAAGCTGTGTTATTTTTGGAATCCGTTATGCCAGAGCCGGCCTGCTCGTTTGGCTTTTGCGAATACGTATTGCTGCCCACCACAATCAGATTTTCATTGCCAGTACTGCGAATTGCACTTATAACGTCGTTAGCATAGCTTTTGATTATGTTTACGTCATCGTTTACAGGTTCATTGTATATTTCCCAAATAATGTTGGGTGTATTTGGATATTCCTCAGCTATTTCCTTAAAGAAAGCGGCTGCTTCCGTTTTTTCGTCACTGGCATTATGCGAATGCCAATCCACTATCACATAGATATCGTTTAAAATTGCTGCGTTTATAACGTTTTTTACCATCGCCTTTGTGTTGGTTTTGGCAGTGGGTCTTATATTTGGGTCGGAAAGATAACCGTAGCAAGTAGGGCAATCATCGGATATAAGCTGATACCTTTCCTTGTTATATTTTATAGCCATAGCTGCACGGATAATGCCTATCTCCATATAATCCACGAAATAGTTCACCACTTCCCTTTTGTAAAAAGAGCCGCCAGTACCAGAAGACCAGAACAAACTCGGTCCCTTCACCATCACAGGAGTGCTTCCAGTTAAACTTCCGCAAATTTGACCTTTATTGCTAACCGTGCAGGTTTTCAAATAGCCGAAGTGAGATACGGGACCGGCTGTAGCCAGCGCAACGAAGAGCAGAACGAAAAACGCAGTTTTCAATTTCATGGAGACCTCATTTTAAATAAATTGTTTTTGCATGAACTTGCCCGGATTTTCGCAAAACGGCAATATATGCACCAGACGGCAAATTTTGCAAAGATATAGTTTCGCCATTTTGCTTGTTAGCCAAAAATACCAATCTTTTGCCTTGAAGCGAATAAACTTCCAAATCACCGCCGCTGTGCAAGAACAAATTGCGACCCGATACGTCAAAAAAAAGCTGCTGCTTTGAGCTTTGCTGCATGGCAATAGGGGTCACTCCGTATTTTACGCTATCATCTTTGCTCAGAAAACCTACAGAGAAATTGACAAAGGCAAAATTGCTAGCTCCACCTGAACTAAAAGTGAAATTTAAAGGCGAGGAACCCGCTTGAATATTTATAAGAGCTTTTTGGTCTTTCCATGTGTCTATGGTACTGGTAGAGGGAAGAGCCACGGAGCCTGATTCTAAACCCTCGCCTTGCCAAGAAACCGTTGCATTGCTTGCGGTGGTTCCATACCTGAACCTTATTGAATATGAACCCGGAGCCGGAACATCCGTCAAGAAATAATTTGTGCTGAACGTGCTTGCAGAATTTCTCAATATCGGAGCGTCGTTCATTTTTACGGAATCTTGCATCCCAGAAATGCTTAAAAAGTTTACAGCAGCGTTTTGAAATTTGAACTTAATAATGCCGTCTTTCTCCTGCGGACCGCCGCCGCTGCCTTGGGAACATTCAATAGTCTGCTGGGTCAATCCCGTGCTGGAAATAGTACTACCGACATTACGTTTTTTCATGATATTTTGAATATATGTACCCGATTCCCTTAAATTGTTATTGTTGAAAGTACCACCGTTGCAACAACTGGCATTTAGAGCAGACGCGGACTCATTCACATCGGAAAGAGACCAATTAGCCCAGGAAAGCCCTAGAGATTCAACCAGACTCATCCAGTCATTGGTTTTAGACTTGTCCATTGCCGCGTTGTCTTTTCCGCCGTCTGCCTTACTGGTGCCAAACTCCGAAACAAAAACTGGAAAATCAGCGCACCAGGCATTCTTTACACGCGGCATATAACTACCATGGTTGGGGTCTGAGGAATAAAAATGAAAAGTATATAAAATATTTTTAGCCCTGCTACCGGTAATAGGGTTGTCCCTAGCAGAGCCTATATCGGAGGAATAATAAGGTGTCCCTACTATAATCAAGCCATCTTTATCGTTAGTCCTAATGACATCTATTAAGGCTTCCGCATCTGATTTTATAGATGTCCAGATTTGGTTTATAGGTTCGTTGAAAACTTCATACAGAACGTGGGTGTAACTTTTCTCTTTTGCATAACTTGCCACTGAGGTAAAGAAACTCTTGGCTTTGTTTAAATCCATATTATGCACATGCCAATCCACAATCACATAAATTCCGGCTGTGTTTGTCCAGTCCATAAAATTTTTTGCATCTTGAAGGTTGACGTTGTCACCGTCTATGGCGGCTCTGACCACATTTGCATTCCAATTGGAACCAGCAAGCTCGGTTACCGTGCTCTGCTTATAAAACTTTGCACCTGGCCACTCTGGTTTGTTCCAATACATACTCATGCCGCGTAGCACATATTCATTGCCATTTTTATCCAAAATTTTGCGACCGCTAACAGAAAGCTTCCCGTGCTCGGAAACAGGGGAGGCAAAAGAAACTGCAAACATCAGAGCGAGCAAAGTAAAGCATTTTTTCATGTATTGACCCCCGTTGAAAAGAATGGCGCAAACTACCTTTTATAAAAATATATAAAATTTTTGCCGTGGCTGTCAAATTTTTGTCATTTTTTCGATTTTTTGTGATATTTTGGTTTTTTTTGTGATATTTTTTGTTTTTTGCCGTTTTTTTTTGTTGTTTTTTGCGTGTTTTTTGTTGTTTTTGCGTGTTTTTTTGATATTTGGGGGTGGGGGTGGTAATGTTTTGGTGGGGGTTGGGCAACCACGTAGGGTTGCCCCTACCGTTGCGTTTTCTATATTGTTGTTATGAAATATTTATTTTCTATGTTGCTGGTTTTGTCTGTTGCGGGTTGGGCGGGGGCGGGACCTGTTTCTTTTTATGGGAAATTAAAAACTAATGGCGGGCCGTATTTGAGAAGCTCTATAACCGGTAAGGCTGTGCAGGTTAAAGGGGTTAGCTTTTTTTGGAGCCAGTGGACAGATGGTAGCGTTTTTTATAATGAGAACGCTGTTGATAGAATGGCTCAGGATTGGAAAGCCGAGATTGTGAGAGCAGCCTATGGGGCTACAGGCTACGCCTTTGATGATTCCGCCGCCGTAGTAAATAGAAAACGCATAGAAGCTGTTGTGGATGCTGCTATAAAAAACGATATCTACGTCATAATAGATTGGCATAGCCATAAGGCACACGGTGCGGCAGAAACCGAGAGGGCAAAAAAATTCTTTGCCTATTTTGCGGAAAAATACAAGGAACGCGACAATGTGATTTTTGAGCTTTACAACGAACCGCTTTGCAAAGACCCAACCATCAACCAGCCACCGTGCGAATACGTTGCTTGGCAGGAAATAAAAGAGTATGCGGAAAAAGTTAAAGATGAAATTCGCAAATATTCCGAGAACCTCATTTTGGTGGGTACCCCTTATTATTCCCAGCAAATAAAGCAAGTTGTAGGTAATGCTATAGATGACCCAAATTTAGGCTATGTACTTCATTTTTACGCAGCCAGCCATAGCTTAAGCTCGTTCAGCAGCGATATAATAGATGTTCAGAGCGTTGCAAGGTTGCCGATTTTCGTGACGGAATTCGGCACAACAAATGCGGACGGCGGAGACCCTACCAAAGGCAACTACAATAGCCATAATGCAACAAGAACAGATGAATGGCTTGCATTTTTGAACACCAGAAGCATATCTTACGTGGCTTGGAGCCTTTCCCAGAAATATGAAGGTTCCGCATTTTTTGGCGAAACAAAAAGCACTTTTGACCAAACGGTGCCGGAAAACTGGACAAATACCAGTTTTATGACCGCCTCCGGCGTGTATATTATGAATATGCTACGCACAAGCTACGAAAAAGCACCCTGGAACCCAATTGTTGCCCCGATTTTAAAGGCTGGTAAAGCTGGTACCGCAGGTTTGCGAGCCGTGAGCGGCAAGGTTTATGTAGATATAGCCAAGGGAGGCGAAACCCGCCTTAACGCTTATTCTTTAAACGGCGCTCTTTTGAAAACTGTTTTCAGCGGGTATTTGAATGCGGGTAGCCATGAATTTGCTTTGGACCTCCCAAAAGGGGTTTTTGCCTTGAGATTATCACAAAAAAATGACAATTCCACAATAATTGTCATTAAAAAACAATAATTCAAAGATTTTTTGTGCTTTTTTTGTGTTTTTTATGTATTTTATAAATATTCAACATTCTGTGGAGGTTTAAAATGAAAACTATTAAGGTTTTCGCTGTGGCGGGCTTGATAAGTGCAAGTGCGGCTGTCGCTGCTGCCGATTTATGGAAATTCGATGGTTTAATTAGTGCCACCAACGAGCCGCTTTTGGGGCAAGTTCACACGCCGGGTGCAGAGTATTGCTGGGATAATGCTCCTGAACCGGGTCCGCCTGATTATAGTTCTCCTTGTTATACAGAAGCTGGCGGATGGTGGTTTGGCTATGGCGATAAAGGAGGAAAAGCTTACGACGGGGTTAATGAAAGCTATGATTTAACTCTGCCTCAAGCATTGAAGATTAATGAGTATGATGGTTCTCTCCCTGGCCAAAAATTTATTAAACAAAAGGGGCTTGGCGATGCAACTGAGGGCTTGCATGTTAAATTCAAACTTGCATCAGGTACTGCTGATGTACCTTCGTTGGCTGGCATTGGTTTCAACTGGCGTGCCGCTGGCGGCAGCGAGAATGATTACGAAGGCTTAGGAGTACAAGACCTCTCTGGAAAACCTGGTCTTTGCATAAAATATTATGCCTCTGCATGCGGAGTTGATGTGGAACTTGGCTGGAACGAAAGGGCATACGGATATGATACTTGGATTTATAAATTGCCGGAGTGCACTAGTTCTAGCGGTTGCATGGCAAATATGACATGGGATAAATTTCAACTGTCTTATGAGGATGAGAGCCAAGATTTAGCGTTTGCGAAAACAAATGCAGAGGCATTGAAAGTTGTTTATAAAAACAAAAACGATGCCGCGATGACTGTTGAATTTAAACTAATGGAGTTGGGCTGGGCTGGCACTTGCAGCGGTACCGCTGTGGCCGGACCTTCTGATTGCGGTGGTCAAGTCTCCATCAAAGTACCAAGCGGAAAAATTGCTGCTCAGTTCAACCTAAGCGGCCGTGTGCTCTCTATTGCGAATATTTCCACTCCTACCCATGTTCAGGTTATAAATATGCAGGGTGCGCTTGTTGCCCAAAAGACATTGAGACCAAATGAATCGCTGAACTTAGCGAATATGCCTACGGGAATTTATGTGGTTCGTTCTGCTAAATTGGGTATTTCGCAGAAGATTATATTGAAATAGTTTCTTCTCCTTAGAGAAGGGGGTGAAGCGCAATTCCGAAAGGGATTGCGCTTTTTGTTTTTTTGGGGGGGAAGATTGGGCGTATGCAATACGCCCCTACATGTTGAAAAACGTCAACAACTGTTTGCAAAATGAATGGGATTCATTTTTTTTGGTTTTATTTGCTTGATTTTTATTATATTTGGTTTTATGAAGAAAAAAGAGTTAACAGCAGCAGATGTCTGGGCAATGTTTGCCGAAACCGACAAAATAATAAAAGAATTATCCAGGCGGATGGGTGGCATAGACGATAATCAAGGATATCACGCCGAACAGTATTTTCAAAATGTATTTGCGGAAAAACCTATATTTGGTGGCATAAAGTACGATAGTGTGATACCTAACTTGGAATGCTTGGGCAAAAACGGCGTTTCACTGATAGAATTTGATATAGCTTTGGTAAATGGAGACTCTATAGCATTAATAGAGGTTAAAAACAGGATACATCCGAAATTTGTAAGAGAATTAGCAGAAGAAAGGGTAAAGAAATTCAGAACTTATTTCCCTATGTATGGCAAATACAAAACTCATCTTGGCATAGCAGGTTTTTCCTTTAACAAAAAAGTTATGGAAGAGGCAAAAAAATACGGCATAGGCATAATACGGCAGGTAGGCGACTCTGTGGAAATCAGTTCAGAGAGGCTAAAAGCCTATTGATACTTTTTCTATATTATATTAGATTTAACCAAAGGAGATTTTTATGCTCAAAAAAGCCCTTGCAACTGCGGTAGCCGCGACTATGCTCTTTGCTTGCTCATCAGATGATGATGATGACAATAACAAGAAAACACCACCTGCATCATCTACTTCGATTTCTTCTTCATCGCAAAATAATACTACAGGTGGTTCTTCTTCTTCGCAGTCTTCTTCATCGGGAAATAATACTACAAGTGGTTCTTCTTCTTCACAGTCGGCATCGTCTGGTGGTTCATCTTCCAGCCAAATGGCTTTCACTCTTTTATACGATTTTGAAGAAGAGAGCGATAACTTCGTTGGCTATGTTTGGGGAAAAGGCACGCTTGGCAACGATTGCATCCCTGCGGCGGATGAAGAGAGCGAAGATGAATGCGAATTGGACGATGAAGGCGAGCCATATTTAAATTGGATACCTGGTGGCATTTTCACTTTAAAGGATTTTAGCTTTAACGATGGCACGTCGAATGATGCCGGTGGTGGGTTGATTATAAAAAATTTCGCTGTGAATGACTATGCTGCAATCAGATTTGATGTTCGTAGCACCGCTAGTGGCAACCATATGTTTAGAATAAAAGCGAAAAAAGACGACCAAGAGGCAGCTTTTAAAATATTTTTCAATCTGTCAGCTTCACCAACGTTTAACTCGACAATAATTGAAATTAAAGAAGGAAATTTCCAAAAAGATTATGGTAGTTTTACGGGTCTAAACGCTTTGGCTACTCTTACATATGTGATAGAACATGCAACTGAAATAGAATTCTTGATACCTCAAGGCCTTTTTGCTACTTCTACAACTAAACACACTCTTGAAATAGACAACTTTTCTGTTGCTTTGAAATGAATCCCGATGGCGACCGCGAGGTCGCCCTTACTTTTTTTTGTAGTCTATTTCGGGGCGTAGGATTTGACCTATGCTTACTAAAAGCGAGACTATGGGTTCTTTGCGGTCTCCGGAGAGGTCAAAAACTGCTATGCCTCCGTAGCCGTTGGATTTGACTTCTTTTGCTAAGGCTTGCATGGAAGGGATGCCGTTGAAAACTATGCTCTCTTCTGCGCTAACTGCTACCTCGCTTTTTGAAGATTCGTCAAAAGATACTTCGTAGGTGCTTTTTTTGCTGAATTTTTCCAGAATGTTTTTGTAAGGCAGAACACCGTCATTGCCTGAGCCGGTTCCTTCATGGGAAGAGCCTATGCCTTTTGCTCTGTAAAATGTTTTGCCGTAAAATGGAACTATGGCTATCAATTTATCCTTAGCAACACCGGCGGAGGCAAATGCAGATAAAACACTTGCATTGAAAACATTGTCTGAATTTGGCTTTACGGTACTTTCATTTGCGGAAGCACCATCGGTGAACCATAGGGAAACGGCATCCATTTTGCTCACATCACCCAATGCAGAAGCTAGAGATGTTTCCCCAGGGACTGCAATGGAAACGGGAATACCCTCGTTTGCCAGTGAATTCGCCAATCCTACAAGGCTTTTTGCACCGGAGGCATCTATGGCTCCGCCGTCTAATTCAAAGCCATCTATGCCATGCTCTTTTTTGAAGGCAAGGGCGGTTTTCACAAAATTCGCCGGATTGGAATAAGCCTCGGACATCGCTGCTTCGTTGCCCAAGCCGCCAACGGAAACCATAATTTTAACACGTGCGGCTTTGGCTCTTTTTACCAAATCCAAAAAAACAGCTTTGCCATCTTCTGCAAAAGCGAGTTCCGAGCCAGTAGGCGTAACATAGCCATAGCGAATCTCCGTCAGCAAATTGTAGCGAACATTTGCCGGAGTAAACTGAGAATAGTGCGCCCAACTTGGGAAATAACCTATAACGCGCCCATTCTGCGCAAACACAAGAGCAGCCAAGAACAAAACCAGTAAAAATATCTTATTCATAAAAGCCTCATTTGATTCTGTAAACTTTACCATCGCTTTTGTTCAGGCAAAAAAACTGTGGTTTAGATGTTTTAATATTTATGCTATAATCCCATAAATATCCTTTTTCAACAGAGACATAATTAGCCATATCTTGAGAGCGAACCGCATCGGTATCGTTATTGCAATACCTATAAGCCCTGCCTTCATATCTGCCAGCCAGCAAAAAGTGCTTTGCCATAAGAGTGGCATCGTATTTAAAATTTTTCAGATAGGCTTTGACCTTGCTCAAGTCAAAAACTCCATCTTCTGGATAAAGGTTAAAAGCACACATAGACCAAAAAGTTGTATCAATTGATGGAGAACCTTTCGCTGTTGAGCTTGGAACACTTAAAGATTTGAGGTTCGATACCTTGCCCTGATTGTTTTTTAATGGTTTTATATCATATTGGTCTGCCTCTTTTGAGCTGCAACAATAATGGCCTGGGCCAAGGGCATCTTCGCATTCAAAGATATCTGCATATTCTTGGCAATACGGGGTGTCCCAGCCACCGGACCAGCAACCTCTTATGTTGCAGGAATTTTCCTTATTGTAGTTTACATTATTGACAGGAAAATTGCATTTTTGCTCTGGATTCCAGCCTCTTTTGGGGCAGTTTAAATAGTTCAAATATATATCTTCAAATAATTCAGCATCCGAGAGAAAGCTTTGGCAAAGCGCTACCCTTCTAGATGAGCCAATAGGAGTTGCTTGAGAGGTTTTAAGATTTTTATTTTTTATGTCTAGAGCTATTTGAGAAATTTTAACATCGGGGTTTATTTCAATGTATTGCTCAACGCTAAAGCCATCTGGCAAACTCCCGGCAATTATCTCTTCTTCGCTGGACACCATATCAGAGCATGATGCCAAAATAAAAGCTAGGGGAAGAAAACTCTTTTTCATAAATACCTCTAAAAGCCAACCTTTACAATACCAGAAACCAAATACTTGCTTATATCCAATTCTTCGCCGCTTACCGCGCTTATGCTGTTTGAGAGTAAACCGCCTTGAAGAACAAAACTGGACCTCTCGCTCATTTTAACACTGGGACCACCAAGCACCAGCATTTCCGAGGTTTTTTCCACAATGCCTTCATAAGGAATGCCAAATTTTTTATCCAAAAGCTGAATACCCGCAAGCAAAGAAAGCCCACGCCAAATACCCGCGTCAAAACCAGCCATGATTCTGGCAGCCTCACGCTTTAAGCCATCTTTTTCCTTGTTTTGCTCAAAAGAAGCGGATATGTCCAAAGGTTTGGGCAAGCCAGCCAAGCGACCTACTCTCACTAACACGCCACCGCCCAAACGGGTATAGTCGTTGCTTTCAGATGCGTATTGCCCAAATATGCCGCGCAGCAAAACAGCATCGTTCCAATCTATTGAAAGAGCGGCATCGCCTCCTTTTCTATCTGGAGTGGCATAGCCATAGGGCAGAGCCATATTGACAGATGGGTCTAAATAGGCGGAGATGGTATCGCGTTCCAACCGTGTATAAACGCGATAGCTATACGCATTTCTATAATAATGCCCAAATTTATAGTTGTTGTATAGATTATTCATGTTTGGATTATAGTTATCAGCAGGGCTTGTAAACACCATTGAAGCAGCATTCAAGGGCAGAGTGTAATACAAAGAGTAATACATGCTTTCCAAGGAGCCAGAGCGGAAATTGCCAAGCAAGTTATCAAATACAGATGGTTCAAATGCCGCATTGCTGTTCAATACAGGCATCAAGGGCAAATAAGACGGACTGGCGGCAAGTTCTGATTCAAACTCGGCATCTGTTTTTAAATAATGCCCGGAAAGTTTTGCCTCAAGGGAACCGGCTGAATAATTGACAAAAGCACCTGCCAGCAAAGCGGCTTGATTTTCCCAGCTTTCAATCTTAGAGAGTTTATAAACTGGAACAAGAATCGTCTCTTTATAAGGATAAAGCAAACCGTTCTGAACCGAATCAACGCATTGCATACATGGGAGGGGGTTTGAAGGGTATCCTAGCCCTACAATAGAAGAATCCAGTTCACTTTTCCAAATATCTCTATAGTGCATCCAATTTGAGATGGCAAGCTCTGCATTAGCCCCAAAGCTAACAGCACCGGAAAGCCATTTTTTGCTATCTATGCCACCAATAAAACTCAAGACATTGTTATATTCATAATTGGCAGAATCTGGACTCTTTATCTGCAAAGATTTTGAGCGATTGCTACTAACCCTATCAAAAGAATACACATCGTTCACGCCTATATTAACCCCAAAAGCCTCCAAGCCAAAACGAGCTGCGGTAGCATAGCGGTCGTGATTTGTGTCAAAATCATAGAATATTTGGTTTCCCTTTTTCGCATTGTTGCGCAAACGGGCGATGGTAGCTTGGATTAAGATGTTATCAATGGGACCTACGGGAAAATTCAGCTCCGCATTTAAACCCTGCATAAGCCGTTTTTCGGAACCGTCTAAATAGCGGTCTGCCATCACCTCGGCACGCCGGTCTGCAAAAATGCGAGGTTCAAAAATTAGGTCGGGATTTGGCGTTGATATTGTCAGCGGAGTGTAGCCAACCCTCATTGTTCCTAAGTTGAAACCCAATTTTTTATCCAAAATCAAGCCATCATAGCTCCACCAAGTGATAATAGGCACATTGTTGCCTTCGCGATATGCGTTTTGCCAATCTTTATGCAAACGCAAGTCAAATAAGGCTCTGGTTTCTGAACTTGGCCTAATGGAAAAAGAGAGCAAAAAATCGGTGAAAGCCATGTATTCGCTTTGAGCTTTCCCGTTTGGCAAGGAATCTGAATCTATAAAAGAGGCGAACATTCCGCCCCTGGCAAAGCCATTTACGGCAAAACCCAGGGTGTTTTTCTCTATGCTGTCCAAAGAGTTTAGAACAGCTTTTTGCTCTGAGTTTTCGGCAAAAACCAAAGCGGAGCATAAGGTTAAAAAAGCGCTGGCAATAATTCTTAAGTTCTTCATATCTCAAAACTCCACATTGATTGCCGCTTCTAACATACTGCGGGAAAATTTATGTTTTAATTTCTCAGCATTCTCTGGCACAGAGGCAACTAAATAATCTGGTAAGTTAGTCCCTGTTATTATCCATCTATCCGGCTTTGTCGCTTTGGTGACATAGCCTTCTACGTCATAAGTATTCTCCACATTCATCACGCCATAATTTATAGAAAGCCAAGCGTGGGGAGCGAGTGTATAATCCAAGCCCGCCATCCATTGGTCTTGGGTGCTTTTCACAATGGGAAGTATTTTAACTTTCCAAGCACCAGTAGCGCCTACATAATTCGGAGCGTTGCTGTTCTTAACCAATTCGGCACCTACAGAGTTTAAATCGGAATTGATGCGCTGATAGCCAAAAGTCAAGCCAAAACGCTTGAAGAAACGCCAGTAAAAACCACCATTTATAAAATCGCTGCTAAATTTGGCTTTAGCTTTGCCTGACTCATACTCATCATCATCAAAGGTTTGTTCTTTTTGCGAATGCTTATAAGAACCGCTGAACTCCATAGGATTGCTAAAGCCGATAAGACCCAAAACGTCTATCTTTGCACCGCCGCCAAACTCCGTATAAACAGCAGGCTTTGCAGATTCAGAGATTGCAGAAGATTGCTTTAAACTTGTGAACAAGCCTTTGGCTTCAATATAATCGCCATAGCCAAGGGTTAAAGTGCCTGTGGTTCCGGTGCGATTTGTGGTTGCCAAGCCGCCGGGCAGAGCCAACTGCAAGTTCATATCGGATAATTCCTCCATCAAAGCCAGTTCCGCACGATTGAAAGTTGCCGTGTTCCATGAACTTTTTGCATAAGGAGCTATGTTGTAGCTTTGCGATTGCGGCAGGTCTCCCATATTATCCAATTTATTTGCTGGCATGGGTGAATGCTTGGGCGTAAAATTGTAAAGAGCGTCAAATGTGGAATAGAGCGGAGAATATACCCCGTATTTGTTGAATTCGCCATCTTTATCGCTGTTCAATATGCGACGCGGAAGGAATTGCGGGGTTTGCGCAAGAGGGTTGAACCAAGCGGAATCGTTGGCTATGAAGTTCCCAGACAGCACAACTTTAATTGGGCCGTCTTTATAACCCACATCTAAACTCACCAAAAGCGCTTTTCCGTCCACGAATTTATCAACAGTTTCAACACCTATGGAATCGCTATTTTCGTTCAAAATAGTTTTGAGTTCATATATATTATCGCTTGAACCCGCATATTCCGCCACCGCATTGGCAACAAGCCAGGGTTTATTTAAAATGCCCGCTAAATCAAAGCCTATTCTGCCGGCAAAAACTTGAGTGCTCTGCGGCAGGGTGTCGTTTTTGTTTATATAAGCTGTTCCATTTGGGCGTTTCAATGCGGAGCGTTTTTCGTCAAATACAGTTAAGTAAGAACCGCCAACGAGGATATTTCTATTAAGCGGCAAAAGCTCTACATTGCCACCTATTAAAAATTTATCAAAGGTGCCAGCTTGAGAAGAACCCGCTATATTTTCGTTTGGCAATATATTTCCCATTGCTCCGGTTGAATCCAAGAAACCGGCACGCCTGAGCCTTGCACCTAAGGCTTCTATGCGGAGTTCGCCAAAGGTTTCGCCAAAATCCGGACGGAACTGCAAATTAAAACCCTGCAAGTTACGCTTATTGCCTTCTAAAAGGGCATCGCCCATAGCGATTTCCCTTTTGCGGGCAAATACGGTAGGCTCATATAAAATATCCGCAGAAGGAGCATAAAGGGTTAATGGTGAATACAACTGCCTGAAATCTCCCACGAGCCAGTGGAACTTGCCGCCTGCGGCATTGCCCTGAATGCTGAGCCAAGGAACGCTTACCAAAGTTGCTGAACTGGCAAAATATTCCTGCATACCTGCACCCAAACGCAATTTCAAGTTCGCGCTCACATTGTCCCAAGGGCGGAATAAAAAGTTGAGGTCTAACTGCACAAATTCCGCTATTTCCTTATCCGGCATTCGATTTTGGGCAAGGCTATCGTTGAGCATTTTTTCTTGTTTGGAAGAAACATTTGAGGAATAGGAAACCCCACGGACGGTCCCGCTAATCTCAATGCCCTTTTGAGAATTTATAGACTCGGCAACGCTATCTATAGCCGCCTGATTACGATAAGTTTCGGTTGCAAAAACTAAAGGACTTAAAGCACAAAAAATTGAGATAAATTTTTTCATAACAGCACCCCTTTAGAACCAAACCTTTGTTTCTGCTTGAACATAATGAGCCTTCCAGTCATTCTTTGATATAGCCTCATCTTTACTAGTCATATATTTATAACGGAAATGCAAACCCGCTCTTGCGGCAAAATCCCAGTCAAAGCCAAAACCTAGGGCGGTTTGCAATATATTTATAGGCGCATACACGTATTCATATAAAGATGCACCATGAATTGGATAATAGGCGGTTCCACCATTACTAGTATTATAATCAAGCGTGCCGCTTGGTAACATGGCATAAGCGTTTTGCGCTCTGAATATCTCAAAACCCAGTATCAACATTCCGTGCAATGTTGAGGTTATGGCAACCGCAGGCTCAGATTGCACAAACCAATTCAACATGAGCATATCGCTCTGTTTTTCACTATAAGCTATGGGGGCAAAAGAGGTGGAAACACCCGAGAGAGCTGTGTATAACTGCAACATTATATTGCGGTCTGTGTTAAACCAATGCCCAATATCATAGCCCATATCCAAAACAACAGAGGAGTTCCATTTCTCACTCATGGGCATCTTCAACGCTTTTGCATCTAAATCGTTTTCGTAAGGGGTGAAAGATTCCCACAATTCCCATGTTCCGCCACGCACTCCACCTGCTTGATTGATTAATTTTCCCCTATTGAATTCACCAGCTACACGAGCAATGTAGCGAGAATTATAATAATCTCTATCGCTATTGGGGACCTGACCGGAATCTGCTAAAAAGAAAGGTTTGTACTTTGTCCAGGAGTTTGAAGATTCCCACATAGCCCTGCCATTCAAGTTATATTTGAAGTTGATTATATCCATGCCTTCTTCAAGTTGTTTATGGATGCCATATTGCACATCAAAACGCCCCCTATTGAATTGCGGCTCCAACTTTAAATTTGCACCTACCAAGTTAGGGCCATAGCGGAATGTACCAGCTCCCACATAAAAATCATCTTTTCTCCATGAAGGATAGCGAGAGGGATTGGACATGGAATAAGGCGAATAAAAATCTTTGGGCAGATATATCATTTCCAAGGTGATAGGCTCCCAATGCTTGTCTTGCACTTTTGCATAAATTCCGAATGCAGGCGAGGAAGATTCGTTTGAATAATCGTTTTTATCAAAGCACATAGTGTTGTCGTAACAACGAGGATTTGTACTTTTAAATATCAGGGAATCGTCCCAAGATAAAGCCAAGTCAAGAGCCAAGTAAATTTTAGAAGTTATATTCCCTTTAACATCAAAAGATAGAATTCTGTTGTTAGCAAATCTAACGCTTGAATCCGCTTGATTATAATATGCGCTTTCATTGAGCTTCGCACTACCAACCGGACCTTCATATACTATTGAGGGGTCATAATTTATTCCCAAATAATTTAAGCCAACAGTTATATCGGTACCCACAAATCCTTCTTTGGCAAAACGACCTGCATAAAGGTCGCCGCGCATATCATAGGTCCCGGTAAGCTCTAACTCACCGGTAAGCCCACCGTAAGCACGAAGCCCATCGCGAGAGCCTATGTCTGCATCATTTGGCTGGGAAATTAAGAATTGCCCTTTGAAACCAAAGGGAAGAGGGTCTAGCTCGAACATAAAGCCACCGAATGAGCGGTTTGTCCAAAATGCCCTGCCGCCTTCTTTCACGGGTTTAAAGCTCTTTTCTTTGTAATAAGTGCTGACAACTTTTTCTTCTTCAAAGGTTTCGTATTGGGAGGTAAATCTCGCCATAGTTTCGCGTTCCCACATAGAGAGAGGGCTTTGGTTTGTCCAGATAACTCCACCCATCAAGAGCCTTGCCCCAAAATAGCCGCCACGCATTTCTAGCCCAACAAGCATATTTTCGCTGACAGCAACGCCATAATAATCTGTGGAGTGCATACTGAGAACGCGCTCTCCGGTGTTATAGCCCATTTTATTGGGATTTACAGCATACTGATTTGTGAAATAACCGCTAAAATCAAAGGGCAAGTAGATGTTTGAAAATACCGTTAAATAAGAAGCCGGAGATACGAACACAGCCGCATTCAAAGCGGACATAGCGGTTGTGCGCATTTTATCGCTATATTGAAGCGTAGATGGTTTGAAGAAATCAAAATGCTTTAAGCGTACCGTAATATCGCCGGATATCGCTACGGGGGCATCGTCTTTGCCTATAACAGAAGACGAGGCATATTCGCCCAAGGAATCCAAACTTGAATTGATGCGCTCAATTTGCTCTTCTGGCGTTTCCGCGAAAACGAGCGAAACCAAAAATGCCAAACATAGTAAGATACTTTTTTTCATTTAAGCCTCATAGAATATTGCGGAAAGGATAACCCTCAGGACCTTGATATTCTTGCCCTGCTTTCTTTATCACTATGTCGTCTAACCACACTTTGAATTCTTTGTTTTCATCTTTGCGAACCTCTATGCGAAAGCCCTTAAATTTGTCCCAAGCAAAGGGCAGCATAACCTCTCGCTGATTTTTTATATCCCAATAAACGCCTGTTTCTCCAAAAATCTTTAAAGGAATGCTTATATGCTGCCAATCCGTTGTAATATCGCCAAAGCTCTTTGAACCTATTTTTACCTGCAAACTTTCGCCGTTGCTCTTTACTCCATCGTCTAATAAAACATATTGGCATACTTCTTCGCCTTTATTGCCCTTTATCCAAAATTCCAGCGCACCTTCTTCTATATATGGAATTAAATCCACGCTACCAGCTATTGCAATTGCAACTCCAGAATAATCTGAGGCTATGAGTTCTATTTCCATGGACAAATCACCTTCTTTGGCATGTTTGTCCGTCATAAACGGAGGGGGGTTTTCACGGGGATATTGGTAGGTGTAACCGCCGCCTCTGGGAATGCCTTCGCGCATAACCACCGTTACAACGTCTTTGTCCACTTTGAACGGCTTTGGAGTTTTTACGGCAAATCTTTCGGAATCTCTATTGCGATAATCATTAAAATCAGCAAAAAGCACTGAAAAAAGGCATAAGACCAATAGGAAACTCCTTTTACATATACTTTGCACAGCCATAAAAATTCTCCTCGGTATTTTTAATATATAAAAAAAAATGCAAAAATGCAAAAATTTTTGTTTTTTTTAAAAAAATGTTGTGAAAGGGCAAATATATTACCGTGGTAATGTTAAAATTTCCACGCCGTGGGGGGTTATTGCAATGGTGTGTTCCCATTGCGCGGATAGTTTGCCGTCTATGGTTACCGCCGTCCAGCCGTCGGGGAGGGTTTTTGTTTTATAGGAGCCTTCGTTTATCATGGGTTCAATGGTGAAAACCATGCCCTGTTCGATTTTTGGACCGGGTAACATTTGGCGGTAGTGCAGAACTAAGGGGTCTTCGTGAAAAGCCTTGCCAATGCCGTGACCGCAATAGTCGCGAACCACGCTAAAGCCGTGCTCTTCGGTTATTCCGCTTATTATTGCACCTATGTCACTAAAACGCGCTCCCGGTTTTTCGCACGCTTTTATGCCTTCGTAAAGGCACTCGCGGGACGTGGCAACTAGCTCGCTTGCATTTGGCTTGGGTTTGCCAATGAAAAATGTTGCACTTGTGTCTGCATGGTAACCATTTAAAATTGAGGTGATGTCCACGTTTATAATATCGCCTTCTTTTAGAATATAAGTGCCTGGAATTCCGTGAGTTACAACTTCATTTACACTTGTGCAAACGCTTTTAGGAAAGCCTCTGTAACCTAAGCAGGCGGGGATTGCACCGTTTTTGATTGTAAATTCCTTCACAAAATCGTCAATTTCCTGCGTGGAGATACCAGCTTTGCACATTTCGCCGCTTCTTTCAAGAGTTTCTGCGACTAGCGCGCCACAATCTCTTATGCGGTCTATTTCTTTTGGTGTTTTTGTTATTATCTTAGACATGGGGGTAGAGATATTCTCTTATCAGGAGGAAAGGCTCTCATTAACTTTCACCAAATATCCAAGACCATAATGAAGTCCATTTACGGTTAAGGCAGCACCAGTTGAACTGAAATTAACTCCGCTCACCCTGCCATCTTGGAAGGCGTAGCCTATGTTTTTTGAGCCGTTTGTGCTGACCACTTCAACCGTGTAATCGCCACCTAAATAAAGATTACCAGTATCTTGATTTTTCCCGTCCCATTTTACGGTTGTATCTCCGCCCTTGCTATCTTCCATAGCAAAGCCAATTTCACCAACAACATTTCCGTCTTTGTCTTTAACAAGAACAGTGCCTTGGCTATTTCCTTCTGTAACGTAAATGTTAAATTCCCTTGAGGATAAGCCTTTGTGATGGAAAGTGGATTCCATAACGCGAACATCCTTGCCCAAAAGCGGGGTTGCACTCGCATTGGTTATGCTCTGCGCCTGCAAATTCTGCATATTCATAAATTCCTGCATATTGGCAGCAAGCGTGGAAATTGCAGAAGTTGAGTTTTGCGTAAATTCCAATTGCGAGAATTGCGCTAACTGTGTGATAAATTCGGTATCTTGAGCCGGGTTGAGCGGGTCTTGATATTTCAACTGAGTTACGAGCAAATTCAAGAACTGGTCTTTGCCCATTTCATTCTTTTTGTTGAAAAGGCTACTACTGCCTTCATTTACGACCGCATCATTCTCTACCTCAACTGTGCCGTCTTCTTTCCTAGACAACCCCCCAGACACCTTGCGATTTGTAGCTTGGGTGATATAATCGGATACGCTGCTTCCTACGCTTGTTGTAGTTGACATGATATGCCCTCCTTATGCTAAATATTCCATTGTGTTGTATCCGAGCCGCCTACCGGTATCGGAACTTTCATTTTTCCCTGTGGAAACAGCCAAATGCTGCTCCCTGCCTCTGTGATGCCTGCGGTTGCTGTGTTTTTGCTCGCGCTGCTCCTGCCTTTCTGCTAAAGAATAAGCATCTTGCCTATCGCGCTGCTCAACGGAAACTTCCAAGCGTTCCAGCGTTATTCCATGTTTTTCCAAACCTTCGCGCAAAAGCCCTATATGGGTTTCCAATGCGGATTGCGCGGTTACACTCTCAACACGCGCGTGAATTTGCATTTCGCCGTGATTTAAAGTTATGCGCAAATCCACCTGCCCCAGATGTTCCGGGCGCAACTGCATTGTCATTTTTTGCTCGCCTGTGGGCGTTGTTATAAATTTTGCCTGTGCTATAACCTGGCGAACAACCTCAAATTCATTTATGCGCTCCTGCATTTTTTGAGGCATCGTTTCATAAGTGGTTTGCAATTTCTCGCCAGTTTTTGGGTTAACCAATTCTATTTTCAATCCCTCGCCTTCCCAAACCGCCCGAACTTCTGGTTGTACCTGATGTTGTACTTGCTCTGTTTGCCGCATTTGCTGCGGTTGGATTTGCAAAGTTTGCTGTGATGGCTGAGTTTGGCTCGCCTGTTGAGCTTCCGCATTAAAACCTTTGCGTTTATTTTTCTTCAGATTTTTCGGGTCGGAAAAAATGTCTCGCAAATTAAAATCCTCTACTTCTTCAGAAGCTACATTTTCCTCCCCCTCTTCATCATCTTTTATGCTAATTTTATTTTCTTCATCAATATCCAATTCCTCTTCGGAATCTTCGTCATCAACTTCTTCCTCGCCAATAGCGAGTTCTTTGTCCTCAAGGGATTTATCTTTTTTGAGTAGAAAACGTTTTTCCACCAGACCTTTAATTTCTGCCATTTCTTCTTTGGTCAAAGGCTCATTGCTCTTAAATCTTTTTATGAGAAGGTGAAATGCTTTAACCAATTTATCCTCTTCGGATTCCTTGGGCTTTTCTTTTAAATAAAGAGCGTTTTCTTTTAATGGAATAAAAGTATCTGCTTTCGCCGAGCTAGAAACCAGTTCTTTTGCTGAGCTGGAAACAGACTCTTTCGCTGAATCTACAACGGGTTCTTTCTTTAAATTAGAAACTGGCTTTTTTGGAGTATCAGAAACATTCTCTTTCACCGAATTTAAAATTGGTTCTTTTACTGAATCTACAATAGGCTCTTTCACAGAACTGTAAACATTTTCCTTCGCAGGTTCTACAACGGGTTCTTTAACCGAATTGGAAACATTTTCTTTCGGTGTATCTATAACGGGCTCTTTCGTGGAATTGGAAACGGGTTCTTTTACAGAATTGGAAATAGGCTCTTTCGGTGTATCTGCAACGAGTTCGCCTATTAAATCAGCGATTTTTCCATTTACAAAGTCCTCAATTTCATCTTTGGTTTCGTTTTTTACAAGTGTCCAAAGCTCTTCTATAAATTCTCTAGCAGAAATTGGCTTCTTAGAAACAACTTTTACCGCATCTTTCAAATCTTTTGATGTTATCACCTCATTTTTCAGCAAGCTATTTACTAATGCCGCAAATTTAGGCATATCTTTTGGCTTAACTCCAATTTCTTTTGCCAAAAGTTTTATGTTTTTTAAATCCTTAGGCGATATAGCCACAAAAGGGGGCTCTTCTTCTGGTTCGGAAATCAATTCTTCGGGTTGCTTGGGTTCTATTTTCAGTTCTGCAAATATGTTTTTTACATCTTTCACCCAATCTTCCATAAATACTTTCAAATCGTTAATGGATGTTTTTGCCATATCCATAATTTTAAACAAACGAAAGACCTCCATTTGGTCTTCTATGCTCAACTGCTTAAAAGCCTCATCGTTTTGAGCCATCAAGAGTGCTAATTCATAAGCTTCTTTCCCGGCTTCTTCGCCGAGTATTTCCTGCAAATTCCCCAGCACCTCGTTTTCGCCGTATTCCTCAAGAATTCCAGAAAAAGTCTTTAAATCGGAGGAATCTATCATTCCAAATCCGCGAGGTTGTGCATCAGTTGCAACACCTTGCACGGTGCTTGTTCCGCCGCTCACCATAGCAGATTGAAAAGCCACCTCAAAATTGTTCGCGGCAACTTGGCAGGAACCAAAAAAGGAGCCCGGGCCGGAAATCATTGCCTCTACAGGCGCTGGTATTGTTGACATTTGTTCCATATTAAACCTCTAGGCAACTTTTCCGGTTGAGGCTGCAAGCGCAAGTAATTCTTCTATCTCGCATTGTTCAACTGGATTTTTGTTTTTTTCGGGATATCCAATAACAAGCATCGAAAATAAATCTTTCGCTTCTCTTTTCAAACTTCTCAAAAGCCGAGGCAAGGTGGAACGTTCTGGCTTTTTCAATGCTACTTGAAATTCCCACGGGGTTATCATTTTTGCCTTGAGCAAATCTTTTGCCAAACTCAAATATTTTTCCCAGGATAAATCCTCGTAGCCATAACTGAATTTCTCTCTGCCCGATAATACTTTCATCTGTTTCAGAGCAGTTTCCAGCCTTTCCAAAAGCAGCAGAGTTGAATTTTCAAAATCATTTTTCTGCAAATCAAAATTATCTGTTAATGCAGAAAACGTGCTATTTTCGAGCAATTTTACCACACGTTCAAAAACTTCTACTCCTGCATCTTCGCCGAGTATCTGTTGCAACTGCGTTAAGGTTTCGTTTTTCATAACCCTTTCTCCCTCCAGCCTAAAATTTTTGTAATCGAAGCGGCTTTTTGCGTATTCAATGCGCCTATTGCCGCTAAAAGTTTGCCCTGCGTGCGGGTGTCTGAAACTCTCTTTATTATGCGCGCAGTAGAAGTATCATCTAAACTCATCAAAATAGGAGCGGCCTCTACGGGTTTCATAGCGGCATAGAGCTGTGCCAATTCCTCGATTTTCTGGT
>Ga0268262_10002188_pt1 | contig 22963 bp, 20 predicted proteins | sample TergutNc150P3_FD_190354 | JGI IMG/M metagenome (GOLD analysis project Ga0268262, IMG submission 190354) | Nasutitermes corniger P3 segment gut microbial community from laboratory colony in Florida, USA - Nc150 P3 (SPAdes) (version 2) | ecosystem: Host-associated > Arthropoda: Insects >...
GTTAAGAGTGGGGCATCAGATTCAAATTATCAATCAAATGAGAACTATTATGAAATTGAATAAAGCCTGAGCGCCGTAGTTTTCATAAACTAAAGAAAATGTTATAGTAAAACATCTTCTTTGTTAAAGGAGTAAAAATGAAAAAAGTTGCTGTTCTTATGGGAAGCGACAGCGATTTGCCTGTTCTGGAGCCGGTCTTTAAACGGCTTAAAGATTTTGACATACCTTACGAAGCTCATGTTATGAGCGCGCACCGCACTCCGGCGCTGGCTTCCGATTTTGCGTCAAGCGCGCGGAATAACGGGTTTGGGGTTATTATAGCCGCGGCGGGAAAAGCGGCGCACCTTGCCGGCGTCGTCGCCGCGCATACGACGCTTCCCGTTATCGGCATCCCCGTAAAATCTTCCACTCTGGACGGACTCGACGCCCTCTTGTCTACGGTACAGATGCCTTCGGGAATTCCGGTCGCGACAGTCGCCATCGACGGCGCGGACAACGCCGGGATTTTAGCCGCCCAGATTATATCGCTGGAAGACAGCTCTCTTGCTGATAAACTTTCCAAAATGAAAAAAGACATGACGGAACAGGTAATTGAAAAAGACAAAAAAATACAGGAGAAAATTAAATGAAAAAACAAAACCTGCTTTACGAAGGAAAAGCGAAAAAGGTTTTTGCGACCGATAACCCGGAACTTCTTATTGTTGACTACAAGGACGACGCTACGGCGTTTAACGGCGAGAAAAAAGGTACAATCGTTGGTAAGGGAGTTATTAACAACCGCGTTACAAACCATCTTATGAAACTCCTTGAATCAAAAGGAATACCGACGCATTTTGTAGAAGAAATATCCGAGCGCGAGACCGTCGTAAAAAAAGTAACAATCGTAATGCTGGAAGTAATCGTGCGCAATATCGCGGCAGGCTCGCTTTCAAAGCGCTTAGGGCTTCCCGAAGGCACAAAAATGGCGTCTACCGTTCTTGAATACTGCTACAAGGACGATGCGTTAGGCGATCCGATGGTAAACGATTACCATATCGCGGCGTTAAACCTTGCCACAAAAGCGGAGCTTGAAAAAATTTCAGATTACTCGTTTAAGATAAATAAAATTTTATCGGAATACCTTAAAGATTTGGGAATTGAATTAATTGATTTTAAGCTTGAGTTCGGACGCACAAGCGACGGCACGATTGTTCTTGCCGATGAAATATCCCCCGATACATGCCGTTTCTGGGACAGCAAGACGCATGAAAAATTGGACAAAGACCGCTTCCGCCGCGATATGGGCGGAGTAGAGGATGCGTACAAGGAAATATTAAAAAGGCTGCTTGGAGAATAAAATGTTTGATAGCCTGCAAGAAAAGTGCGGAGTCTTCGGAATATACTCTGGTAACGCCGATTCCGATGTGGCGGCGCAGGCGTATCTTTCGCTTTTCGCTCTCCAGCACCGCGGGCAGGAAAGCTGCGGCATCGCCGTTTGCAGCGACGGGATTATGCAGTATCACACGGACATAGGGCTTGTCCCCGATGTTTTTTCAAGGGAAACGCTTGAAAAACTCGGTAAAGGCAATATGGCTGTAGGCCATGTGCGCTATTCCACAGTAGGGCACAAAAGCAGGGCTAACGCCCAGCCTCTTGTCGTAATGCACATAAAAGGCAGTATGGCGATTGCGCATAACGGAAACATTACCAACGCCGCCGAACTTCGCGAAAAACTAGAAATGGACGGCGCGCTTTTCCATACCACAAACGACACCGAAGTTATCTTGCATGTTATAACAAGGAAAAGGATACAGACATCTTCGATTGAACAGGCGATTGAACAGGCTATGTTCGAGATACAGGGCGCGTATTCGCTTGTTATAATGTCTCCGAGCAAATTGATTGCCGTGCGCGACCCGTCAGGATTCCGCCCCTTGAGCATGGGTTCTTTGGAAAACAACATTGTTTTCGCTTCTGAGTCTTGCGCTTTGGACAGCATAGGCGCGAAGTTTATACGCGACATAGAACCCGGAGAAATTGTCGTAGTCGACAGTGAAGGACCGCGCAGCATTAAAACCCACTGCGGAAAGCCCGGCGGAATGTGCGTTTTTGAGTTTATTTATTTCGCCCGTCCCGATTCAATTATCGAGGGGGCAAGCGTGCATACCGCGCGCCAGAGAGCGGGCTCCTTCCTTGCCCTTGAACACCCTGTTCAGGCGGACGTTGTCTTTGGGGTGCCGGATTCAGGCCTTGACGCCGCTTTAGGCTATTCGCGCCAGTCGGGCATTCCTTACGGGGTGGGCTTTATAAAAAACCGCTACATTGGGCGCACGTTTATCCAGCCTTCTCAGGAAGAGCGCGACAGGTCTGTGCGCATAAAGCTTAACACGATAGAGTCCACAATCAAGGACAAGAGAGTTGTTTTAATAGACGATTCAATCGTGCGCGGAACCACAATGAGAAGGATAGTAAACCTTGTGCGCGAATCGGGAGCGAAAGAAGTCCACTTGCGTATTTCTTCCCCGCCGTTTATTAATCCCTGTTATTTCGGCACGGATATAGACAGCCGCGAAAATCTTATCGCATGTAAAATGACTATCCCCGAAATACGTGATTATCTTGGCGCGGACAGCCTTGGATATCTTTCGGTGGATAACGTCACAAAAATAGCGCAAAACGCAAATTGTAATTTTTGCATCGGCTGTTTCAGCGGAAAATACCCCGTGCCTGAACCTCAGCCTTTTTCAAAGAATAAATTTGAGCATAAAATCAACAAGGTTAACAATTAAACGGAATAAACATGGAAAACAGTTTCAGTGAAAGTTATAAAAACGCGGGCGTTGACGTAACGGCGGGATACCGCGCCGTTGAATTAATGAAAAAGCATGTTAACAGAACTAAAATTCCCGGTGTTATAGATGAAATCGGAGGGTTCGGCGGATTGTTCTCCCTTCCGAAACTTGATTATAAAGAACCCGTCCTTGTTTCAGGAACCGACGGTGTAGGCACAAAGATAAAAATAGCGATGTTAGCTGACAAGCACGATACAATCGGAATTGACTGCGTGGCAATGTGCGTAAACGACATTATCTGCGCGGGGGCAAAACCGCTTTTCTTTCTTGATTATATCGCGACAGGCAAAAATATCCCTGAAAAAATAGAGAAGATAGTTGCGGGCGTCGCCGAAGGCTGCGTGCAGGCCGGCTGCGCCCTTATTGGGGGAGAAACCGCCGAACATCCGGGCATGATGGCGGAAGATGAATATGACTTGGCGGGTTTCTCGGTAGGCATAGCGGAAAAGTCAAAAATATTGGACATTAATTCCGTAAAAGAAGGAGACGCAATAATAGGGCTTGCTTCATCAGGCGTTCATTCAAACGCCTTCTCCCTTACCCGGAAAGTTTTTGGAATAGACAATAACAAGAGCATACTTGAAAAGCGCTTTGACGAGCTTGGCTGTACGTTAGCGGAAACTCTTTTAACGCCCACAAAAATATATGTAAAATCAATTCTCGCGCTTATTGAAAAAACGCCTGTGCGTTCTTTATGCCACATAACAGGCGGCGGCTTTTACGAGAACATTCCCCGCGCTTTTAGCAAAAATGTGGGAGCCGTTATTAAAAAAAACTCGTTAAACATTCCCCCGGTTTTTAACCTTATCGCCTCGCAGGGAAAAATCCCCGAAAGGGATATGTTCAATACATACAACATGGGTATCGGAATGTGCGCTATAGTTCCCGCGCAAAACGCAGATGAAACCGTGCAAATCCTGCGCTCGCACGGTGAAAGCGCCGCCGTAATCGGAGAGATAAAAAACGGCGTTAGCGGAGTAATTATAGAATGACGCGCATAGCGGTTCTTGTAAGCGGCGGCGGCACAAACCTTCAGGCTTTAATTGACGCGCGGGACGCCGGAGAATTATCAGACGGAGAACTAACCCTGGTTATTTCAACTAAGGCCGGAGTTCAGGCGCTGGAACGCGCGCAGAAAGCGGGAATTAAAACAATAACGATAGAGAGAAAAAAATATTCAGACCCAAACGCTTATGACCGCGCTTTTGCATCAGCGTTATCTGAAGAAAAAACAGACCTTGTAGTCCTTGCGGGCTTTTTATCGATACTCGACCGGGAAACTCTTAAATTATTTGAAAACAGAATTATCAACGTTCACCCGGCGCTTATTCCTTCTTTTTGCGGAAAAGGATATTACGGCCTTCGCGTTCACGAAGAAGTCCTGAAATACGGCGTAAAAGTAACGGGGGCGACCGTCCACTTTGTAACGGAAATTATAGACGGCGGAAAAATAATTCTTCAAAAAGCGGTTGACGTACTGCCTGATGACACGCCTGAAACATTACAACAGCGCGTTATGCGCGAAGCCGAGTGGGTACTGCTTCCGAAAGCCGTCGCAATGTTTTGCAAAGGAGAAATAAAATGAAAGTTTTGGTAATAGGCGGCGGAGGGCGCGAACACGCGATAATAAAGGCGATTAAAAACGATACTCGTATCAGCAAAATTTATGCGGCTCCGGGAAACGGCGGAATAAGCGCCGACGCCGAATGTGTGCCGATTAAAGCCGTTGATATTCCAAAAATGACGGAGTTTGCCGTTCAAAATAAAATTGACTATGTTGTTGTCGCCCCCGACGATCCTCTCGTGCTTGGAATGACGGACGCTATTACGGCAAAAGGGATTAGATGTTTCGGACCGGACAAGGCGGCGGCGCGCATAGAAGGCAGTAAAGTCTTCGCAAAAAATTTAATGAAAAAATACGGAATACCCACCGCCGCTTACGAAACATTTACTGATCCCGGTGAAGCGGCGAATTACTTAAAACAAGACGGCCTGTCTTTTCCGGTCGTAATTAAAGCGGACGGGCTTGCGCTTGGAAAGGGAGTAATAATCGCCGAAAACCTTTCGCAGGCTCTGGAAGCGGTTGATTCGATAATGAAGGAAAAAAAATTCGGAGATTCGGGAAGCAGTATCGTTATCGAGGAATTTTTAACGGGACCGGAAGTTTCCGTTCTTGCCTTTACGGACGGAAAAACAGTAGTCCCGATGGTTTCTTCGATGGACCACAAACGCGCCTATGACGGCAATGAAGGACCAAACACGGGCGGTATGGGCGTAATCGCGCCAAATCCCCATTACACAAAAGAAATAGCTGACATTTGCGAAAAAACCATCTTCCTGCCAAGTATTAACGCCATGAAGGAAGAAGGCTGTCCTTTCAAGGGCTGTCTTTACTTCGGGCTTATGCTCACTGTAAAAGGCCCCGTTGTAATTGAGTACAACTGCCGCTTCGGGGATCCTGAAGCTCAGGCGGTTCTCCCCCTGTTGGATACAAGTTTACTTGAAATAATGGAAGCCGTAACGGACGAAAGGCTTTCTGAGACAGAGATTTGCTGGAAAAATAGCAATTGCGCCTGCGTAATACTGGCAAGCGGCGGTTATCCGCTGTCTTACAAGACGGGTTTTACCGTTTCAGGGCTTTCCGAAGCTGAAAAAAGCGGGGCAGTGGTCTACCATGCCGGGACCGAATACCGAAAAACGGAAAGCCAAGGTGCTTTTTACACTTCAGGCGGCCGTGTTTTAGGCGTAACCGCCCTTGCTTCAACGCTTGATACAGCCATTAAAAAGGCGTATAAGGCCTGCGAATTAATCAATTTTGAGGGAATTCATTACCGCAGGGACATCGGAAAGTATTAAAACACCTTGTCAGGGATTTACTTATTTCAATTAATATATAATAATTAATATATAGGGTATATATTTATATGAAACGTAATATATTCTTATTTCTCTTATGTTTTCTCATTCTTTCAGCCGTAGTATATGGTCAGGAATATGATTCTCAGGCATTAAGGTATTTAAAAAGCGGCATAGAAAACCTTATGAACGGCAATTATACAAAAGCTATCGAAGACTGTACGCGGGTGATAAGGCTTGATCCTAATTCAGCCGTTACTTATGTCATTCGCGCAAGGGCATATTTTGAATTAGGGGACATGGACAAGGCAATAGCGGATAGTACGATGGCTATAAGGCGCGACAAGGAGAACATCGGCGCGTATTCAATCAGGGGCAACGCTTACGGGAAAAAGGGCGATTTGGACAGGGCAATCGCGGACTGGAAAGCGATATTAAAAATAAACCCTGATTATGACGACGCAAAGTTGAATATCGAAAAAGCGGGATTACAGCGGGGTTTTTAATGTATGGCAAATATTCCTTTTTACTCGCAAGGGTTAAAATTTTCCTGTAAACGCTGTTCATCATGCTGCAGGTATGAATCCGGTTTTGTATTTCTTTCAAAAAAAGATCTTGATAAACTTACATTACAAACTAAAATGGACAATGAAAGTTTTATAGGCGCTTATTGCAGGTGGGTAAATGACTGGAACGGCAAACAGGTTTTATCGTTAAAGGAAAAACACAATAAAGACTGTATTTTTTGGGATTCAGGCTGTATGATATATGACGCGCGTCCTGTTCAATGCGTTACATTTCCTTTTTGGGAATCTGTCATTTCTTCCGAGTATAATTGGAAAGCCGCCGCTTCAGGATGCCCGGGAATTAATTCGGGAGAACTGCACAGCGGCATGGAAATAAGCCAATATTTGGAATTGCGCACGTCGGAACCGGTTGTAAACAGGGGGAATGAATAATGAATGTCCGTTTTTGGGGAGTACGCGGTTCCCTTCCTGCTCCGATAACCCCCGAGCGCGTTAAAAGTAAAATCTCCGCTATTATAGAGCAGATTACGCCCGAAGACATAGTAAACGCGGAATGCAGGGAACGGTTTTTGGCGGAGCTTCCTCCCTGGCTTTTCGGCACTGTCGGAGGAAACAGCCCCTGCGTAACCGTTGACTTCGGAGACCCGAAAGAATGTATTATTTTTGACTGCGGCTCCGGCATCCGTGAATTCGGACTGTATCAAATAAAAGAAAACCGTAACTCTACCCAATATTATATTTTTCTTTCGCACTTTCACTGGGATCACATACAGGGATTGCCGTTTTTCGGGCCCGGTTATAACCCGTCCGTCGCGATGAATTTTTATTCCCCTTTTGCGAATGTGGAAAAATTATTAAGCGGGCAGATGGTAACCCCGTATTTTCCGATTGGGCTTGAAGCTATGGGCGCAAGAAAAACATTTAATCAGCTTAAAGACAAGGTAAAAGTCGCAGGCCGCGAAGTAAGTTACAAGAAAATGAACCACCCCGGCGATTCTTTCGCGTACTGCGTAAACGATAACGGCAAACGTATAATTTATTCTACGGATACGGAACTTACCTCCGATGATTTTCAAAAGACGGAAGAAAATGTTTCTTTCTTTAAAAACGCCGACATGATTATTATTGACTGCCAGTATACGCTGGGAGAAGCCATCGAAAAATACAACTGGGGGCACAGCGCGTTCAGCCTTGCGGTAGACTTTGCGGCTAACTGGGGAATTAAACGCATGGTTATGTTTCATCACGATCCTTCTTACGACGATCATAAACTTTACGGAATATTGCAGTCCGCAAGGTGGTATCTGGAAAGAATGAATATAAAAGGAATTGAATTGACCCTTGCCTATGAAGGTCTGGAAATATCCCTGTAAAATATGCAAAGGCAGTTACCTAAAAAGAAAAAACGTAATCCTTTTTCACGTTTGCTTGTAATGATTACGGTAATTATCGCCTGTATTCTTTTTTTTATTCCCGTTATTCTGGGAACTTTTATGTATTTTAACGCGCCTGTAATGCCAAAACATGACAGCGTAGTATCAGAACTTCGTATTTCGCCTCCCGAAGGAATTACAAAAGAAGAAGAAGGAGTTTATTACATAGAGGTACGCAAGGGAGAAAGCGCACAATCGGTAGGAAGGCGTCTTGAAAGGGCGGGACTTATTAAAAACAGGTATTTTTGGAATTTAATCTGCCGTTTCTATAAAGAACACCTGAAAACGGGCACATACCGCGTTGAAATCCCGGCAAGCCAGATTGCCATTCACAGGATTCTTGTTTCAGGCAGGCAAATTTTATACAGGGTAACAATTCCGGAAGGGGTAACTCTAAAAAAAACCGCCTCAATTCTTGAGGAAGCAAATATATGCCCGGCGCAGGATTTTCTTGAAGCGGCAAAAGATCCGTCTGTTCTGAACCGTTACGGGATACCTAACCCGACAATGGAAGGCTACCTTTTTCCCGACACATACCTGTTCCCGTCTGAATATCCGGCGGCAAAGGTTATTATTACAATGGCGGATAACTTTTTTACTAAAATAAAACAAATTTACCCTTCATTTAACGCTATGAGCGTTAAAGAATTAAATGATAAAGTAATACTTGCGTCTATTGTAGAGCGCGAATACAGGGTAGAAAGCGAAGCCCCGCTTATGGCGGGAGTTTTTTATAACCGGCTTAAAATAGGCATGGCGATTCAATCATGCGCTACCGTAGAATATATAATTACGGAAATTCAGGACAAGCCCCATCCTTCCGTTCTTTACAACAGGGATCTTGAAATACGAAGCCCGTACAATACATACCTTGTTCCCGGACTTCCTCCCGGACCTATTTCCGCCCCCGGGGAAGTAGCGCTTAAAGCCGCGTTTTTTCCCGAAAAAACGGATTATTTTTATTTCCGCCTGGAAGATCCAAAAAACGGCAGACATTATTTTTCAGCGACGTTAGACGAACATATCAGAGCCGGACAGCTTGTTCCAAAAGGCCGCCTGTAAACGGAAAGAAAAATGGCGTTAATATCAAAAACGACAATTCAGGAAGTAAATAACCGCCTTGACGCCATTTCCATAATAGGCGAACATGTCAGCCTTGAAAAAAAAAGCGGGCGATGGTGGGGCAGATGCCCCTTTCACGCCGGCGGTCAGGAAAAGACACCTTCCTTTACGGTTGATCCCGATAAAAAGATGTACCACTGTTTTGGCTGTAACGCGGGCGGCAGCGTCATAAACTTTTTAATGGAAATGGAAAAAATAACCTTTCCTGAAGCAATTAAAGAAATTGCCCGCAAGATGGGAATTGAGATCATTTATGAAGAAGGAAGCGGGGAAGAAGAACAGGACAACTCGCAAAAAGAAGAGCTTTATGAATTGTACCGCAGGACTACCCTTACTTTTACGCATTTTTTGCTTGAAAAGCCGGAAGGAAATAACGCATTAAACTATATAAAATCAAGAGGCATAACACAGGAAATGATCGAGCGTTTTAAGCTCGGTTTTTCCCCGCCGGATCGTGATTTTCTGCATAAATTTTTAACTTCAAAAGGCTATTCAAGCGATTTCCTTGAAAAATCCGGGTTGTTTTCCGCGCGTTACAAAAACATGCCGCTTTTTACCGGAAGGCTCATGTTCCCAATCGCCGACAGGCAGGGCAGAATTGCCGCTTTTGGCGGCAGGGCTCTGCCCGGCGTCCTTCAAAGCGATGGAAAAGAGCCCCCAAAATACATAAATTCCCCGGAAACAGAAATATATAAAAAGGGACAGACCCTGTACGCCCTGGATTTAGCCCTTCCCGAGATAAGGAAATCAAAGACAGTCTATCTTGCGGAAGGCTACATGGACGTTATAGCCCTTCATCAGGCGGATATAACAAACGCCGTCGCCCCCCTTGGAACAGCGTTTACGGAAGAACAAGCCGCCCTTTTGCGCCGCTGGGCTGAGAAAATAGTCCTTGTCTTTGACTCAGACGCCGCCGGAGAGAAGGCGGCTTATAAGGCTATTATTACCTGCCGTAAAAACGCCCTTTCCTGTTCGATAACCGCCATGCGGCAGGGCTTGAAAAATGAGGAACCGGGAGCGGACACGGATAAATTTAAGGATCCTGCCGATATTTTACAGAAATTCGGTCCAAATATATTGAAAAAAGTTATTAATTGTACTATAAATGACTTTGAGTACCTTGTTTCGCGAAGCAGGTTACAGTTCAAGACGCAGGGAAGCGGGATTAACCGCGCGGCGGAATTTATGTTTCCGTATTTAGACGCTCTTGATACTGAAGTTGAGCGGGACGACGGTATAGCTCTTGTAGCGGACGCTTTCAGAATAGAGCGTAACGCGGTTCAAGACGATTACCGCAGATGGAAGACGGAAGGACATTCGCAAAAGGTCCGGGAAAATGCAAAGCAGGATAATGTTTTGCGGGACGAAAAAATAAAAACGAATGTAGAACTGTCCATGCTTACCGCTGTGGCTGTTAATATGGCGCTGTATCCGGAATTCCGCACGGCGCTGGAAATTAAGGAGATTGATGATCCTGCCGCAAAAGAACTCTTTGTCGCAATGGAGGAATGTTTTATCCATGAAGAGGGCGATATTGATTCTCTTCTTGCAAGGATTAAAAACGAACAGCTTAAAAAATACATTGCCGAAAAAGGATCTTCTGCGGAATTTAACGCAGGTTCATCAAGGCGTCTTATGGAGGACGGAATTAAAAAAATAAAAATTAAAAAGCTCCATAAGAGGGTTGTTGAAATAGGAGCGGAAATGAGGGAAAGCGAACGTTCCGGCACTGAAATTAACATTGATGAGTTACTTTCGGAAAAGAAGTTCATAGATTCCCAAATTCGCAAATTGGAAGGAAGATAAATAATGTTAAATTTTGCAAAAATGATTCACAAAAAAAGTTCTCCTCTTTTAAAACATTTTACAAAAAAACCTGCGCACAGGATACAAATTAAAAATCAAACGGAAAATGAAACGGATAAAATAAATACTAACACAGGCTCGGAAGCCGCCCTGCTCGCGCTTTCCGATTCCGCGGTAGCTAAATTACTTGAATATGCGAAAGAAAAAAAAGTGCTTTCTTACGAAGAGCTTTCCGATTTTCTTCCCGAGCATATTACAAACTCGGACAAGATCGAGCAGGTTCTTGCCTTGCTTGAAGCAAACAATGTCCAGCTTATAGAAGAAGACAACTCATCGGAAGAAGATGAAAGCGACGACAGCAAGGAATCTTCCAATTCCAAGAAAAAAACGGCGGTAAACGATAAAGAAACGTCCCTTGTCGACGATCCCATCAGGCTTTACCTTCGTGAAATAGGAAGGGAGCACCTTTTAACCGCCGAACAGGAAATTGAGCTTTCCAAAAAAATGGAAGAAGGCGAAAACATAATAAAGAGCGTGATAAAAAGATCGGGCATGATAATTCCTGAATTTTATCAAATAGCGTTAAAAGCGTTTTCAAAAAAAGACATGAAGGAATTAAATTTCTCTAAAAAAGAAATTACCGAGTACATGACAGAATGCCGGAGGCTCAATCAGTTTTATAAAGACACGTTAAGGACGCTTATGGGCGACTTAAAAAACTATATGGACGTTAAAGCGCTTTTAATATCAAAAGACATGGATTATCTTGAAGACAAGGAATGTTCAACTATCCGCAAACGCATAATGAGGGCTTTAAAAAATATCCATATACACCCGGACGAAATACTGGCTTTTTCCGAGAAATTTTTACAGGCTTCAAAAAAAATCAAGCGTTGTATTAAAGAGCAGGAACGCCTTGAAAAACATTTAAAAGTAAGCTCGCTTAAAGAGCTTCGCACATTGGGGCGCTACCTTACGATAAAAGACGAACGCGAAAGGGTGGAAACGGAGCTTGGGCTTCCTTCGGACGAAATTAAGGAAAAAATAAAGCTTATTCAGGTTACTCAAAAGAAATTAAGGAATCTGGAAGCCGAATTTGAGGAAACTATCGATAATATCAACCAAATGGCGAATGAAATCCAACACGGCAGAATAATGATGAAGAACGCCAAAGACAGGCTTATAAAGGCAAACTTGCGGCTTGTAGTCTCTATCGCGAAAAAATACACAAACAGGGGTCTTCATTTCTTCGACCTTGTCCAGGAAGGCAACATCGGCCTTATAAAAGCCGTAGAAAAATTTGAATATCAGAAAGGTTTTAAATTTTCAACATACGCCACATGGTGGATAAGGCAGGCCATTACCCGCTCCATTTCGGATCAGGCGCGCACTATCCGCGTGCCCGTACACATGATCGAACAGATTAACAAGGTAGTGCGCGAATCAAGGCAGCTTTTACAGTCTTTGGGGCGCGAGCCTACGGACGAGGAAATCGCCGAAAAACTGGGCTGGCCGGCAATAAAAGTTAAATCCGTTAAAAACGTGGCGCGCGAACCTATAAGCCTTGAAACGCCGATTGGCGAAGAAGAAGATTCCCTGTTAGGCGATTTTATCGAGGACAAGGACGTGGAAAATCCAGCCAACCAGACGGCGTTTACCCTTCTTCAGGAACAGCTTGGAGGGGTTATTTCGACTCTTCCCGCGCGCGAACAGGAAGTGCTTAAAATGCGCTTCGGCCTTGACGACGGTTATTCGCTTACTCTTGAAGAAGTAGGGTTGTATTTTAATGTAACCCGTGAAAGGATAAGGCAGATAGAGGCAAAAGCGCTGCGAAGGCTGAGACATCCAAAAAGAAGCCGCCGCTTAAAAGATTATTTGGACCATTAAGGAGGGAACATGGTAACCGAAAAAGACCTTGAAAAATTGCGGGCATTACAGGATATTATCTACGAAAAAATTAATCTGGAAAAAAGTATCCATGAAATCCCCAAACTCTTGGGAACACAGACGGAGCTTCTTACAAGACTTAAAAAAACCTTTATAGAAAAGAACCATGAATATGAAAAGATAAAGGCGGAAGAAACCGATTTCAGGAACAAACTGTTTGAGGCGGAAACTTCAAGGGAAAAAGCGGAAAAGAACATGGACGCTATAAGCACTCAGCGCGAGTATGAAGCGCTGGACAAGGAAATCCGCGACGCTTCCGAGAAGGAACAGCAGTACCGCAAAGACCTTCAGCAAAGGGAGCGTATTCTTGTCGAACTTGATGAGCAGATAAAACAGCATACCGCCCTTATTCAACAGCAGGAAGCGGAACTTGAAGACAGGCGGAAAAAGATCGAGGCTGAAATCGCCGACAAACAAAAACAAATAGATAATCTTAAGAAAAAAGAAGTTAAACTTACGGAAAACCTTGATTCCGAAATGGTCTTTAAATTTGAGCGCATTATCAATAATAAAAGCGGCATAGGAATTGTGCCGATTAAGGGAAATGTCTGCATGGGCTGCCACATGATCCTTCCGATTCAATTCGCGAACAATGTGCATCAAGGCAAAGAATTTGTTTTTTGCCCTTATTGTTCGCGTATCCTTTATTACGAAGAATCAGAAGAGGGCGAGGAAGACTTCTTTAACACCGACGACATGGGCGCTCTTTCCGATCTTGACGAAGAAGTTGATGATGAAGAGGAAGAAGATGAAGAAGAGGAAGAGATTGTAAATATCGATTCCGAAGAGTAAGGTAATACAACGATGAACCGGCTGCCGCTTGGCGTCAAAAGACGCCGAGAGGAAAGTCCGGGCTCCGCAGGGCATGATGCCGGGTAACTCCCGGGTCCGGCTATGGTCGGAACAGAAAGCGCAACAGAAAGTATACCGTCCGACCACTAAAACGTATAAACAATGGTTTTTACAGTAGTAATACTAATTATGCGTTTTAGTGGTCGGATAAGGGTGAAAAGGCGGGGTAAGAGCCCACCTCAATGATGGTAACATCATTGGACGGCAAGCCTCATCAGGAGCAAAGTCAAACAGCGTAAGACTGCTTTAGCAGTCAAACTGCTTCGGCAGTTGCCGGCGGTCCGCCGGTTAAACGCGGGTAGACTGCTGAAAAGAGCCGGAAACGGCTTTTTAAGACAGATGGCAGCGATGAAAAGTACCCGAAAGGGAGCTTTTCAACAGAACCCGGCTTATGGTTCATCGTTTTTTTTCAATTTTTGGGGTAAAAAAGCCTCTTTTCATTGACACTTTGTTAAATTTCATATTAAATAATAGTCAAGCAAGATGTTTAGCAGTAAAATCAGGTCTCGTTCCGGCCGGCATATATACCGTCTCAATAAAATCCGAAAGTTTTCGGTTGTTTTAATTATTTTTTTTGCCGCCGCCGTTACTGTACTTGTTGTTTCAGGTCTTCAAAACACCGTAAAAAATAAAAGACGGGAACTTTTACGCATCTGGAATGCCGGTAATTATGAGCAAGCATACGAAATCAGCAAGGAAGCGCTAAACGACAAGCCTGTGGATTATTTTTTCTTGACAATGAACGGTTTTTCCGCGTATCAATGGGGAATATCACAAATTAATAATCATAACACTCTTTTTTATATTGATAATTCAATTAGATCATTACGAAAAGCCATGTTATTAAAAAATTCCGCAAAAGACGCGCGCGTTTATTATGTTCTTGGAAAGGCATACTGTTACAAGGGAACGGAATATTCGGATCTTGCCGTAAAATATCTTGAAATGGCGGATAACCTTCATTATGACGCGCAGGATATTCCCGAATATTTAGGTCTTGCTTACGCTTCCGCTGGGGATTACCGCTCAAGCGTGGAAGCTTTTACAAAAGCGCTTAAAACAGGTTCTCTTTCAGATAACTTATTAATGTCAATTGCGCGTTCATATATGGCTATGGAAGAATACAATATGGCGTCAAGTTATCTGCAGCGCTGTATTGATCTTTCACCGGACTCTAAATCGGTAATTACAGCCCGCCTGCTTCTGGCGGATGTATATATACATTCAGGCGATAATAACAACGCTCAGGCGCAGTATTTAAGAATTCTGGAAGAATCGGGAGAAAACGCCGAAGTTCGTTACCAGCTTGGAGAATTGTTTAACCTTATGGGGGACGCGGCGCGCGCCCGCGCCGAATGGAGAATAGCGTACAGGCAGGATCCCGCTCACGCAAAAGCAAGAGCGCGGCTTAATATTTAGTTGGAGGTAGTATGTTTGGCAGTCTTTCTACGGATCTGGGCATAGATTTAGGAACATGTAACACGCTTATTTATATAAAAGGAAAGGGTGTTGTATTAAATGAACCGTCGGTTGTAGCGGTAGAACGCGGCACAAAAAAAATTGTAGCCGTAGGCGCGGACGCAAAACGCATGTTATGGAAAACGCCGGAGAACATTATCGCCATAAGGCCGATGCGCGACGGGGTAATTGCCGACATTGAATCAACTGAAAAAATGATCCGCTATTTTATCTACCGTGTTTTTCCGCGCTACCGTTTTTTAAAACCGCGCATGGTTATAGGCATCCCGTCCTGTATTACCGAAGTAGAAAGGCGCGCCGTGGAAGAAAGCGCGTATAAATCGGGCGCGAGGGAAGTATACGTTATCGAAGAAAGCCTTGCGGCGGCAATAGGGGCAGACATTCCCATAAGGGAGCCCGCCGGGCACATGATCTGCGACATAGGGGGCGGCACGTCTGAAATTTCCGTTATCTCCCTTGGAGGCATGGTTGTAACAAGCGCCATACGCATAGGCGGCGATGAATTTGACGAAGCGATAATCAAGCACATACGCAGCGTTCATAACCTTGTTATAGGCGAACAAATGGCGGAAAAGTTAAAAATAGAAATCGGAAACGCTTCTCCCGACAAGACAATCGAAAAACTTGAGGTAAAGGGCAACGATGCCATTACCGGTCTTCCGCGCCGTCTTGAAATTGACTCCGTAGAGGTAAGGGAAGCGCTCAAAGATCCTATAACGGCGATAATTGACGAAATAAAGGCCGTCTTCGGCAAGACGCCGCCTGAACTTGCCGCCGATATCGTAGACCGCGGCATTGTAATGACGGGCGGCGGCTCCATGTTAAAGGGGCTTGATAAACTTATCGCTAAAGAAACGGGAGTTCCGGCAATTATTGCGGATAATCCCGAACTTTGCGTCGCTCTGGGAGCCGGCAAGTATTTTGACTACATGAAAGGCTCTGACCTTACAAAAAATATTTATGACAGATTAAACGGTTAAATATGCGGCAGGGATTCTTTAATGAATTCAATTCAGGTGCTATGTCGCACAAAAGCGGCGGCAAATTACCTGTAACGGTATTAAATTCATCGTTTTATGTTTTTATATCTCTTATTATAGTGTCAATTTTGCTTCTGATGTTTTCGGGCGGAAATTTAATTTTTCATTTTAAAAATACAGGTATGTCTATATTTTCAGGCGTCAGGGGAGGCATTTACGAAGTAACTTCGGCTGTTTCAAGAACAGTTCTTTCGGTAAAAGAGCTTGCGAGTTTAAGAAAAGAATACGCGGAACTATTAAAACAGCTTGAACGATACGAAGAACTTGAGCGCAGTAACGCGGAAATTTATCAGGAAAATAAACGTCTTAGGGAACAGTTGGGCTTCGCTCAAACCCTGCGGTACAAGCGGATCCCCGCGCAAATCTCAGGCCGCGACCCGAATAATCTTTTTTCCGCAGTGGTTATCAATAAGGGAAGTTTCGCGGGAGTTACGCGCGATATGACGGTAGTTGCCTGGCAGAACGGAACGCAGGCGCTTGTTGGGAAAGTGATCCAAATCGGCGCTTTCGAAAGCCTTGTTATGCCTGTCTTTGACAATAACGCGCTTGTTTCCTCGCGTTTGTCTGTTACGCGCTATGAAGGCATAGTCGAAGGACAGGGAAACCAGGAAACTCCCCTTTTAATGCGCTTTGTGCCGAAACGCGCAAGGGACGAAATAAATATCGGGGATATTGTCGTTTCAAGCGGAATGGGGGGCGTATTTCCGGCGGAAATTAACATAGGAAGGGTCAATAAGATTATTTCGCCTGAATATGAGTCAACTCTGGAAATAGAAGTGCTTCCAATGATTGATTTTTCAAGGCTGGAGTATGTTTATTTAATTGAAAAAGAGACTGTAACTCCTTCCAATATTACCTCAGAAGGATCAACAGATGATTAGAAATATAATTTGGACAATAATCCTTGCCGTAATTGCAGGTATTTTGCAATCCACACTGTTTAAGGATTTTGCGCTGTTCGGTGCAATTCCTGATTTCGCTTTATGCATAATTGTTTATTCCGCCTATGTAAACGGAACTATGACAGGCCAGCTTTCAGGTTTTTTCTCAGGGATATTGCTTGATTTCCTTTCCGCCGCCCCTTTGGGGCTTAATTGCCTTATACGGACTATCGTTGGGGCTGTTACAGGCGTTTTTAAAGACGCTTTCTTTCTTGATGTGTTTTTCCTGCCGTTCATTCTGTGCGCGTTGGCGACAATAGCCAAGGCGGCAATAATGTTTTTACTCAATCTTATAATGGGGAAAGCGGTGCCGGTTTATTCGCTGTTTACGGCTTTATTCTGGATTGAATTAGGCCTTAATTCGTTATGCGCTCCGTTTTTATTTTTTCTTTTAAAACATTTTAAATTTATTACGCCGGAACGGAGTTAATATGCCGGAAGATCAAGGATGGCGAATAACCGTATTTAAGGTATTATTAATTTTTCTTTCTGTTATTTACAGCGTAAGACTTTTTACCATGCAGATACTGTCAGGAGACGTATACCTGTCCCGCGCCCAGGACATCTCGCGGAGAACGGTTATAATACCGCCGCAGCGCGGGGAAATATACGACAGGAACTACAAAATACAGCTTGCAATGAACAAGGATTCATTTGCGGTAAATATTACTCCCGCCGAAGTCCCAAAAGGCGGCATGGAAGGTGTTGTTAACGCTGTTTCCGCCATTATTGGCGTTCCCGCCGAAGAAATAAACGCAAAAATGCCCAGGCAGTTTCTTCAGTCTTTCCAGCCGGTAGAAATTGCAACGAATGTTTCGTTTGCCTCAATTTCAGCCCTTGCGGAAAGGAAAAACACCCTTCCGGGAGTTTCGTGGCAAAGCAAGCCGGTGCGCAATTATGCGGATACAGGAAGCCTTGCCCATGTTTTGGGTTATGTCGGCGATATTACCCGCGATGAACTGACATCTCTTTACAATCAGGGTTATCAGCAGGGAGATGTAATCGGAAAATCCGGAATAGAAAAACAGTACGATGAGCTTTTAAGGGGAAAAGAAGGCAGGGAAATAAGGACGGTCGACGTAAGAGGCAGGCGTATCGCGGGGCGCGAAAATGTGCGCATTCCCCCTGAAATCGGAAAAAATCTTGTTTTGACAATAGATTATAACCTTCAAAACCTTGTGGAAAAAGCGCTGGGACCTCGCATCGGGACCGCTATTGTTATACGCCCATCGACAGGGGAGATACTGGCGATGGTTTCTTATCCCTGGTACGATCCGAATATCTTTACAAGCGGGCTTACTTCCGGTTACAGGGCGGTTGCGGACGATCCCAACAAGCCTTTTTTAAACCGATCAATCCAATCAAGTTACGCGCCGGGTTCTACTTTTAAGGTTGTGCTGACCACGGGTATTTACTCTGAAAAATCTTTTCCGCCGGAACAGACTATTCTTTGCCAGGGGGTTCTTAATTTCGGCAACCGCGACTGGCTATGCCATATAAAAAAACCCGGACACGGCAGGTTAAACCTTCACAACGCTTTGGCTCAGTCATGCAACATATATTACATGACGGCGGGCAGGGATTATCTTGGTCCTGAAAGAATTGCGTTATACGCAAAAGAATACGGTTACGGCGAATTGACAAATGTTGATCTTCCCGGTGAAATAGCCGGTTTTATTCCGAATCCGATATGGAAAGAGCGCCATTTCCACGAAAGATGGGTAGCGGGGGACACAATGAATATGTCCATAGGACAGGGATATACCTTGCTTACTCCAATTCAAATGGCAAATATGATATGCATGCTTGTTAACGACGGAAAAGTTTACAAACCTCATGTTTTAAAAGAAGTCCGCGATCCTGTAACGGGCGCGGTGGAAAGAAGCATAAGGCCTGAATTGTTACGCGAAAGCAAGCTATCGCCTGAAATATTTGAATCTGTGCGCCGTGATATGAGAAATGTCATTACGCACGGAACCGCGCAATATCCTTTGAATATTAAATCGGTTCAAATTGCCGGAAAAACGGGAACTGCCGAAGTCGGTTTTATCGACAGATGGCATTCATGGTTTACAGCCTTTGCGCCCTATGACAACAGAAACGCCGAAAACGCGATTGTACTTACCGTTATTGTAGAAGCGGTGAATAACTGGGAATGGTGGGCCCCTTACGCGTCCGCTTTGATTTTTCAGGGATATTTTAACAATCAAACCTACGAAGAGGCGATACGTTCTTTGGGGTTCCAGTATTTGATACCGATACAGGGGCGCAGAGAATGAAGTTTAACGACATACTCAAAATTGATTATTTACTGCTGCTTCCCGTCCTTGTTCTTATTACGCTGGGAATTTTATTTATTTATTCGTCGGGGATAACATCAGCGGGCGAGCAGGTATCGGAAGAATATATCCGTCAAATTATATGGACAACAATAGGGTTAATAATAACGCTTGTTCTCGCGCTTGTAAATTACAGGCGTTTTTACAGCTTATCGGTTTATATATATTTAATTTCGCTTTTGCCGCTGCTTTATACGTTGTTTTTCGGAAGGGTACGCTGGCTTAAAATAGGTTCTTTTGGAATTCAGGCGTCTGAGTTTGTAAAAATAACGGTTATTATTATGCTTGCGCGCTTCCTTGCGGATACTGACAGAAATAAAGACGCGTTTTCCCGTTTTATTATTTCATGTTTTATTACAGTAATACCAATGATTATTGTCGTTGTTCAGCCTGATCTTGGAACAGCGCTTGTATATCTTGCCATTCTTATTACAATGACATTTATGGCGGGCGTTCCAATGCGTTATGTGTCATTTATGCTGTTAGGCATTGCGTTTACGGGCGTTTTTCTGGTTCTCCCGTTATGGCAGTCTTATATTCAAAAGAAATCAATTCCGCTTCTTGCGTTATTAACAAATCCAAAAATTATTTTTATCGTATTGTTATTTGTGTTTTTAATAGCGGCGATTTCACTTTTTGGCTATATTAAATTTAAAAAGACATATTTTTACTGGATTGTTTACGCCTCGGCGATAATTGTTTTTTCACTGGGCGCTTCCTACGCGGGACGGGTTGTTTTAAAAGAATATCAGATTATGCGCCTGATTGTATTTATTGATCCGAACATTGATCCGCGCGGAGCCGGCTGGAACATTATTCAGTCCGTAACGGCAATAGGGGCGGGCGGCCTTACAGGCAGGGGATACCTGCAGGGAACGCAGAGCCATTACCGGTTTTTGCCGGAACAAAGCACGGATTTTATTTTTTCTATTTTTTCCGAAGAATTTGGTTTTATAGGAGGGCTTGTTGTTTTTCTTCTCTTCCTTTTTATAATTATCCGTTTGCTTACAACAATGAAAATTACTACGGATCCTTTCGCTAAATATATCTGCGCGGGTCTTGCGGGAATGTTCAGCTTTCACTTTATGGTCAATGTCGGTATGACGCTCGGCATTATGCCGATAACGGGAATCCCATTGATATTTATGTCATACGGAGGCTCCGCGGTTTTCTCCGGCATGATAGGAATAGGGCTTGTTATGAGCATTTACATAAGAAGGTACAACCGTTAATGAGAGACAGGTATGTTGATCCTGTCGCGGAACTTGGCGGAAAACTCTTAACTGTTGAAAAGCCCGCGCGTTACACGGGCGGCGAATACGGAATCAAGGCAAAAAAAGACGCAAATTTTAAAACGCTTATAGCATTTCCTGATCTATACGAAATTGGCATGGGGAATCAGGCTTTAAAAATTATTTACAACCGCATAAATAATATACAGGGCGTTTCATGCGACCGCGCTTTCGCGCCCGCCCCCGATTTTGAAAAATTGTTACGCAAAAACAATATCCCGCTTTACGGCCTTGACACCGGCATCGCCCTTTCCTGCCTTGATCTTCTTATGTTTACTGTAGGTTACGAGCTGGGGCTTGGCGGCATCCTTTTAATGTTGGACGCTTCTTTTATTCCGTTGCGCTGTACTCAAAGAAGAGAAGAACACCCGATTGTAATAGCCGGTGGACCTGCCGTTTCAAATCCTGCCGCGTTTTCTCCCTTTGCAGACGCGTTCTGGATAGGGGAGGCGGAAGCCGGTTTTTTTGAACTCGTGTATGAACTATCCCATTTAAAAAAGAGCGGGAAGGGCAGGGGGGCGCTGTTGGAAAAAATTTCCGCGCACCCGAATGTTTATGTAAATGGAAAAAACAAAGCGTTACGCGCCATTATATCAGGTTTCGGCGGCGCAGACTCTGACTGCGTAAATCCTTGCGAAGATGAGATCGCGGCGGCCGTGTTTCCCGTTCCCAGCATGAAAATTATCCAGCATCACGGAAGCGTGGAAATAATGCGGGGCTGTCCTAACGGCTGCCGCTTTTGCCACGCGGGTTTTTGGTACAGACCTATGAGGCAAAAAAATTCCCGCCTTATAGAGGCGCAGGTTCGTGATATGGTAACAAAGGGCGGCTGGCATGAAATAAGCCTTTCTTCCCTTTCCTCAGGCGACTATCACGGCATAGAAAACCTTATCGAAAATTTAAACGATAAGTTCCGCGATATGCACGTTTCTTTTCAGCTTCCCTCATTAAAAGTTTCAAGTTTCTCGCTTGCGCTGTTGGAAAAAATATCCGTTACAAGGAAAAGCGGGCTTACCTTTGCTGTTGAGACACCGCAGGATTCGTCGCATAATGCGTGGCAGATGTCCGTTAACAAGGAAGTAACTCTTGATTCCGTTACGGCGATACTTAACGAAGCCAAGAAACGCGGCTGGAAAACGGCAAAGTTTTATTTTATGATAGGTCTTCCGGTTCCGGTTTCCGATAAATCAGAAGAAGAGGAAATTGTCAATTTTATTACCGTTCTGGGGCGCAGGACGCGAATGCATTTTAACATCAATGTAGGGCTGTTTATTCCAAAACCCCACACCCCATATCAATGGTCGCCTCAGTTGGACTCAAACCTTGCCATAGAAAAAGTGGATTTTATCCGAAGCAAGTTAAAGCCGCTTGGACACAAGGTAAGCGTCCCGGATACGTTAATTTCCCAAATTGAGGGCATTATAAGCAGGGGGGATGAAAGGGCGGGCTTTCTCTTTGAACAAGCCTATCTTGCGGGCAGCAGGCTTGACGCCTGGAGCGAATATATCAGCAGGGAAAAATGGCTTTCTATTTTTGAAGAAAACAAAGAAATGATTTCTTCCTTCATGAAAGGCAATAACGAGCTTCCCTGGCAGGATATTGATTCCTGCGTATCTAACGGTTACATAAAAAGCGAAAAAGAAAAATCCGACAATTCACGGTTGACTCCTACATGTAAGGAAAAATGCAGTTTATGCGGAGTGTGCGGCAAAGATATTAAAATTATTGAGAATAATGACAATGCGGGTTCAACATCAAATATATCCTTTTGTTCGGATAAAAACGACATTTTTGTAAACCTTCAAAATGACAAGGTTTACAAAAACAAAATGGACCCGGATATTTACAGGCTGTTGTTTAGTTTCAGTAAATCCGCAAGCGCCGTTTTTCACGGACATCTCAGTCTTATAGAGATATTTTCAATGGCGTTTATCCGGGCAGGCGTTCCCGTGATGTATACAAAAGGCTTTAATCCAATCGCCAAGATGGAATTTGCCTCTCCGTTGACTACTGGAATAAGCTCGGCTTGCGAGATAGCCTCGGTTGATTTTCTTGCCCCTTATGAACCTGAAAGGTTTATATCGGAAATGAACTCTAAATTGCCCCAGGGTTTCCGTATAGAAAACGCCGTAAGTTACTATATTCAGTCGGGAATGAAAAAACATTCGCTGTCGTCGTTATTATGGGGCTTTGGATACGCGGACAACGGGAAAACGGATTATGTTAAAGCCTCAGAAGAAAAAGCCTACAGGCAGGAACGCCTTAAAGAATGTGATACGGTTTTTTCCCTGAAACGTAATTATGTCCTTGCAAGGAATGTAACAGACAGCAAGGATCCCGAATGGTCGTCATATTTCGACGCGTATAATACCCTGTATATTGGTAGACAGAATAAGCATTATGATTAGTGGAATAAATGCGGAATTTCACGGATAAAGATAAATTGCGCGCCGAAACACCGCATAACTCTTTTTATGCCGTTAACTATCAGGAAGTTT
>Ga0268262_10002189_pt1 | contig 22961 bp, 21 predicted proteins | sample TergutNc150P3_FD_190354 | JGI IMG/M metagenome (GOLD analysis project Ga0268262, IMG submission 190354) | Nasutitermes corniger P3 segment gut microbial community from laboratory colony in Florida, USA - Nc150 P3 (SPAdes) (version 2) | ecosystem: Host-associated > Arthropoda: Insects >...
GCACCGTGGTGGCGTCCAGGTGGCTGAAGATCGCGGCGGGGGCGGGGTCGGTCAGGTCGTCGGCGGGCACGTAAATCGCCTGCACGGAGGTGATGGAGCCGTCGATGGTGCTGGCGATGCGCTCCTCCAGCTCACCCAGCTCCGTCTGGAGCGTCGGCTGGTACCCCACGGCGGAGGGCATGCGCCCCAGCATCGCCGAGACCTCGTTGCCCGCCTGCACGTAGCGGAAAATATTATCGATGAACAGCAGCACATCCCGGTGCATGACATCCCTGAAGTACTCTGCCATGGTGAGGCCCGTCAGGGCGACGCGCATGCGCGAGCCGGGCGGCTCGTTCATCTGGCCGAAGGCCATGGCCGTGTTGGCGATGGCCCCGGAGCTGCGCATGTCGTGCACCAGGTCGTTGCCCTCGCGGCTGCGCTCGCCCACGCCCGCGAACACGGAGTAGCCCCCGTGCCCGTGGGAGATGTTGTGGATGAGTTCCATGATGAGCGTGGTCTTGCCAACGCCCGCCCCGCCGAACAGGCCGATCTTGCCGCCCTTGGCGTAGGGCGCGAGGAGGTCGATCACCTTGATGCCCGTCTCGAAGAACTGCGTGGCGGGGTGCAGCTTTTCAAAGGAGGGCGACGGCCGGTGGATGTCCCAGCGCTCCTGAGCCGCGATGGGGCCCTCCCTGTCGATGGGCTCGCCAAGCACGTTCACCACGCGGCCGAGTACGGCCTCGCCCACCGGCACGGTGATGCCGTGGCCCGTGTCGCTGACGGCCTCGCCGCAGCACAGGCCCTCGGTGGCTTCCAGCGCCACGCAGCGCACCACCCCGGGCGACACATGCGCGGATACCTCCATATGCGTCCCGCTGCCGGTCACCAGGAGGGTGTCTGTTTTCGGCTCGGCGTCGGCGGGGAAGCGCACGTCCAGCACGGGGCCGCTGATTTTGATGATGGTGCCTTGGGATTCCATGGTATGTCTCCTTTATACAAACAGCGCGCTGGAAATCTCCGCGATCTCCTGCGTCACGGCGGCCTGGCGGGCCAGGTTGTATTCCTGGCGCAGCTTGCCGAGCATCTCGTCGGCGTTGCGGGTGGCGCTCTGCATGGCGGTCATGCGGGAGGTGTGCTCGCTGGCGTAGGAGTGCATGAGCGCGCCGAAGAGGTAGCCCACGAGGTACTGCGGCACCAGCTCGTTGAACACCTCGGTCTCGCGGGGGTGGTACAGGATTTCGTGGGGCTGCTCGGTGCCGTCCACGTCCACGAAATCGCTGATGCGCAGCGGCAGCACGCGGTGGATCATGGGCGCGCCGGCCACGCCGCCGTGGAAGGGCGTGTAGATGATGAACACCTGGTCGGTCTCCTGGTTGTCGTAGAGCTCCAGGACATAGTCCGTCAGCTGCCGGGCGTTGTAGAGCGAGGGGTCCTGCGTCACGCCGGGCAGCTGCAGGTCCGGCGCGGCGCCGCGGGCGCGGAAGAACGCGTCGCCCATGAGCCCCACGGACACCAGGTGCATGTCCTCCCGGGCCTTCACCTTGCCGCCGATCTCCTCCCAGGCGAAGCGCAGCAGGCTGGTGTTATACGCCCCCGCCATGCCCTTGTCGGCCGAAACGACGATGTACGTGCGCTTCTGGTGCGAGTGCCAGGTGAGGTAGGGGTGGTCGGCCAGGTGGGGCGAGAGCAGCAGATCCTTCATCACGCTCTGCACCTGCGCGAGGTACAGCCGGTTGTATTCCATTTTGGGGATAACTTTTTTCGCCCTTGCAGTTGCCACCAGCTGCATGGCGTTGGTGATCTTGCGCGTCTCCTCCACCGCGCCGATGCGGTGGCGGATTTCATTGGCTTTGGGCATTTGTTTCTTCCTTCAAAAACCGCTTGATGTACACCACCAGCATCTCCCTGTCCGCCTTGCTGAGCTTGCCCGTGCTGTCGATGGCGCGCATAGTGCCCACGCAATTTTCCCGCAGGTAGTCCAGCAGGCCCGCCCGCGTCTCGGGGATTTGCTTCGGCGGGATGTCCTGCAACAAATCCTCCTCGAAGGCCACCAGCACGGCCACCTGCTCGGCCAGGGTCATCACGTCGTCCTGCCGCTGCTTGAGCAGCTGGGTCAGGCGTTCCCCCCGGCGCAGCAGCTGGGTGGTGGATTCGTCGATGTCCGCGCCGAACTGGGCAAAAATCGCCGTGTCGCGGTATTGCGCCAGGTCCAGGCGCAGCGAGCCCGAGACGTCCTTCATGGCCGGGTGCTGGGCCGCGCGCCCAACGCGCGACACCGACAGCCCCACGTTGAGCGCCGGGCGCACCCCCGCGTTGAACAGCTCGCTTTCGAGATAAATCTGCCCGTCGGTGATGGAGATCACGTTGGTGGGGATGTAGGCGGAGACGTCGCCCGCCATGGTCTCGACGATCGGCAGGGCGGTGATGGAGCCGCCGCCGAGCTCCTCGCTGAGCTTGGCCGCGCGCTCCAGCAGGCGGCTGTGGAGGTAGAACACGTCCCCGGGGTAGGCCTCGCGGCCGCTGGGCCTGCGCAGCAGCAGGGACATCGAGCGGTAGGCCTGGGCGTGCTTGCTCAGGTCGTCGTAGACGATGAGGACGTCCTTGCCGCGGTGCATGAATTCCTCGGCGATGGCGCAGCCCGCGTAGGGGGCGAGGTATTGCAGCGTGGCGCGGTCGTCGGCCGTGGCGGCCACGATCACGGTGCGGTCCATCGCGCCCTTTTTGCGCAGGGTATCCGCCACCTGCGCCACGGTGGAGCCCTTCTGCCCGATGGCGCAATAGACGCAGTAGGTGTTGTCGTCGCGCTGGTTGAGCATCGCGGCCAGGGCGATGGAGGTCTTGCCGGTCTGCCTGTCGCCGATGATGAGCTCGCGCTGCCCGCGCCCAATGGGGATCATGCTGTCCACGGCCAGCAGGCCGGTCTCCATGGGCCGGCTCACGGGGGAGCGGTCCATGATGGCCGGGGCGGGGCACTCCACCGGGCGGTACTTCGCCGCCTTCAGCGGCAGGCCGTCCAGGGGCTGGCCGATGGGGTTGATGATGCGCCCGAGCAGCTCGGGCCCCACGCAGATATCCGCCACGTGGCCCGTGCCCTGCGCCCGCGCGCCCGTGCGCAGCTCGCCCGCGCCGGAGAGCATCACCGCGCCCACGCCGTTCTCGCGCAGGTCCAGGGCCATGCCATAATAAGACTCGCCCTCGGTGTCGCTTTCGAAGGCCAGGATTTCGCCGTAATGGCTGCTGGAAAGGCCCTCGACCTGCACCACCTCGTCCATCACGGAGGAGACGGTGCCGTAGTCGCCGTCGAGGGGCTTATAGCGGAAGGTCTTGATGCGCCCGACGAGGTCGTTCTCCGCCTGGGCCGCGGCCGGGCTCCTGGGCGCGTTGGCGGGCAGGTGCTCGGAGCGCTTGAGGTGCTGCTGCATGTTCTGCAGCTGCGAGCGGATGCAGGCGTCGTAGAGCCTGCCCTCCACCAGCGCGGTGAACCCGCCGATGAGCTCGGGCGCGACGAGGACCTCGAATTGGACCTCGCGCCCGAGCGCCCGGGTAAACTGCTCCGCCAGCTGCGCGGTTTCCTCCGCCGACATCGGCTTCGCCACCCGCAGGACGCCCTTGATGGCCTGGTCGTTCACGCGGTATCACCTCCGCTGTGCTCGGCGAAATAGGCCTCCGCCGCGTGCAGGGTATCCTGCGTGCTGAAGTTTTCCCGCAGGATCTGCGCGGCGATCTCGGTCGCCAGGTCGATCACGTCGCCGCGCAGGCCCTCCATGGCCTTGTCGTGCTCGGCCTGGGCGGCGGCCTGGGCCCGCTCCACGATGGCGCGGCCCTCCGCCTTGGCGCTTTCCTCCATGGCCCGGGCAGATTCGTTCGCGGCGCCGGTGATCTCCAGCGCGCGCGTGCGGGCTTCCTCCTCGGCCGCGGCGATTTTACCGGCCGCCTGGGCGCGTAAATCCTCGGCCTCCGCGCGGGCCCGCTTCGCCTCGTCCAGGGCGGCGGCGATGCGCTCGCCGCGCGCCTTCATGAACTTGCGCGTGGGCTTGTAGACCAAAAACCGCACGATCACGAACAGGATGATCATGTTGGCGATGTGGAGGAGGATATCCTCCCAATGCAGGTTCGACAAAATGCTCCCGTCCATACGTTCAGCCTTTCACAAACAGGATGATCAGCGCGACAAGCAGGCCATAGATGGCGGTGGATTCCGTCAGCGCCAGGCCCAGCAGCAGGACGCCCTGGATTTTGCCGGAGGCCTCCGGCTGCCGCGCCACGGCGTCGACCGCGTGCCCGGTGGCCAGGCCCATGCCCAGGCCCGCGCCCGCGCAGGCGATCATGCAGATGGCTGCCCCGATGACTGCCAGGTTCATGTGAAATTCCCTCCTAATTTTCGGTTTCCGAAGCCTCCGCGATATACGAAAGCGTCAGCGTGATGAAGATAAACGCCTGTATCAGCGGGTGGAACACGTTGAAATACAGCCCCGCCACGCTGGGCAGCGCCACGGCGAAGTTCCCCATGGCGTAGTACAGCAATTCGATGATGATCATGCCGCCGAACATGTTGCCGAACAGCCGGCAGGCCATGGAGATCGGCGCCACCATGTCCGAGAGCACGAGGAAGGGGTTGCGGAACGCCTTCATCCGCCCGCGCAAGCCCCGGCGCTTGAAGCCGTAGTAGTTGACCAGGAAGAAGGTGATCAGCCCCAGGGCGAGGGTCATGGTGATGTCCGTCGTCGGGGCGCGTATGTCCAGCAGCTCCACGAAGGCGCTGGCCACCAGCAGCAGCGCCAGCGAGAAGATATACGCGCCGAAGGAATCGCCCATGCCGTGCAGCTTGCTGCCGACATAGCTGTCCAGGCCCTCCACGGCGGCCTCGAGCGCCTGCTGCGGGCCCTTCGGGTTGTCCTTCAGGCGGGGGGCCAGGGCAAAGCGGTATACCAGCGCCAGCGCCAGCACCGCCGCGAGGATGCCCCAGGTGGTGAGCACCGTTTGGCTGACGCGGAACGCGTGCCCGAACAGCGCGATTTCCACCGGCTCGGGGAACAGCTCGACAGGAAACTCCTTCATGATCTTTGCGGTTCACTTCTTCCGTAAATGAATTGCCCACGGGACGGCGAGCAGGATCAGCGAGCCCGCGCAGGCGCAGCCGAACCAGGGCAGCAGGGCAGGGGAGAGCAGCGCGTACAGGACGAGCCCCGTCACCGAAACCAGCACGCCGCCCAGGAGCCAAAGCCCGCCGCGCCTGCGGCCGAGCCTTTTGCAGCCCGCCGCCAGCAGCGCGCAGTTCAGCGCCCCGGCGGCCAGCCCGGCGGCCAGCGCGAGCACGCGCACAAGCATCACCCCAATGGAACTATTATAGCTTTCCGCGCGGCAAAATACAAGAGCCAACCTGCACAAGCCTTTTCGGCCCGCGGGCGGTTTTATTGTGAACTTTTCAAATTTTGCTTGCAATGGGCGGGGAATCGGTGTAAAATGGCATCAACGCGAACAAAAATAAGAGAAGAAAGCGTGGACACGATGCAGCTGAGGACCTACACCCCCTTGGAGCGCAACATGTACCTGGCAGGCCTGTTCGGGCAGAACATCATCTTCAGCGTCGCCGCGGGCTTCACGAACTACTACATGCAAAGCGTGCTGTTCATCCCGGTGAGCATCATCGGCGTGACGCTGGTGATCGCCCAGGTGTGGGACGCCTTCAACGACCCCATCATGGGCACCATCGTGGACAAAACCCGCACCAAGTGGGGCAAATGCCGCCCCTACCTGCTCTTTGTCCCGGTGATCAACGGGGTGATCACCATGCTGTGCTTCCTGTGCCTGCCCTACGACAACGGCGCGGGGGCGAGCGCCGCGCACAACGCCCTGATCGCGCTGTGGGCGGGCGGGTTCTACGTCCTCTGGGGCATGACCTACACCGCGGGCGACATCCCCCTGTGGGGCATCTCGGCGCTGATGACCGAGGACGAGAAGCACAGGCAGAAGCTCCAGGCGGGCGCGCGCCTGGCCGCGGGCATCGGCTCGGCCGTGGCGGTCCTGGGCTTCCAGCCGGCGGGCCTGTGGCTGGGGGAACTGCTCACCAAGTCAAAACAGCTTCCCGCGGAAATCGAGGCGGGCAAGCGCCTGGGCTTCATCCTGGTGGCGCTGGCGCTCACCGTGGTCGGCGTTGCCACCTTCCAGCTGGCGGGCGTCTTTACCCGGGAAAAGATCACGCCCTCCAAAAAAGTAAACAAGGTGGGCGAGAACTTCCGGATGATGTGGCGCAACAAGCCCTTCCGCCAGGTGCTGGTGTCCGGCGTCCTCGCGGGGCCGCGCAACCTGGTGATGATCATCGCGCTCACCTTGGTGACGTATTACTTCGCCGGGGGGAAGGGCGGCACGACGATGATCTACATCGCGCTGGTGGGCGGGGGCACCTTCGCGGGCATGTTCGTTTCCATGGCGCTGGTGCCCAAGCTGCTCGATCGCTTCACCAAGCGCAACCTTTACCTCGCCTCCAACCTGCTGGAGGTTGTCCCCGACTTCGCCATGTTCGGGCTGTTCCTGCTCTCCACGAAGGTGGCCGGCGGCCTGACGGCCTGGCCGCTGCTCATCCCCACGATACTGATCTTCACCGTGAAGGGCGTGTGCCTGGGGCTGTTCAGCACGGTGCAGACCGCCATGATCGCGGACGCCGTGGACTACGAGGACTATACCAACCACATCCGCCCGGACGCGGTGTTCTTCTCGGGCCAGACCTTCATCGTGAAGATCGGCAGCGGCCTTTCGCAGGTCATCTACGCGGGCCTGTGCGGCCTGGTGATGTTCTCCGGCAGGAACGTGCAGCTGCTCCAGGGCCTGATGGACGCCGGCGGCCAGCCCCGCGACCTGATGCAGTACGGCTCCGACGCCGTGGTATTTACGGGCGCGCTGGGCTCCCTCACGGCGGACCGGCTCTTCTGGTTCATGGCCATGATGTTCTTCGCCGTCACCGTCCTGCCGGCCGTCAGCAGCGTGCTGGCCGCTTTGCCTATGTTCAAATACGCGCTTTCGCCGGAGAAATACGCGCAGGTGCTCAAGGCGCTGCAGGAGCGCAGGCGGGCCGAAGGGGAACTGGTGGAGGAGGCGTACACCAAATAAATACAAGGGCCGGTTCTGTGTGAACCGGCCTGTTTTTACCAATGACTAGCAAAGCTGCTGCGCGATGCCCTCGAACTTCGTGCGGGCCTGCTCCACCATCTGCTGGGGCGCGGGCGGGACTTGATACCAGCCGCGCTTGTGCATCTCGCAGAACACGTGGCCCTGGATGCCCTGCTCGTCGCGCAGGATGTTGAGCATGTCGTTCTTCAGGTTCTGGTCGCTGCACTCGCCCGCGTAGGTGTTGAAGTGCGCCGTGACCTGCTTCTGCGAGGACAGCATGTCGGTCAGGATCTCCTGGTCCTGTAGCGTCTGTTTTTCCATGGTATCTCCTTTCTAAGCTTTTAGCAGAGGTGCCCCATCAGGGTGTCGTAGTGCTGCTTGTGGCGGCCGGCCATCTGTTCGGCCGAGGCGCGAATCTGCGGGTCCTGGGCCTGCTGCGCGTAGGCGCGGTATTTCTTCACCAGCAGCTGCTCCGTGCCGAGCGCCTCCTCCAGCGAGGTGAGCTCCTTTTGCGTCAGGTTGGTCATGGATTGGTCCTCCTTATGATTTTTGTCTTGTGACATGCTTAGTTTGCGCGGGGCGGGGCAGGGGAATGCGCGGGAAATGATGGGGGCTGGATTGGTTATATTGAACAAAAATATTGATAAATATATTAAATATATATGCAATGCATGGAAATTCATCTTTCTTATTTACATTATAGTCCGAGGGTGGTATGATTAATAGGGCAAATAAATTGCACGAAGGGGAGGAATTTCTGTATGAAATGCAACATAGCGCGGCGGGCGGGCCAGGCCCCGCCTGTGCTGGCGATGCTGGCGCTGCTGCTAACGGTGGGGGTGGTGGCCACAACGCCCCTGGCCATGGCAAAATATGTGGCCAGCGGCACGGTCAGCGCAAGCGCAAGGGTGGCGAAGTGGGACGTCAAGTTCACCACGCAGCCGGATACCGCTGACACGAACCCCACCGTATACAAATCACGCATCCATAGGCAAATCCCAGCTACCGGTGATTTCGATGCAAATCCTGCTCTTATTACTACTACCACCACAACAACCCGTGTCACAACCCTTGGGCCGGAAAGCAGGACCTTCGCAATCCAAAACAACAGCGAGGTGATGGCGGACATCACGAATCTCCAGCTGCGTTATGTGATCACCGACACGGGCGCCGTCACCGTGTCAAGCGGCACCGTGGCGTCGGCGGCGAACAGCCACGGCGCTTACCAGCTTTCGCTCAATGCAGGCGGCAGCGTGACGACGCCCGCCACCGGCACCTACCGTTTCCCTATCGGGGCAACGGGCACCTTCACGATCAGCATACAGGCGACAGACCGCACGGCGGCGCATCCCGGCATCCGTAAATACAGGGTGTCCTTCGACGCCACGCAAGTAGATTAGGGAGGGAAGTTATATGAAGCCGAAACGAAATTTCATATGGCGCACGATTTACGTTTTGATGGCGCTGGTGCTCGCCACCACCTCGCTCACGCTGACCAACGCGAAATATGTCTCCAAGGACGTCCTCATATCCAATGAATTCAAGGTATACAACCTCATAGCGTATACCTTCCAGAATGTCCGCTATAGCGACCAGGAATACACATGCGCAAACGCTCCCGCGGGCGAATGGGCCTTTTTCGCCAGGGGCACGCACAGCCGGGATAATACCCCCACAGGAAAGCCGGGCGTCTTTCTTGGTATTTATCGCAAAGCAACCGCCGGTTACTTTACCATAGGCACCAAGCGCGGGGGGAACAGAGCCGTCAACAGCGGTGGCCAACCCGGCAGCGGCGGCGCTTGCGCATATATTTTCGATAACATTGCACGCCCCACCTCAAACCCCGGCAATACCGACAACTGGGTCGTGGTGGCAGGTGGTGGCGGCGGTAAAGGCGTTGGCAATAACAGCCCCAACAACAGGGGCGGCGATGCCGGCGGACAGTCGGGGAATACGAGTTCGTGGTGGTTCTGGAACGGGCCCGTTGCGCCTATAGCCGACGGGGGAGTTGTTGAGCCATCGCCGACTTATCCCACGTGGTCTGAGCTCGGATTTATGGGCGGCTATGGAGCTACCGCGAATAACAGCAATGGGAACAGCTGCGGGCCGACGACAGACAGGACCAATACAACAGCGGCAGGCGGCGGCGGCGCGGGCGTCACCGGAGGCAGAGCCAAAGGCGGCGATGGAGGTAACAGGAGCATTGCTATAAACGGCGCTGACGGCGGGGACGGCGGATGGTTCAGCGGCGGCAACGGCGGTAACTATTCGACCTCCATCTATAACACCGGCGGCGGCGGCTGCGGCGTATGGGGCGGCGGCGGCGGCGGCGCCGGCGGTAGTCCTCCGTCAGGCGGCGGCGGCGGCGGGTCCTCGTTTTCGGGGGCCATAGCCGTAGTGCCTACCTCAAGCGGCACGACTTATAAGGATTACGCCCTCGACTATTTTTGGGAGTTGGTTGGCGACAAACACACCACCACCACCGGCAGTGTCAATACCTATGATCAGGACGGATGGATCATTTTGGTTTGGCTGGGGCCGTGATGTGACGGAAAAACACAAGCGCGCAGGGGAAACAAAGCCCCTGCGCGCTGTGCATGTGTTGACCTACGCGGTCGCGGAATAAGCCCCGGTGCTGGCCCCCATGCTCGTGCCCGCGATGCCCAGGCTCACGGAAAGGGCGCGGTCCACGCGCTGCATGTCGCGGGCCTCCAGGTTGCCCATGCGCTCCTTCAGGCGGCGCTTGTCGAGGGTGCGCACCTGCTCGAGCAGCACAATGGAGTCCCTGGCAAGGCCGCTGCCGTCGGCGTCCACCTTGATATGGGTGGGCAGGTCGGTCTTGTATTTCTGGCTGGTGATGGCCGCCGCGATGACGGTGGGGCTGAACTTGTTGCCCACGTCGTTCTGCACGATCAGCACCGGCCGGATGCCGCCCTGCTCCGAGCCCACCACGGGGCTGAGGTCTGCGTAAAAAATATCCCCGCGTTTCACTGTCACGTTTATCACTCTCCGTCGTTTTAATGGCAACTTTATTTTTGCCACTTAAGCGCTGGTTTAATCACGAAGGCAAAAAAGTTGGAGAGCCCCTGCCTTCCCTAACACTATATGAAGCACGGCGGAATCCGGGAACGGGAACAATTCAGGTTGACAGGCCGCGGGCTGGGGTGCTATACTTATCACAGGGCATATATGAGCGCCTACCGATATTACCCCGCGGAGAGCGGCACGTATACCTTCGAAATTCTTGCCCCCAAATCCATCCATACGTATTGTCTTATCAATGTTATGGTCAATGGCTTGAATGATTGGGATGATTCTGATGTGTTTTACGGGGGCACCAAAACCGTCTGCCTGGAGGGTGGAGACGAATGTTTCGTAATCGCCCAGGCAATCAACAGGACAATAGGATCAACAGACACCTTCCAACTGGTGGTGCGAAAAGCTGTGCAGAAATGGTGGCAAACCCTGCCCCCCTGGCTGCAATGGATTTTGCGCTGGCTCTGCTTCGGCTGGATTTGGATGGCGCTTTAGCAGCCGCAGGGCAAACCTCCGTCACACCGGTAAAAAGGGCTTGAAAAGGGCAAAAAACTATGATATAATGGAATCCGGATTGAACGTAGATGTGTGGGGAGGGCGCTATGGACTGGATTGCGCGTACCAATGAGCAATTGCGCAAGCGCTTCGGCGGGCGGTTCGCCGTCCGCGCGCAGCGGGAGCACCTCGTTTTGGAGGGGGAGGGCGGCGGCTGGCAGGATATCGTGGAGGCCGGGTTCCTCGCCGCGAAGGCCGCGAAGCATAAAATACTAGGCTGCTTGGTGAACGACGTAAAGTACACCGGGGCGGCCCCCGCGCCCATGCGTGTGCCGGGGCGCGAGGACGATGCCCTGGAGGGGGCGCACCCCGATATACTGGTCATCGGCGGCGGGGTGGTGGGCTGCGCCATCGCGCGGGAGCTCACCCGGTGGAAGCTGGACGTGCTGCTGGCCGAAAAGGAGTGCGACGTCGCCCTCCAGGCCAGCTCGCGCAACGACGGCATGATCCACCCCGGGCTGGATTTGCACAAGAACAGCCTGAAATACGCGTACAACCGGCGCGGCAACGCCATGTACGACCGGGTGTGCGCCGAGTTGGAGGTGCCCTTCACGCGGGAGGGGCAGTACCTGTGTTTCCCGAAGAAAATACCCACGGCGCTGCTGTACATTACGAAATTATATTGGCGGCATTTAGGCGTGCCCAATCAGGTGCTGGGCAAAAAGGCGCTGTTCCGCATCCTGCCGAACCTGCACCCGGGGCTGGGTTGCGGGCTGTATTTCCCCACGGCGGGCAGCGTGTGCCCGTATAACCTCACCATCGCCTACGCGGAAAACGCCATACAGAATGGGGCGAAGGTCAGCCTGAACACCGCCGTGCTGGGCATGGAGGTCGAAGACAATCAAATTCAGGCCGTGCACACCAACCGGGGGACGATTTATCCCAAGGTGGTGGTCAACGCGGCGGGGGTGTTCGCGGAAGACGTGGCCGCCATGGCGGGCGACCGGTTCTTCTCCATCCACCCGCGGCGCGGCACCAACAGCATCCTGGACAAGAAGGCCGGGCTGATCGCGCGGTACCACGCCAGCACGCTGCTCACCGGGCACGCCAAGGGGGCGCACACCAAGGGCGGCGGGGTGATCCGCACCGTACATAACAACCTGCTGCTGGGCCCGGACGCCGTGGAGACCCCCGAGAAGGAAAATTTTGCGACGTCGCGGGAGTCCATCCAAACGGTGTTCGACAAGCAGCGCAAGACCAGCGAAAAGCTGAACCAAGGGCAGATTATCACGTATTTCACGGGCGTGCGCGCGGCGACCTTCGAAGAAGATTTTGTGATACGCCGCGGGCTGTATACGGAAAATATCGTCCACGCGGCGGGGATACAGTCCCCGGGTCTTACCGCCGCGCCGGCCATCGCGGAGGACATCGCCAAGCTGGTGCTGGAGCAAGTCAAAGCCGAAAAGAACGAGGCGTTCGACCCGCACCGCCCGGCGATTGTGAACGCGGCGGAGCTCCCGGAGGCCGAGCGGGACGCGCTCATCGCAAAGGACCCGGACTACGGGGTGATCCTCTGCCGCTGCGAGCAGGTGAGCCGGGGGGAGATCCTCGCGGCGCTGCGGCGGCCGTTGCCATGCGACAGCGTGGACGGGGTCAAGCGCCGTGTGCGCGCGGGGATGGGGCGGTGCCAGGGCGGGTTCTGCGGGCCGCTGGTGGCGCAGATTATCGCCAAGGAATTGAACATCCCGCTGGAACAGGTGCGCAAGAGCGGCGCGGGCAGCGAGATACTTTTCGGCTCCACGAAAGGGGGCGAAGCGCATGGCTGAGAAATACGATGTCGTTGTGATCGGCGGGGGGCCCGCGGGGCTGGCGGCGGCGATCGCGTCGAGCCAGGCCGGGGCGCATACCCTGCTCATCGAGCGGGAGCCGCGGCTGGGGGGCATCCTCAAGCAATGCGTGCACGACGGCTTCGGGGTCATCCGCTTCGGCGAGAAGCTGGCCGGGCCGGAGTACGCGCAACGATATATCAATGAGTTGAAGGGCACGGATGTCGAAGTGGCTTTGCTGACCTTCGTGGACCATATCGAGCCGAACGAGGGGGGATTCGCCCTCACCCTGGTGAGCGCGCAGGGCATGCGGCGCGCTCAGGCCCGGGCCGTGGTGCTGGCCACGGGCTGCCGTGAGCGCACGGCCCGGCAGGTGGCCATCCACGGTACGCGGCCAGCGGGGGTGCTCACGGCGGGGGCGGCGCAGTATTACACGAACATTTTGGGGCAGCTGCCCGGGCGGCGCTGCGTGGTGCTGGGCTCGGGCGACATCGGGCTGATCATGGCGCGGCGGCTGACGCTCGAGGGGGCCGAAGTGCTGGGCGTCTATGAGGCCAGGCCCATCCCCAGCGGGCTGCCGCGCAACATCGCGCAGTGCCTGAACGACTTCGATATCCCGCTGCATTTGAGCAAGACCGTCACGCGGTGCTTCGGGCACGAGCGCCTGGAGGCCGTGGAAATTGCTTCAGTTGACGAAAAGATGACGCCCCTGCCCGGTTCCGAAGAGATTATCGAATGCGATGCGCTGATCCTTTCCGTGGGGCTGATCCCCGAAAACGAGCTCGCCGAGACCCTGGGCGCTGCGCTGCACCCCGTCACGCGCGGGCCCGTGTGCGACCAGAATGGGCAGACGCAGGTGCCGGGGCTGTTCAGCTGCGGCAACGCGGCACACGTGAACGACTTGGTGGACTACGTGAGCGAGAGCGGCGCGGCGGCAGGGCGCGCTGCCGCAATGTATGCAATGAACAATGAACAATTAACAATGAACAATTATGCGGAGCTCAAGGTGGATGATAAATTCCTCTACGCCATGCCGCAGCGCGTTGATTTGTCCGGCTCGCCGGAGGAGCTGGTCGTGTATTTCCGCTCCCGGGACGAGCGGGGCCGGACGAGGTTTTGCGCACGGGTTGGGGAAAAAGTGCTGCTGAAGAAGACCTTCCAGCAGCTGCGCCCGCCCGAGATGGAGCGGGTTACGCTGAAACTTGCGGGGGCTGAGTTGAAGGCCGGGGATGAGATATGCCTGGAGATGGAGTAGTCAAGAAAATATTTTTAGGAAGGCAATATCATGAAGAAAATCATCTGTATTTGCCTGGCCGTTTGTTTGCTTGCGGGTCTTTTCGCCTGTGATTGGAGCAAGGACGAGCCGACCGCCGCTGTTCCCACAACGGCAGAGGCCGCGACGACGGAGTTCATCCCCGGGTCAATCCGGCTCATGGAGGCAAGACGCATTCACGAGAGCTTGCCGGAGTTCACGTTCACGCTCATCGGCGATCCCGATGAGGAAGACAGCGCTTTCGTCCAAGCGATTGTTGTCATCGCACAGGGGTTCTATCAAAAACTGGATGTGCTTGAGTCGGTGAGCCTTGACTATTGGGGCGACAACGGCCCGGTGTTCGCGGACTTCAACAATGACGGCTACCTGGATATGCAACTGATCAAATATTGGAACTACATGAACAGCACACCCTCGATCTTCTGGCTGTGGGATAACGACGCCCGCCAATTCGCGCGCAACGAGCAGTTGGAAGAACTCAGCGAGGAATCCATCATATCCGTGGAGGACGATGGGCGGGTTAGAGGCTACTCACGCCCGGCGAACGACGACAACAGCACCTCGTATTATTCCTATATGGACGGCGCGTTCGTCTTGGTGGAAAGCAAGCATGTCACCCGCGAGTTCGACGACGACGACAACGCATACTGGATTGAGGAGATTTCCAAGCTGGTTGACGGCGAAATGCAGGTTGTCAGTACAACAAGAACGAGGTGGTAGACCAATGACCGAACTCATCTGCATCACCTGCCCGGCGGGCTGCAAGCTGCAGGCGGAGCTGACGCCCGACGGCGGCGTGAACGTGACCGGCAACGCCTGCAAGCGCGGCGTCGGTTTCGCGCTGGCGGAGCTGACGCACCCCATGCGCACGCTGTGCTCCACGGTGCGCACGGCCTTCGCCGCGTGCCCGATGATCCCCGTGCGCACGGATAGGGAGATACCCAAGGGGAAAATGCGGGAGGTCATGCGGCTGCTGACGGGCGTCGTGCTCGACAGGCAAGTGGCCTGCGGCGACATCGTGGTGAGCCTCGCCCCCATCTGCGAGGGAAATATGATCGCGACCAGCGATTGGTTAATGGAGGTATAAGCTATGCCGAACGAACCCCTTGTCCTGACCATCGACATGGGCACGCAGAGCGCCCGCGCCCTGCTGTGCGACCCCAAGGGCGAGATTCTCGCCAAGGCGCAGAAGAGCTACAGCCCGCCGTATTTCTCGAAGCAGCCGGGCTGGGCCGAGCAGACGCCCGCCTTCTATTGGGAGGCCATCTGCGAGTGCTGCCAGAAGCTCAAACGCCAGCAGGAGGCCCGGTGGGGCGATATCGCCGCGGTGACGATCAGCACCATCCGCGACAGCTGCGTGTGCCTGGACGAGCGCATGGAGCCCCTGCGGGACGTCATCCTCTGGCTGGATACGCGGGAATCGGGCAACACGAAAATCCCGGGGGCCGTCGGGGCGCTGTATAAGCTGGCGGGTGTGACGGACACCGTGAAGCTGCAGCGGCGGGTCTCCGCCTGCAACTGGATCGCCGAGCATGAGCCGGCGCTCTGGAAAAAGACCGCGAAATTCGCGCTGCTCTCCGCGTGGCTGAACTATAAGATGTGCGGCAATCTCGCGGACGCCGTCGCCAGCACGGTGGGGCACGTGCCGTTCTCGAACAAGACGCGCAAGTGGATGGCCCCGAACGACCTGGCGCGGCCCATCTTCGATGTGCGGGACGACCAGTGCTACGATTTGGTGTATGCCGGGGAGACGCTGGGGCGCGTCACGGCGCAGGCGGCGGCGGAGACGGGCATTCCCGCGGGGCTGCCGCTGGTCGCCACGGGCAGCGACAAGGCCTGCGAGACCCTGGGGCTCGGCTGCATGGCCCCCGACATCGCCGCGCTGAGCTTCGGCACCACGGCCACGGTGGAGGTCACGTTGCCGGGCTACGTGGAGCCCTTCCCCTTCCTGCCGCCCTACAACTCCGTGATGCCGGGGTTCTACACCCCCGAGGTGGAGGTCTACCGGGGCTACTGGCTGGTGAGCTGGTTCAAGCGGGAGTTCGCCGCCACGGAGCGCGACGAGGCCGCGGCCCTGGGGGTCAGCCCCGAGGAGGTGCTCAACCGGCGGCTGGGGGAAATTCCCCCGGGCTGCGGCGGGCTGATGCTGCACCCCTACTTCACGCCGGGCCTCACCATGCCGCACGCGCGCGGCTCGCTGATCGGCCTTTCGGACAGCCACACGCGCATGCACTTCTACCGCGCGATCATCGAGGGCGTCAACTTCGCGCTGATGGAGGGCCTGGAGCAGATCGAGAAGCGCGGCAAGTGCAGGGCGAAGTCCCTGCGGGTGGCGGGCGGCGGCAGCCAGAGCGCGGAAATTTTGCAGATCACGGCGAACATGTTCGGCCTGCCGGTGCAGCGCGTGCACACCCACGAGGTGACGGGCCTGGGCTCGTCGCTGGCGGCGTTTGTGGCGCTGGGGGTGCACCCAAGCTATGAGGCGGCCGTGGCGGCCATGGTGCACCCGCAGGAGGCCTTCGTGCCCGACCACGATGAAAGCGCGCTGTACCGCAAGCTGTATGAGGGGACGTTCACCAAAGTATTCCCAAAGTTGGAGCCATTTTATCATTATGACAAGTGAAGCCGTAAAGGCATATGGACTCAGCGCCGGGGCAAGTGTGGTGGGCGTCGCCGCCGCGGAGTCGTTCGGCGCAGCGCCGGAGGGCTATCGGCCCGCGGACGCGCTGGAGGGCTGCCGCTCGGTGGTCGTCCTGGGCGCGGCGGTCCCGCGGGAGGCCATACTTAAGGAGTCCACCATCGGGTTCATCGATATCCGAAATGCCGTGAACGCGAAAATCAGCGACGCGGCAAAGGCCGTGGCGAAGTGGCTCAAGAAAGAGGGCTGCAAGGCGCGGGCAGTCACCGGGATGGACGGCAAATATGTGGACGGCTTTACGCGCGGGACGATCTCCCTCAAGCACGCCGCCGAGCTGGCGGGGCTGGGCGCGATCGGCCGGAATTACCTGCTGATCAACCGCGAATACGGCACGCTGCTCTGGTTCGCCGCGGTGCTCACCGACGCCGAGTTGGCTCCGGACGAAAAAGCCCCGCCCATCTGCGACAACTGCGGCATCTGCGTGGAAGTGTGCCCCTCGGGGGCGCTGGATGCTTTCCCCCCGCTGGATAAGAAGGCGTGCAGCGGGACGATGTTCAAAAAGGTGGAGGGCAAATGGGAGATCATGTGCTTTCAATGCCGCAAGATGTGCCCGTATTGGAATGGCGTGCCCATCGTCACCGACAAAAAGGGCAACCAGCTGCTGGAGATGATACAGGGCGAGGAAGATGAGGTCTTGGCGAACGAGGCGTGCCGGCCGCTGACAGGCTCCCTGGTTGTGGTGAAAGGCCCGGAAGGGTTCATGCTGCTGAAGAACCGGTTTCGCAACGCGTGGGAAATTGCGGGCGGGATGATCGAGCCGGGCGAAACGCCCAGGCAGTGCGCCGCGCGGGAGTGCTTGGAGGAGAGCGGCTACGCTATCACAGACCTTCGTTTCGTTGGCTTGATGAAGTGTTTTCTGGTAGCGGGGTATTTTTCGAAGGAGAGCCGGATTGAATATACGGCGCTCTATTGCGCTGACGTGCAGGACATACAGGCGTTTGAGGAGAATGAGGAGATGACGGGCCTGCGCTGGTACAACCCGGGCGAACCCATAGAAGACGCGAGTGAAATTGACATACACCTGCTGCGCTATTATATCTAACGTCTGATATCTAAAATCCAATATCCAGAAGGAGAAATCATCATGTCCAAACCCTACAAAGGCTTCGAGCCCCCCTGGTTCCGGGGCGAAATTCCCGCGAATTCCTACCGCTCCGTGTTCAAATGGGGCGGCGCAACACCGGAAATCAAAGCGCCCAAGGAGAACATGCTGCGCGATATCCTCAATCGCCTGCAGCTGGACGACAGCATCTTCCGCGAATACCAGCAGGACCTGGGGCTGGACGAGGTCAAGTTCGACATACCCATCACGCTTGCCGATGAGCATATCGCGGCCATGAAGGCCATCGTGGGCGAGGAGTTCGTGCGCTCGGACGACTACGCGCGGTTCAGCGTGGCCTACGGCAAGACGATGTACGACATTTTGCGGGCACGCAACAAGGTCGTTGAGAACGTGCCGGACATCGTGGTGTACCCGGACACGCGGGAGCAGATCGAGGCCATCGTCGCCTACGTGAGCGAGCACAAAATCCCGCTGTACGTCTACGGCGGCGGCAGCTCCGTCACGCGCGGGGTGGAGTGCGTGAAGGGCGGCATCTCCCTGGACATGCGGCTGCGCTTCAACAAAGTCGTCAAGCTCAACGAGGAGGACCAGCTCATCACCGTGGAGGCGGGCATGAGCGGCCCGAAGCTGGAGGACCTCCTGCAAAACGCCGTGGCCAAGCTCGGCGCGAAGCGGGCCTACACCCTGGGGCATTTCCCCCAGAGCTTCGATTTCAGCAGCGTGGGCGGCTGGGTGGTCACCCACGGCAGCGGGCAGAACTCCACCTACTACGGCTGCATCCAGGACATGGTGCTGGGCCAGGCCTACGCCACGCCCAGGGGGGTCGTCGAGACCGACCAGCACCCCCGCAAGGCCACCGGCCCCGACCTGGACCAGGTGATGATGGGCAGCGAGGGCGCCTTCGGCGTGCTCACCCACGTGACGCTCAAGCTCAGCCGCCACATGCCGGAGACCATCAAGCGCTTCAGCTATATGTTCCGGGACTGGGAGACCGGCATCGCCTTCGCGCGCGAGGTGATGCAGAGCGAGGCGGGCAAGCCCAGCGTGTTCCGCCTGAGCGACCCCGAGGAGACCAGCGTCATGCTCAACATGTACGGCGTGATGGACAGCCCGCTGCAATACCTGTTCAAGGCGCGGGGCATGAAAATCAACGAGATGTGCCTGTTCCTCGGCTTCACCAACGGGGAGCTGGGCTACAGCAAAAACACCGCGAGGAACGTCGCCCGCGTGGCGCGCCGCTACGGCGGTTTGAGCATGACGGGCTACGTCACCAAGGGCTGGGAGCACGGGCGCTTCACCGACCCCTACCTGCGCGACACCCTGCAGGACTTCGGCGTGCTGCTGGAGACCATGGAGTGCGCCGTGAGCTGGAGCGAGATGGCCCGCGTCCACGCGCAGGTGCGCAAGGTGGTGAAGGCCCGGCCGGGCACCATCTGCATGACCCACATGAGCCACGTGTACCCCCAGGGCGGCAACCTGTACTTCATCTTCATCATCCTGGAAAACGACGCGGAGGCGTTCAGGAAATTCCACGCCAGCATCCTTGACGCCATCCAGAAGAGCGGCGCGAGCATGAGCCACCACCACGGCATCGGCAAGATGTTCGGCCCGTGGCTGGAGGGGCAGCTGGGGCGCAACGAATACGCCGTGCTCCGCGCGCTGAAGGAGCACTTCGACCCGGACAACATCATGAACCCCGGCGGGACGCTGGGGCTGGATACGCCGGAGGGCGAGAAGCGGTTTTTGAAGTAGGGGAAACAAATAACACGCGGGCGGCTGGAAACAACCGCCCGCGTGTGTTATTTTTGCGATTACCCGCCCCCGTAGAACACGATCGTCATGTAGCCCGTGGGCGCTGGCACCTCCCTGCCCAGCAGCTCGCTGCTGTTCGCGCCCGCGACGAGCTCCATGGCGCAGCCGTTGTCCTTCATCAGCTGCAGCAGGGCCGCCAGCAGCACCGGCGCGTCCACGTAGGTCGCGTCCAGGGCCAGCACGCCCGCCGCGTCGTAGGCCCGGATGCACTCAAGCATTTTCACACGCCGAAGCTGTTCCTCGCGCGAGGACAGCCCGTGGGAAAAATCGATGGAGGCCACGAGGACCGTGTCTGGGTCCGAAAGGTCGTACAGCGCGTCGAGCGCCCGCTTCGCGGTGTTGAAGGGGACGTTTTTCTGGAAGATGACCGGCGCCGCGGCCGCGCCCGGCAGGTAACGCGCCAGCAGCGGCATATGGATCCCCACGCTGTGCTCGGTCTCGAACAGCGCGTCGTCCACCCGGGCCAAGCCCCTGCCCGTCAGCGCGCGCAATTTGTCCTCCCGCGGCAAAACCATGCCGCCGTAGGCGGAAAACGCGGCGTAGGTGGTGGCGATTTTGGGCCCGTTCGTCGTGTGGTTCGGCCCGACCAGGATGACCGTTTTGGGGCTGCTCTCCGCCAGCCCGCCGATGATCCCCGCCGCCATGCGGATAGCCTCCCCGCCGTGCGGCACGATGACCGCCTTCACGTCCGGCGGCAGGCTGACGGCCGGGGCCTCCAGCTCGTCCCGGGGGGCGAAATGGCCGGCGTCGATGATCTTGCTATAGGGGACGGTTGTTGGCGCGGTGACGGTTGGCGCGGGAGCCTCCGCCGCCGAGCAGGCGCAGAGGAAGACTAAAATAATTGGCACGAAGCGCTTGATTCTCTTCCTCATTTGATCGTCACGACACCGCCCTCTTTGCCGTTGGTGAACTCGGGCTTGCCGATGCAGGTGAGGTACGTGCCCTCGCTGCGGAAGGCGCCGGTCATCACCGGGCGGGCAAGAAAGCGGAAGGTGTCGCCCCGGGCCCATTGGTCCTTATACACCGTAAAGGTGACCTGCTGGCCCTTGACCTCCGACACCCAGACCCAGTGCTGCCCGTGCTCGTAATTCCACCGCCAGTCCGGCCCGGTGAACTCCAAGCCCGCGGGCAGGATGTGCACGATGCTGTAGCAGCCGTCGGGGGCGTTATCGTCGATCTCATAGGTGATTTCGCCGCAGGCCACGCTTGACTGCGCCATGTTCACGTCGCCGTACTTTTGCGAAACGCGCAGCGCCGCATTGCTCCCCGCGGGGAAGCCCGGGGCGGTATAGCGCACCGTGGCCTCGATGCCCTCGCCCACGCCGCTGAAGCGGAGCTTGCGCAGCTGCTCCGCCGTGAGCATGAGGGAATAGCCGCAGTAGAGCTTCACCTGCTTTTCCTTGCCGTCCAGGGTGTATTGGAAGGAGGCGCATTCGGGTTCGGGGTTCACGGTGAGCGCCTTGTGGCGCAGCACCAGCAGCTGCTGCAGGAGATAGAGGTCTTCAAAGCCCTTGTTTTCCAGCACGTACTGGAACAGCTGCTCGCCCTCGGGCAGGTCGAGCAGGGCGGCGGCAACCGCTAGATTTGCCGTGCAGCGGATGGTGTCCTCGCGGGCAGCGTCCTCCACGTACATCGTCTGCCCTGCCGTTAGGCAGCTTTCGTCAATGAGCTTTTGCACCATGGCCTTCGCGGCGCTGCCGTTGCCGATGAACACCTGCGCCAGGGCGAGGTAGACGCGGTCCTCCGGCGGGAGGTCGCCCTGCGACAGGTCGTTGATGTGCTGCAGGACGGGCTCCTGCAGGGCGGCAAGGCCCATCAGGGCGAGGGCGGCGCTGTCCCCCCGCAGCTTGCCATAGAGGTATTGCGCCGCGGCGGGCTTGCTGAAGCTTTCGGCCGCGACAGCGCAGGCCCAGGCGGTGGTGACCAGGGTGTCGTATTCGTCCACGTCGCCGTAGGTAAACGGCGCGATGCTGCCGTTCGGCCGCTGGTATTGCGGGATTTGCTCGCTGTAGTCCGCCGTGGGAAATCCCAGGGCCTCCTGCGCGGCCTGCTTGGCGATGAGCTGCTCCACGCGGACGGAGCTCGTGCCGAGGATGCCCCACAGCCCGCGCATGACCTGCGCCTTCCGCTTATCCGCGAAGGTGAGGTGCACCGTGCCCTTGGCCGGGACGTCGAGCTTCGTGCTGTCCGTCAGGGGGAAGGTTTTGGTCTCCGCGTGGTCGGCGACGCCGTCGGCCACGGTGAATTTTACGGTGAGCTTGTCCCGGTAATTTTTGTATTCGCCCGTGACGCTTAAGGCGTGCTCGCCCGGCTTGAGCGCGGGCAACGGCGTCTCGTGCCAGGCGGAGGGCGGCGCGCTTTCGGCCTTTTTGAACCCAAGGGAGGGGATTTCCACGGTGTATTTCACGCGGCCGCCCGCCAGGGCCGTGCCCGCGCTGCGCAGCCCCAGGATGGGCTTGTCGCCCGTGAGGAAGGCGCCGCCCATGCGGATGTCCACGAAGAAGGGCAGCGTGACGATCAGGTTGGCCCTGCCGCTGCCCGCCAGGACCTCGCCGGGGCGGAAGGCCTGCCAGAACAGCCGCCACGAGGTGATGTTGTCGGGCAGCTTGACCTGGGCGGACGCCAGGCCGTTCTTGTCGGTCACCACGGTCTCGAACAGCGCGGTGTCGCGGAAGTCCGTGCGGTCGCTTTCGCCGCCGCCGTCGCCCTTCTCGCCGCCGCCGGTGTAGCGCACCAGGATGTGGCTGATGGCCGTGGCGGGGTAGAAATCATAGGTGTCCCCGAAGATCTCCGCGATGTCGGCGGCCTGCTCGCGCAGGGCGAGCAGGGCCTCGTCCACCATGTTCAGGTTCACGGTGCCCTGCACCGGCTTCCCGTCTGGCCCGGTGAGCTTCAGGTCCAGCTTCGCCGTCTCGCCGGGCCGGTAGCTCTCCTTGTCGGGCGTGACCTCCAGCCGCAGCGCGCGGCTTTCCGGGTCGAGGGCGACGGAGCGCGGGTACCAGAGGTCCACGTACTCCCTGCCGTCGAACAGCACGCCGTATACGTTGATGTTGGGCAGCACCGCGCCGTCGAAGGCGAACTCCAGCAGGTTGTCCTTCGAGACCGTGAAGTCCAGGAGCCTGTCGCTGGCGCGCACGAACAGCACCGCGCCCTTGCCCGGCGCGATGGGCTCGCCCTCGCTGTAGTTCTCGTACACGGACAGGGACACCTTGTCGCCCACGGCGTAGGCCTCCCTGCCGTTGTTGTCCCGGACATAGACCGACTTGCCGTAGTCGTAGTCGTACCGCTGCCCTTTGCCCCAATAATAGGCGGAGCGCTCGAACGCGCGGCCCTTCGTGTCCGTGCCCTCGATGCTGATCTCGTATTCCCCGTCGGGGGCCAGGGGCAGCGGGAAGCTTTGCTTCTCCTTGCCCTTCAGCGTGAGGGTCCTGCCGCCCTCAAGTTTTTCGATGCGCTCGTAATCGTAGTCGAAAAATTCCACGTAGGTCTTGGTGTAGGGGTCGTAGCGCTTGCCCAGGGAGGTCTTCGTCTCCTTGTAGGTGATGCGGGTCCAGCTGACCTTCAGGGACAGGCTGCCGGCGAAGTCCTTCAGGTGCTTGCTCCCCCCGTACCATTCGATGTAGTCCAGGCCGGTGAAATCCACCGCGAAGGCCTGCAGCTCCAGGCTGG
>Ga0268262_10002190_pt1 | contig 22959 bp, 20 predicted proteins | sample TergutNc150P3_FD_190354 | JGI IMG/M metagenome (GOLD analysis project Ga0268262, IMG submission 190354) | Nasutitermes corniger P3 segment gut microbial community from laboratory colony in Florida, USA - Nc150 P3 (SPAdes) (version 2) | ecosystem: Host-associated > Arthropoda: Insects >...
TCAACAAATGCACCGTAATCGGTAACGGAAACAATTTTGCCCTTGACCTTTGTGCCTTCGGGGTAACGTTCCGCAACGTCTTTCCACGGATGCGGATGCAATTGCTTGATGCCAAGGGAAATGCGTTCTTTTTTATCATTGAAGTCTAAAATCATAACTTCAATTTCCTGACCGAGCTGCACAATTTCCTTTGGGTCGTTGATGCGTTTGTAGCTCATATCCGTTATGTGCAGCAAGCCGTCCACGCCTCCAAGGTCTATAAATGCACCGAATTCGGTGATGTTTTTGACAATGCCTTTGCGAACCTGGTTCTTTTCCAATGTATCCAAAACATTGCCCCTTTGCTTGTTGCGCTCGTCTTCAAGCACAACGCGGCGGCTAACGACAATGTTTCTGCGGTCTTTGTTGATTTTGATAATCTTCAAATCAAATTCCTGACCTATCATAATATTGATATCTGGTATTTGGCGAAGGTCAATCTGCGAACCCGGTAAAAATGCCGGTATGCCGAACAGGTCAACTTCCACGCCACCCTTTATGCGGCGAGAGAGGCTTCCGCGCACAATATCGCCTCTTTCGTAGGATTCGTAAACCTGTTTCCAAATTCTCAAAAAATCCGCTTTTTGCTTGGAGAGAACCAAGCGACCATCATCATTCTCAAATTTGTCTATATAGACTTCAATTTTTGAGCCTACATATATGGGTTCCCCTTCTTTAAATTCTTCGCGGGGGATTATGCCTTCGGATTTGCCTTTGATATCAACAAAGACTTCCTGATCATTGACTTGGCGAATTATACCCTCTACAACAACTTCTTCTTTGAAGTCTTTAAGGGTTTGGTTGTAGGCTTCCATGGATTCTGGCGAAGTTATTGTGCCTTTGCTTGTCTGCTCTGCACTCAGAATTTCGTTTAAATCCTCTTGGGAACCTGTTTTTAACTTTAGATTGGACATTGTAACCTTTGGGGTTGTGTTCAGTGAGTGTTTGCAGCGCGCCACCTTGCCAACGCTCTGTAAAACTCTCTGAACCTGTTGCTGTATTGTTAAATGCGAGGTGTCTATTTCAATTGCGTCTTTTGCTCGGACAAGGGGAGCTATATCTCTTTTTGAGTCTGCTTCATCCCTTTCCCTTAAATTTTTTTCCACCGATTCCAGAGTCTCGCCATCTGCCTTGCCTGAATTTTGCAATTCCAAAAGCCGTCTGACTGCCCTGGTTTTATAATCTGCCGTCAAGAAGAATTTGTGCTTTGCGTTTGGGAACACAACCGTTCCAATATCACGACCATCCAGCACACACGGCTGCTTTGAACCTATTTCCCTTTGCTGCGCGGTTAAAGCCTCTCTAACGTTCGGCATTGCACTATACTTACTGACCACCGCGCTTATTCTGGGTTTCCTAATTTCGTTTTCCCTATTAACGCCATTTATCAAAATTTGATTATTATTATCAAAGGCTATATTTATTGCCTTTTCTCCATTCTCCATCAAGTAAGCCACAGCCCTATACATGGCTCCTGTGTCTAAATAAGTCCAACCGAGTTCCTTAGCCACCATTTTTGCTGTGGTGCTCTTTCCTGTTCCGCTAGGACCATCTATCGCTATAATATCGCTCGCCATAAGCTGGGAGAACAAATATAGCAAATTTTATACTTCATTATGCCATTAGGTCTATGATATCCCCTCCCTCCAGCTTCAAAGGATGTCCGGCGGGGGTATTGGTTTCTGGCTGTGTTTCTTCTCCATGCTTTTTTTTGTGTTCGTGCTCTTTTCCCTTTCCGCCACCATCCGGGTTTGAAGCTTCGGCTTCGTCATCTTTTTGAACGCTGTTGTTTTTTAGTTCTTCTAAACGGTGCATTTCCGCAACTGATTTTGCAATGTCGCCAAAAGCTTTTCCCTGCTCATGCGAGCGCAATTCGGACATCGTGTCTGAGCGTTGTACCAAATCCTGATTCTGTACTGGAGGAAGCATAAAAATATTTTCCCAATTAATTTACATTTTCAATTGCAATTTCGCTTTAAGTTTTGACATGGCTTTAGAATGTATTTGCGAAACGCGCGATTCCGTTAAATTCATGGCTATGCCTATTTCTTTTAGCGTTAGTTCCTCGTAGTGATAAAGGGCTATTACTTGCCGCTCGTTTTCTGGTAATTCCATTAATGCTTTCGCCAAGATTTTTTTGGTATCTTCTATACCAAGCCTATCCAAAGGATTTTCTGCCTCTTCATCTTCTATGGTATCTATGAAACTCATATTCATAGTTTCGCCATAGTTATTGAAAACCACTTCATTTAAAGAAATTATGGATGTAGGGGCAATTTCGCTCAAAAGTTCTTCAAATTCCGCAGGTTTTAATTTTAAATACTCTGCAACTTCGCTGTCATAAGGAGTGCGCCCTATTTCTTTTTCAAGCTCTATATAGGCATTTTTTACCGTTTTTGCCTTTTGCCTTATTGAGCGTGGAACCCAATCTTGTTCTCTAAGGTCGTCTAAAATGGCACCTCTTATTTTATGGGTTGCATAAGTTTCAAATTTAACATCTCTAGTTGCGTCAAAAGATTCAAGTGCCTTTATTAAGCCCATTACGCCAGCTCCTATTAAATCGCCAAGCTGAACGTCTTTTGGTAAGTTGATAGCCATTCTCTGCGCTGTGTAGCGTACTATAGGGGTATATTCGGCAAGCAACTTATCGCGAGCATTGGTACTGCCATGCTCTTTATAATCTGTCCAAAGGGTTCCCATATCCATCTAATTATCCTTTTTCCTTTTCTGCCTCTTTCTCTCTTTCCTCTGCTTTTAGCCAAGCAAGTTCTTCAGCATTTGGCTCGGTTACATGGTAAGATAGCCCGCCATCTACTCTATCCGCTTTTTTCTCTTTCGCATCCAATAAAATAGTTTTTAGAAAAGTATCTACGAGCAAAACAAAGAGCAGCCAAAAAACTCCGCTTATCACAACGGCTTTTATGAGAGCCAACAAAATTTCCTTAAAAGATATTGTTGGCTCCAAAATCAAATCTATCAAAAGCACAACCCAAAAAATCACTATCACAAGTGTTTTTGTAACTGCATTTGTAATAGGTCTAAGTTCCATTCTCAATTCTCCGTTTACCTAAGTATCCAACTCGCTATAATATCTTTTTCTGCACTGATCACGTTATCGGGACCTTGCCCGTTGCCTATGTAAGAAAGCGGGATTCCATATTTTATAGGCAGCCAAAGCAAAGCTCCCTGTTCGGAAGATTCATCTTGCCTTGTGAAAACTATGCGATTTGCTTTTAAGGCGATGTACGCTTCTGCGGCATTTTCCAAATCGCGGTTACGCATATTAAGCGGCAAAACCAAATGCACCTCATCTGGGCGAATGGCTTCATAAAGAACGGTTATCTCCGCTTCGTGCTCTTCATTTCTTAAACTGCGGCCCGCGGTATCAACCAAAACCGTGGATTTTTCCCTTAGCCTCTCAAAAACTTCAGGGACTTCTTCTGGAGAGGAAATTCTCTCCAATTCTATATCGGCGGCAGCAGCAAATGCTTCCATTTGCTCTAAAGCTCCCATGCGATAGCAATCGGTTGTAACTATGGCTATATTCGGGTTGCCTGTTATGGTGGCTCTGCCAGCGAGCTTTGATATCACTCCGGATTTTCCAGCTCCGGCAGGTCCAATGAACATCTGCACCAAAGGTCTGCCTCTGCGAAGCCTTGGGCGCGGCGCAATTGAAATTCTGTTTGCCAGCACTTTTCTCGTCTGTTCTTTGACAGAAGCTTCATCTCTTGAATGTGCAGGGCAAAGGAGCATCGCTTCTGCGAGTAAATCTTGGGTTACTTGAGCGGGCAAGCCATTTCTGGAAAGTTCTGCTGCAACGTGAGCAAATTCTTTTGGAATTCTGTCGCGTGTAACTTTGACACCTTCTAAGAATTCATTTCTAGCTGCGGAAAAATCTTCCCTCAATTTTTTAATCTCTGCAAGGATATTTTCCATGTAATCGTAAGATTTATCAATCGGAATTGCTGCTGTCTTTTTCTCCGATGTTTTTTGCTTTACGTTTTGCCATTCTACGGGTTTTACCCCTTTATTGTTATAAGTTGCTAATTTTCCAGTATCACCGCGGCTTTTGCCATGGGATGACGGAGCTTCCGAAATATCATCTAGAGTAACGACTACTTCCACTTTTTCATTTGGGTTAGGAGAATGCTTAATTTCCTGCTGCTTTAATATAACGGCATCCGGACCGATTTCCGCCTTTATGCGTTGAAACGCCTCCGTAAAAGTTCTCGCTCTGAATGTTCTAATCATGGGTATTTAAAGTCTCCGCTACTGTTATATTAACTCCTGTGACTATTTCACTATAAGATAAAATTACTAAATTCGGGAAGTTGCTTTCCAATAATTTTTTCAATGGATAACGCACGTTTGGCGAACAAACTATTATAGGTTGGTCGCCTGCTGCTTGGATTTTCGTTTGAATTATCTCCATTCTCTCCAAAATGCGACCGACAAGGTCTGGCCTGATTACCAGCCTTGGCCCTCTGTTCGTGGATTGAAGCGAGGCCTCCAACATCTGTTCTAAATCCGGCGCAAGGGTTATAACAGACATCTCTCCGTTGTTTATAAAGGGTTTGCAGATTTGCCTTGTTAAGCCAAGACGCACCTGCTCGTTTATGAACACAGTGTCTTTTGAAAGTTTTGCCGCATTTGCCATCAGTTCCAAAATACTTGCCAAATCCCTTATGGAAATTCTCTCTTGGAGCAGCATACATAAAACTTGCTGAATTTCTCCAACTCCAAGCACGGAAGATATTTCTTCAACAACAGCCGGACTATTCTTTTTGACATTTTCAAGCAATGTCTTTACATCCTGCCTCATCAAAATCTCCGAAGCATAGCGGCGAATAATTTCCGTCAAGTGCGTAGCGAGAACCGCGGGTAGCTCAACAACGGTATAGCCTGCAAGCTCCGCTCCTTCCTTTTGCCCCTCTGTTATCCAAAGAGCATCCAAATTGAACGCCGGTTCCTTTGTTTTTATGCCCGGTATTCTTTGGCTGACATTGCCTGGGTTCATCGCAAGATAAGAACCCATCATCAACTCTCCTTTGCCAACATCGTTCCCTTTTATTTTAATCAAGTATTCGTTTGGCGAAAGTTGAATATTATCTCTTATGCGAATGGGCGGAACTATCATCCCAAGCTCACCTGCCATCTGCCTGCGGAGCATTGTTATTCTCTCAAGCAAATCACCGCCTTGGTTAACATCCACCAAAGGAATCAATCCATAACCGATCTCCAACTCCATTTGGTCAACGAGCAGATAATCCTCAATCTTTTCCTCTTTGGGCAAAGCAGCGGCTTCCTCAGCCATTTTCTTGGCTTTTTCCTCATCTGCTTTTTCTTGCTTGCTTTTAACCCCGAATGCCATTCTGTATGATGTAAATCCGATTAACGAACCTATAACCAAAAACGGAATTGTAGGCATACCAGGAACAACACCTAAAAGTACCATAACGAATGCCGATATCGCAAGGGCTTTGGAGCTTTGTGTAAATTGCGAAAGCAATTCTGCGCCCAAATTATTTTTTGAAGCCGCTCTCGTCACTATTATGCCAGAAGAGGTGGATACCATTAAAGCTGGAATTTGCGTCACCAACCCATCACCGATGGTCAGCTTAGTAAAAGTTTCCAAAGCCTCCATAATATCCATTCCCTGCATAACAACACCTAAAATGATGCCACCTATAATATTTATAACGGTTATTATTATGCCTGCAATGGCATCGCCTCTAACAAATTTTGAGGCACCATCCATAGCTCCATAAAAATCCGCTTCTCTGCCGATGTCTACGCGTCTTTGACGAGCTTCTTCTTCGGTTAAGTTGCCTGCGTTCAAATCAGCATCAACCGCCATCTGCTTGCCCGGCATTGCATCCAAGGTAAAACGCGCCGCAACTTCCGCTATGCGCGTTGAGCCCTTTGTGATAACTACAAACTGTATAACAACCAGAATTATGAACATTATTGCTCCAACTATTATGTTGCCAGCCGTCACATAATTTCCGAATGCCGCTATAACCTGCCCGGCTTCGCCTTGCGAAAGAATAAGCCTAGTAGAAGCGATGTTCAAAGCCAGTCTAAAAAGAGTTACCACCAAAAGCATACCGGGGTAAACGGAAAAATCAAGGACGTTGTCTATAACCATGCTGGTCATTAAAACCATCAATGCAATACCAATCATAAATGTAAGGCAAATATCCAAAGCCCATGTTGGCAGAGGAACCACCATTATCAGCACTATGCAAACAATGCCCAGAATCACTATGGCATCGCGATGCTTTGTAAATGGATTTTTCTGTATTAGTCCTTTGGCAGCTTCCAGAGATGGTGGCATACTATTCCCATTTTTGTAGCGTTTTACCTAAAATCGGTGATGTTATACCGATACCAGAAGCTTTGAACTTTCCAAGACTATCCAGCAATACCACCTTGTGTTTGTCTTTATCTACAATCCATACGCTACAATCCGTGGTAAGTGCACTGACAGAAATAGGGATTGAGAATTTTTCATAAGATTCCTTCCCGTCGTCAGAAACTGTGTATTTGAGGTCTGCAGGGGTGCCTCTGAAAGGTCCTTTGAAGCGATAAACTTTTCCGCTCTCTCTATCAGAAGCCCATATACCATCTCCGCAGGCTGAAATTGAAGGTTCAGAACGAAATCCTTTTATAATTGCCTTGATTTTTCCGCTTGGGTCCACAGCTACTATCCTTGTGCTATCCGCAACCCATGCTAATCCATTTTTATAACTGATCATGGAAGGACGCTGCCAAGCTGTGTCGTGTGATAATATAACATATTTAGGTTCTGTTTTTATAGCTGAAACAGCTCTGGTAAAACCCACGGTATCGCTTTCGGTAATTGCAAACCACACAAAATCCCTGTTATATTGGTCAACGGCAAGTCCTTTAACAGCACCGGACATCTCATAACTCACAATACCAGGACCAAGTTTAGCAGTGGAATCGGCGCCGGAGAACTCAAAACGCCGCAACTGGGCTACTGGCACATCCGATGTTTTATCTTTTGTGTCTGCAACCCATACCCATGCAGAAGTGCCTTCTACACCTACAGCAATTCCAGTCGGCGATTCAAATAAAGTGCTGTCTTCATAAAGCAATTTCCCGTAAGTGTTATAAATGCGAATAAAATTCCCAGCCTCGTCAGCGACAAATAATCTTCCGTCATTTGAGTTGACAACAATATCGCTTATGTTTTTAAAACCGCTACTTACCCTCGCGACCTCAGTGCCCATAGATGAAAATTTTACAAGCTCATTTTTCGATGCAACCCAAACAGAACCGGATTCTGTATATACAATCAAACGTACCTTGTAGAGCCTTTCCCCGTAGCCTCCAGAATCTTCTATTTTCAAAGACAAAGTCTTATTAGTTGTGTCACTTGGTCCTTCCCATTTATAAACCCAAAGAGTGTCATTCGATTTTTCCCCGTCTAGCTTGAGTCTCCCCATTTCCTCAGGCATTGTCACCTTGGGGCGGAGTGCTTTATTAAAAGATTTTTCTAATTGAATGGAAATTTCCATGTAGGCGTTTTCGTGAACAGCTATGGTTAAAGTAGAATCGCCGAACTGGTCTAAGTCACCAACCGTGAATTTTTTAATACTGGGCAAAATATTTTTGACCTCAATCACTATCGGCAAACTTTCTAAACCGTCAACTATGGCAAAAACTGTATCTCTATAAAAATATGTAGTATCATTCGTTTCCTTAGTGCTGTCTATCACTATATAGGGTGTTGGTGGCTCTTTCCAGTACAGAAAAGCTGTATCTGCCAGTATAAGTTGTGTGTTTGCGTCTATAATCTGAATAGCTTGATGGCGGTATGCTATGAGGGAGCTTCCTGTTTTCCAGCGTATGCTGTTTAAGTTACTTACAGGCTCTTTCAATGTAATCCAAACAGGAAAAAGCCCGCCATTATAAGTTCTGCTGCCGAGGTGCGATTGTGTTTCCCATGGAGGTTCTGAACTCTCTCTTGAGCAGGAGAAGAGAAAAGCGAATGACACAACCAGCACCGGCAAAATCCTTGCCGAAAAAGAAGACATGTAAGGTAATATAGAAAACATAGACGAACCTCTTCCGTAACATACTGAAAACACCGAGATAATTCCCAAAATTTTTAATTTCCACATATATGCACATATTCGTAGGTTTAGGAAATCCGGGGCAGAAGTATGCAAACACCAGGCATAATCTGGGCTTTATGGCAATAGACCGCTTGGCGGGCGATAACTCTAATTGGAAAGAGCAGTGCAAAGCGTTGACGCAAAAAATTACGATAGCTGGCAAATCTGTTTTGCTCGCAAAGCCCCAAACCTTTATGAATCTAAGTGGGGAGAGCGTTTTGGCTTTGCTCTCGTGGCACAAAGTTTCTCCAGAAAATTTACTGGTATTTTCCGATGACGTGAATTTGAAGTGCGGAATTTTGCGCGTAAGGCCAAACGGGAGCGCAGGCGGGCAGAACGGATTAAAAGACATAATAGAGAAAATAGGGCAGAATTTTGCACGCGTGCGTATAGGAGCGGGCTTGACGCCTGCGAATTACGATTTAGTGAATTGGGTGCTTTCTGCGATAACAAAAGAGGACAAAATTTTATGCGATGCCGCTTTGGACAAAATTCCCACCTTATGCGAAACCTTTTTGACAAAAGGCATTCAAGAAACGCAGAACTTGTTCAATAGCCGTTAACGCAACTTGATTTCGCCAATAGCTTTCAAAATATCCGCTTTGCGGGCGTTGAATTTTTCCCTTTCCGCAGATGCTTCCACAACGAGCATTTTGTTTCCGTTTGGCACCGCTGCAACCAGATACAAATCCTGCCCCGTGCTATTTGCAAATGAAAATATATAACCCATAGCCGCTTTGCCGCTGATGTTTACATTCAAGGAATCTTCCTGCTTATAGTTTAAGTTCTTCATGTTTAGCGAAAATGCCTCTTTCCAAAAATCCATTGAGGCTTCCGATTTTTGCTTGTAGGCAGAAACCCTGTACAGAACGCCGTCTGAACTTATGGCTCTGAATGTATCGCCTTCGTTTTCGCTGTATGTGGCGAAATTTTCGGGAGCTTTGGCATGAAAAGAAGAGCAGGAAATTGTCTGAACCACGATTATCAGGATTGCTAGGATTTTCAGGATTTGCAACATATTAAAAATCCCTCCGCAGTGAATTTAGATTTGTTGAATTTATCCAGACAAATGGCGAAGTCGCTTGGCTTACGGGACGGGAAAGAGGCACATAAGATGTGGTGTGAATTGTAACCGAGGCGAGTGCTGCTCTTCTCTCTATTGCATGTAACCTTCCTTGCAAATTTTCTATCTGTGCATTCAAGTTCACCATCTCGCGCTCAACGGATTGCAACTCCGCAAAAGGAGCGTTTTTTACCAAATCCATATAATTTCCCAAGAGTTTTTTTCTGGATTGTATCTGCGAATTTAGCCTTTCCACCTCTGTGCTTCTATCTGTGCTTTCAAAACCTTTTTCCTCAATAACGGCAAGGCTTCTCATCACCGATTGAAAGTCCTGCAAAGCCTGAACGGGGAGCCTTAGAGAAATAGAGTACTCCGTGAAACTCGTAAAATAACCGCCTTTGGATTCAGCCACATCTATTATCTTTTGAAAAACGCTATCCGTGTTTGCAGTTTTAATGCGAAAATCAAACCGCTGCTCTACTTGCGCGAATGCCTGAACCGCGATTAGCAAACCAACTGTTAGCCACTCTTTCATTTTGCCCCCCTCAAAACTTCCAGCACCGCTTCGGAGTTCTTTTTTTCAACTTCTATATTCGGAAAATAAGCCACGGCTATTTTCAAAGTTTTTCTATTGGATTTTTTTAATATGGCTATGTAGTGAACTTCGGGCACTGTGCTAAAACTTTGCAAGCGAATTAGAGCAAAGTTTTCTTCGGTTTTAAGCTCTGTTGAGTACTGAGACTTAAAAGATTCTAGCATCGCTTCTGCCCAAAAAAGAATAGAGCCTTGAGGTTCGTTTTCCCTTTCAAAAGCTCGGAATTTTGCATTAAGCGCAGAAGCTGCGCTCCATTCGCGTCTGGTATCTGCTGTTTCTATGAAATCTTTTGGAACGGAAAGTTTCAATGTCTTTTCTTTATTTGAAATGATATTTATATTTGGCAAATTTGAAAACCATTCAAAGGCTCTTATGTTTGCTCTATACGGAATGGCTATGGGTATATTGCCAACCCAAAGGTTTATGGTGGAGAATGCGGCGAGGCGCAGCAGTTCCTTTTCTTCCAGTTTTCTCTGTTCAATTTGCTCGTTTACCCTTTGTATTTCTTTTAAGAGAGCAATTTTTTCCTGCTCGGTTCTTGCGGCGGCTAAGAGTTGCTGCAGCCTTGCCAGCGTGCTTTCCGCTATGCGAAGGCGGGTGGCGTTGTCTGCGTAGGCTTCTGTGATGTCGCTTGCGGATATGTTTTTGCTCGTAACGCGCCCAAGCGTTAAAATTTGATTGAAGAATTTTTTGAATTCCGCTACTGGAATTTGCAAGGAGACATAGCCGTTTCTGCGGTTAGTGACAGAGCCGCCTTTTGCCTTTGCTCTTTCCACAACCGTGTCTATAATCGCCTCCGGCTCTGCGCTTTGCATGTTGATATTGCCGGTGTAATTCACCATTCGTTCTTGGCGGGGTGCAGATGCACCGCCGAGTTGCCCTCCAGCTTCCATATCCATAAGCATTTCTTTGCTCATAGCTGAAGTTTTAAATGCTCTGGCGGCTCTTGGAGCAGGGAAATAGCTGTCTTCTTCGTAAGATACTACGCTTCCATCAGCGGTGATTTGGTTGTATTCAACTTGTTCCATGACGGGAGCATGGCTTGCACACGCCCAAAACAAAAAAACACTGAATAATAAAAGAACGTAACGCACGGGGGTAATGTAGTAAAAATTGCCTGAGCGAATTGTCAGGGAAGCGGAAAAAATAGCGTTGTAGTAACTTTAGAAAAATTCTCCCTTTTACATTTACTAATTTCCATCAGTGATTAAAAATTTCATCTGTTTGGAAGGTATAGATGGCTGCGGAAAAAGTACGCAAATAGCGGCTTTGGAAAAATTTTTTAGGGATAAAGGTTTTGAAGTCTTATGCGTTAGGGAGCCGGGCGGAACGGAAATCTCCGAAACGGTGCGGCAAATTTTGCTGAACCCTGCGCACAAGGGCAAAATGAACGATATAACCGAATTGCTTTTATACAATGCAGCTCGCTCGCAACTGATACACGAGGTGATTAAACCGGCTTTAGAAAAGGGAATTGTTGTTTTGGCAGACCGCTTTGCATATAGCACCCTTGCATACCAAGGATATGGCAGAGGATTGAACATAGATATTATAAAAAATTTGCTACGCATAACCTGCGGAGACTGTTTCCCAAATAAAACCTTTATTTTAGATATACCAGTTGCTTTGAGCAGGGAAAGGCAGAAAAAAGATAAAGCGCGGAGCGGTGCCGACCGCATTGAATTGGAAAAGAATGATTTTTTTGAGCGGGTTTGCCAAGGCTATCGGGCAATAGCAAAAGAAAATCCAGAAAACTGCATTTTGCTCAACGCTGAGAAAGCGCCCGATGAAATTTTCAAGCTCATGCTCAGTTTTCTTCAAAAATGAAGAATGAAATTCCCGGTGTTTTAATCTTTGTTGTTTTAAGAAATTCGGATAAAGGCTGTTCAATGATTTTTCCCTTTAATTGCGAAGCGTGGCGAAACATCAAGCCATTTTTTTTGCTGCTACCAACAGCAAAGCCGGTATGCGCAGCATCTAGCCCCGGCAATTCGCTCAAAATGGCAATGCCAAAAATGGTATCTCTTTCAAATTTCACCGTATCTGCGTAAATTATGGCTTTTTCTTTTGGCAAAAATGGAATGCTCACCTTCGGATTTATCATATTTGGGTCATTAAAAAATTTCTTTCTATTAATTTCCTTTTCAAAGAGCAAAAAATTTCCGAGTTCCAAATCTTCGCTTTCAACTTTCAGTTGATTATAGAGAAGCCAGTCTGCTACTAAAAAATGGTTACGCCTATTGTAATCTATAACTCCGTTTTTATAACGAATGTGTTGCAACTTATTGAAAAAATCATCGTAGTCTTTAGAATAGGCAAGAGCCAAAACGTGTTCTATATATGTTAAGCAATCCATTTCGCTAAAATTCACCCTTGGTTTATAGCTTGGGTAAATTGAACGCCCTTCACCCATCGGTCCCAAAAAATATGGCTTGTCTTTCAATTTATCCGAAAAATAATTTATACGCTCATGGATATTCTTTATGTCTATTGCGCCTTGCCATAAAATTTTTCCTTCCTCCAGTTGAGCTGCTTCACTGTTGTAATACTTGGCTATATACCCCGCTATAGTGTCTAAAATATCACGCGCTAAATTATCATTCAATTTTTTTGCCTCGTTCAAATAAATGGCAAAAGCGATGGTATCATTGTCTGCAGCAATATAGCCGGCAAGCCCGTGAACGCCATCTATAAAACCCGTTTTGAACCTTATCTTGTCTCTAAACTCTACATCCAACCGTTTCCCTGCACCAGAAATTCCTGGGATTGCGAGCGAAGAAATATATATAGCACCTTCTTTCTGTTTTTTCATGTAGGTTAAAAGCTTTGTTAGAGAATTTGGCTTTAATTGGTTCTGCGGCGAAAGCCCGCTGCCGTCTATAATTTTAAAATCTTCCGGTGAAATACCCGCTTTTTGCAAAAATAGCTTTTCACTTAAAATCCCATTTTCTGGGCTCCCATTTTGCCCGTTTTTTTTCCCCAAGCTACGCAACAATACCTCTGCATGCAGGTTTTGGCTTCTCTGGTTTATTTCGTCCAGCATGCTCTTCAAAGGAGGACCGGTAAAAACAACGCTATCTATAGCTTTTCCTCTATACACCTCATTATCTTCAATATAAACGATACCGGATTTTTGGAGACTTTTCAAAAATGCCGCTTTAAAATAAGCAGCAGGGTTGCGAACCGGTATTACAATTGAGGAAAGGGGAGTTTTTAAACTTATGGTTCCGGTAAGCGTAACTTCGGGTTTAACAGTATCCAAAGAGTGCTTATACCTTGTTCTTTTACCTTCGGTCTTTATTTCGTTTTTAATTTTAACATAGCCTACATCTGGAATAACGGTTACCTGAGCGGAATCCCCGTTTTTTGCCCCAGGTCTTATCTCAATGAGCGCACAGTTGTCGTTAAATGATAGCGGGGAAATTTCAGCTCCATACCAAGAGTCGAAAAAATTTTTGCGCCACTGCGCAGGTTTCCTTGGACCTTTAAAAAATGAAGTATCTAAATCTAAAATTCCACGTAAAGTATCTATACCCTTGCTTTTTAGAGAATCAGTCAAATTATTCAAAACATAGAATGCGTCCGGATAAAATCTTGCCGAAATATTAGGGTCACCTCTACCTTCTATCCTAAGCGCCCCCGAAAAAACATTGGTTTTTTTGATTCCTTCCAAATGAATCAGGGTTTTTGGAGCATAATCCAGCGGAAAGTTTTTCAAAGCCGTTGCTGTCACCAAAAGCTTCATGGTAGAAGCCGGAGTAAACCATTCGTCCCCTTTGTAGCTGTAAATTATAGAATCTGTTTTAACGGAGCGGAGTGAGATGCCAAGTTTTACATTCGGTGCTATGGAGTCTGCGTGGGCAACTAAGGAATCCAAAAAAGGATTAGCGGCATAAGAAACCACGGCAAAAAGCAAAAATAGGAGTTGCATCGGGCGAAAATTTAGAAAAAAAATGGATTAATATTTACTATATTTAGGGAATGGCCTCCTATTTAAAAGAACAAGGTAAACTTTCTATTTCTAACTTAGTTATATGCTTATTTAGCTTTAGAAGCAAATATAATCGTGAATATAAGGAATTGTTTAACAAATTCAATATACAGATTGTAGAAATAGGAGATGAAGAACAGTGTAAATTTGTTCTGTCGTCAATTAAGTGCAACGGTATTTTGATTGATATTCCAACATATATAAAATCGTCTATGTATACAAAGGAATTTATGTCCAATATTGAATCTATATACCCTACTGCCAGAATACGTTATAGTATAGAAAATCACGAAGTGGAATTAATGATGTTAAGTGAGAGAAGGCAGATTTCGTTGCATGAGTTTTTGGAAGACCATTGTGCTAATTTTGATGCCAAAGTATTAAGAAAGCACAAGAGAGTGGCACTTAACTTAAATTTACATTTATTTTATGAAAATGACGGCGAGTCAGCAGAATTTTTCTGTACCAGCGCAAATATATCGGAAAATGGTTTGTTCATTGTAAATGGAACCGACCGTTTGCATACTATGACCAAAGTTAAAATTCAAATTTTGGAATTGAATAAAGATAGCTTTTTGTATGGAACCGTGGTGAGGGCGCTAGAATGGGGCGAAAAATATTTCCATGCGCCCGGCATTGGGATTCGCATAGACCATATTGACGATGAAATTTATGAAGACTATATTAAGTTAATCCAAAAATATTAACACTTGCTGTATCCACATTCTGGACATTTAACGCATCCTTCGCTAAAAGAGAGAATTCCGTTGCATTCCGGGCATTTTTGCTTGTAAAGATTAGTGACATTTCCTGCGGCTTCAATCAATGGTTTAGCTGGCTCTTCTTCGGATATCATTTCCTGTGGCTCAAGGTCTTTTAGTGCGGGCAATTCTTCAAAATTTATTTTGCCTGTTAAAATATCATTTAACCCATAAGTGCGCTTTGCCAGATTATAACGATGCAGGCTTTTTCCAAGAGCATCTGCAAGGCTGATAACTTTGCCATCTTTAGATGGAATTACCATGTGGCTTCCAATGCCTTCCAACTGGTCAATCACATCCTCTAAGGAACCGCCAATGCGCAAATAAAGGCTAACCATGCGGCTAATCGCTTCCAAATCGGAAGATACAACATCACCGGCTTTGCCAAGTTGCGCAAAAATTTCCATTTCTCTTCCGTTAACAGGTTCTACGGTAACCGCTATGTGCATGTGCCCAAAAGGTGTGGTTTGCCGCATACGAATAGCGGGAAGCATGGGCGGAGTTTTCATAGGTTTGCGAATTTGATATTCACTTGGGTCGCGCTCTTTTTTGGGTTCGGCTGGGGGCACAGAATCCGATTTTGAAAGTGCCATTGGCTGATTTTCGCGACAGCCGTCTCTATAAACCGTTACACCTTTGCATTTAAGCTCCCAAGCCCGTAGGTAGATTTTTTCAACATCTTCTGGAGTAGCGTCATGCGGCAAATTTATTGTTTTTGAAATTGAACTGTCGCAGTGTTTTTGGAATGCCGCTTGCATTCTTATATGCCATTCTGGAGCAATATCGTGGGAACAAACAAAAACTTTGCGAAGCTCTTCTGGAACTTCCGTAATATTTGCCAAGGTCCCTTTTTCCGCAATTTTTTCCACCAACTCATCGCTGTAAATACCGCTATTCTTAGCAACCTCTTCAAACACGGGATTTATTTCTACAAGACGTTGCCCGTCTAAAACGTTTCGGAAAAACGCAAGGCTGAACATGGGTTCAATGCCACCAGAACAATTCGCTATAATGGAAACAGTACCTGTTGGCGCAACTGTTGTGGTTGCCGAATTTCGCATAGGGCGTTTTTGAACCGTGTCCCAAACGGAGCCTTCCCAATTTGGAAATTTGCCACGCTGGCTTGCCAAAATCTCCGATGCGTTGTGCGATTCCTCGTTAATCACCTGCATAATTCGCTCGCCTATGGAAATTCCCTGTTCGCTGTTATAGGCAAGCCCCTGCTTGTAAAGAGCATCTGCAAAGCCCATTACGCCAAGACCTATTTTGCGATTGCCCTTACACATTTGGCCAATTTCGGGTATTGGATATTGATTAACATCTATTATGTTGTCTAAAAAGCGCGTTGCCAAATGAATGGTTTCAACAAGGGCTTCGCGTAAAATCTCAACTTTGCCATCTTCGTCTTTGCACACAAAGGCAGACACATTTATGGAACCTAAATTGCATGCCTCGTATGGAAGCAGGGGTTGTTCTCCGCACGGATTGGTCGCTTCAATCTCACCCACGTTCGGCGTGGGATTTGCTTTGTTTATGGTATCTATAAAAATAAGCCCGGGTTCGCCTGTGCGCCAAGCGCAATCCACTATAACCCTAAAGACTTCGCGTTTTGTCCAGACTTCGGGACGTTCCTTTTCCGGCAGGGCAAAGTAGTCCTCTAAGTGGAATAATTTTGAAATGTCGTATCTACCAGGTATCAGTTGCTTTGGAATAACATAGCCTTTTTTGGTGCGGGGGTTATAGACCTCGTGCGCACCGTCTGGGTTCTCTTTGTATGCCTGCATCCACGCATCTGGAATTTTCACGGATATATTGAAGTTTGTAAAAGCTTTCAGGTCTTGCTTGGAGAAAATGAAAGTTATAATATCTGGATGGGTAACGCTCATCATGCCCATATTCGCGCCGCGCCGGAAAGCTCCTTGCTGAATAGCGTTTGTAGCCTCGGATAGCACTCTCCAAAAGCTTATGGGTCCGCTGGTTGTTCCACCGCTGGATTTTATGTAGTCACCTGTGGGTCTAAGCCTGTCAAAAGAAAATCCAGTTCCACCACCAGCCTTTTGAATAATGGCGGTAGCTTTAACGGTGCCGAATATGCCATCTATGGAATCTTCTATGGGTAAAACAAAGCAAGCGGAGAGCATCCCGTCCGCATTGCGACCCGCGTTCATAAGGGTAGGGCTGTTCGGCAAAAAACGACCACTAGCCATAAGGTCATAAAATTTCTCGGTATATTCTTCAACTATTGCAGGGTCCTGGCTGTAAAGGGTCTCTACAGCGGCTACGGCTTTTGCAACTCTTAAAAACAAATCTTTTGGTTCTTCAAGGCATTCGCCTTTTTCGTTTTTGTGCAAGTAGCGGCTCTCTAGCACTTTAATAGCATTGGGGGTAAGGTTCAAAGGCAACATTTCTGACTCCTACTAAATATCGGGTTTAATTTGGGGTTAGACACTAAATATAGTTTTTTTAAAAAACATCGTCAAGGTATTTTATAAAAACAGCGAAAAAAGAGCAGAATTTGTTAAAAATGGGGTTATATATAAAACATATTTTTACCGTCTGTTTTATATTTCTCTGTATCTAAAACCAGAGCTTCAAGTGTGATGCCTTCTAATGTTTCTTTGATTTTTTTGTCCAGCGCATCAAAAACCAACAGACGTATGGATTTGTCAATTTCAAATGCTTTATCGGAAACCGTGCCTTTAGTTTCTTCAAAAAGTGAAACTTCCACTGCCGATAAAATATCCGCCGCTGTGATTAACCGCGGTCTTCGCGCAAGATGGTAACCTCCCTGAGTACCCTTTACCGAATGAAGCAGCCCGCTTTTTTTCAAAAGCGAAAAAATCTGCTCAAGATATATCTTAGAGATGCCAAGATTTTTAGAGATGTTTATAACAGCAATGTACTCCCCATTGCCATAATTTTCTGCCATCTGAACCATAACAGCGAGAGCGTAGCGGCCTTTTGCGGATATTCTCATATTAGACAATAACATAGCAAATTTATATGTATTGTGTAGAGCTTCAGGTGGAGGCTCTATGCTCCTCGTTGAGAAGCTCATTTTATAATTTACTAAACATATATGTTTACTATATTATTCGTTCAATATTTTTTAGGGAATTTTTATGAACTTTGAAATGGTTATGGCTTTATCCAGCGCATTAGATGCACGAGATAAATATACGGCTGGTCATTCAAAACGAGTTATGGAATATGCCGTAGGCATTGCCAAACATCTGGAGTTACCAAAAAAGGATATTGACAGGCTTAAAATATCTGCCCTGCTACACGATATTGGAAAGGTAGGAATACCAGATGCTGTTCTTCATAAAGAATCCAAAATATCGGATAAAGAATTTGCCATAATTAAAAAACATCCCGGAATAGGAGCAAATATTCTTGAAACCATAGGTGCTTTCAAGGATTTAGTTCCTATAGTCTATCACCATCATGAAAGATTTGATGGCATGGGCTATCCTCAAGGTATTTATGGTGAACAAATCCCTCTATATGCGCGAATTATAGCAGTAGCAGATAGTTTTGACGCAATGACATCAACCAGACCCTACAGAAAGGCGCTTCCAATTGAAACCGCGTTGCTGGAAATAGAGTTGAATGGCGGAAAGCAATTTGACCCCTCAATTTCTGACGTCTTTCTCGCTAATTTTGTAAATATATTTGATGGAGTACTGAATAACATAGAACCGGAGTATAGCATATAATATGCAAGAGATAATAGATGTTTGCGATTCCAATGGGAACTATACTGGACAAAAGTTGCCGCGAAACGAAATTCATAAAAACAAATTGTGGCACAGGACGGTGCATGTACAAATTTTAGATTTTGACAAACATGCTCTTTTCCAGTTGAGGTCTGTGGAAAAGGAATCATTTCCCAATAAATTAGACATAAGCGCAGCTGGGCATTTAAGCGCTGGCGAGAAAATCATAACCGCAGCACTTAGAGAGCTGGAAGAAGAACTAGGTTTGTCGCTTGAAGAGAATAGGTTGAAATATATAGATGATTTTATCAGTGAGCAAACTTTGTCAAACGGTGATGTTGACCGGGAAATACAGAGCTTTTTTATAGCGAGAATCACTGAAAGCGAAAAACTTATGCTGAAAATTCAGGAAAGCGAAGTGCAAAAAATCATTTGGTTCACGGGGCAGGAGTTAGAACAGGCTTTGCGCGAAAATGCGGAGAATTTTGCTCCTAATGAAGAGGAGTATGCTTTTATTTTAAAGTTGCTAAGATGAAAACTAAAACGATATGCCTAAACCGATATTAACATCATATATTAAATCGCAAATCCCTAATGCACAACCATAACCAATTCCTGTATCGGAATATATGCTTATGTAGGTGAATTTATACGCATTACCCAGATAGAGCATACCATCAAACCATGTGCCTCTTTTTCTTTTATACTCATCTAATTCGCCATCATTGTTCTTATAATCCCTATCAAAAGACCAATTTTTTGCAGAAAAATAAAATGCTCCAGCTTGCGGCTGCAAGTATAAGCCTTCGCCTCTTCCAGCTAGATAATGGCGAAATCCAAAATCGCTACCTATCCTGACAATATCCTGACCCTTCCAAAAACTTGGTTTGATTATCGGGGCATTGTACAAACTCAGCGGAATTTCAACAGTTGAGTAGAAAAGAAGTCCTTTGGCATTAGCACCAACTAGAAGGGCAACTGGATGCAAATAAATTGAATTATTTGTGTTATCCGATGCAGAGGAATCTGTAATTGCCGTAAAAAACGCCAAAAAAAGGAAAGCTATAGATTTGTAGAGTACTCTCATAAATTAAAATATAATAAATACTGATTAATCACCCTTGACAAATATGTAAAAAATTTCTATATTATACTCAAATATGGTTAGAAACACTATTTCCGAGGCAGATTTGCCATTTCGCAACTCTGCAAGACCTTTTTTTCAATCAAAAACAGGAGATGGACAGAATTCCCAACAAGGAGGTAAATAATGATTACACGGTATCATAAATTCGCATTGGTGGCAGGCATTGTGCTTGCTATGGCTTTCACCCTTTCCTGCTCCGGCGATGACGGCGGCGGCGATAATAACCCTGGTGGCTCGTCTTCTTCTGGCGTTAGCAGCAGCAACAATTCTTCTTCGGCAGCGCAGAAATGCGATGGGGTTGAATACAACCCAGCAACGCAGCTATGCGATACCCGCGATGGGAACTTGTACAGATTCAAGACCATAGGCACAGGAGCAACCGCCCAAATCTGGATGGCGGAGAATTTGAATTACGCTGTTGGTGGAAAATGTTATGGAGAAGACGGTCAGGTATATTCTGATGGTTTATCTACATTATCAAACGCTGAAATACAAAATAACTGCAAGACTTATGGCAGGCTTTACGATTGGGCAACTGCTAATACTACGGCTTGTCCATCAGGCTGGCGTTTGCCAAGCGATGCGGATTGGAATGTTTTGATGAAAGTCGCCAATCCAGACTGCACAGACAATAACGCTTGTGATGGTGCTGGAGAAAAATTGAAATCAGGCTCTTCTTTGTGGAAATCAGTCTCTTCTTTGTTTAGTGGCAATAACAAAGGCACGAACAATTACGGCTTTGCGGCTCTGCCGGGCGGCATCTGCAACTCGAATGGCATTTTCAACTATGTCGGCTACAACGGCGAATGGTGGAGTGCCAGCGAGGGCGATAGCGACGGTGCCTACAGCCGGGGCATGACCTCCATCAACGGGTACGTCAGCTACCTCGGCAACGATAAGAACGCTTTGCTTAGTGTTCGTTGCCTCAAAGATTCACCTTGAGCATGTTTAACAGCGCGCCGTGTTAGCGTAGCCACTTCACGCTAACACACTAGCCTAGCGAGTTAATCTTTTGGCGGAATATTTCATAGTGCCTTTAACAAGAGCACCGGTAAGCGCGGCTTTGGTAGCTTGCTGCGCAACTTTGCTGACCTTGCTGTAAAGAAAGTTGTCGTTTTTCTTTTTATAAACAATGCTGTTTTTAACAATATACGCATTTGCTTCATCTTTTAAGAGAGCCGTGTTCATTTGAGATTTCAAACTGAATACATAAGCAAAGCCCATTATCAAAGCCAAAACCCAGGCAGCAGCGGTAAACAGAGCAAAATTCGGGTCGTTATAATATAAGGCAAATGCTAAAGCGGTAAAAATGGGTCCTAAAATACCCGAATATATAAAACCGTATTTCCAGATTTTTTTTGATTCTATGGGCAACCTCCCCACAAGGCGGCCAGACTGGCCATTCATGATAAAAAGATAGTTTTCCTCTTTATATTTGGTGTTGAGTACCCACACAGGAAAAAGCGCATAGCTGCATTTGCCTTCATTTACGCTAACCGAAGAGCTTTCAATTTTTACCGAATTATAACCTGTAACCGAGTTTGCAAATTCTGTTTCCACCGAAGTCTTTATTCTATGCGCCGCTCTCTCTTTGCTCTTTTCTGCATCAACGTCATATTTCTCGGCAACATAACCTGCCAAATAAGTTGTTTGAAAATCCTTCATCTGCGAATAATCAAATGGTTCTATGGCATCCATATATTTGTCGTCCATTTTCTCGGAGCCATCAACTGGTATTTTTTCGAATGTCATGTTGCCATCTCTCACCACGGAATAGAAATGGGTTTTCTCATAAACCGCTGTTCTTTCAACTTTGGTCGCCTTGTAGCATACACGCCCGCTCGCTTCTGCATCAAAAAGCCAAAAAGGAACATAAACTCCCTGGATGTTGTTTATATGGTTCTCTTTGACAAAAAAATCTGGAAGGAGTTTCTTTCCTTTGCAAAAATCTTTCAACGCTTTCGCCGCATTTTCTTTTTCAAGTTTAAATGGAATAACATAATCTGGTTTTAAGAACCCAGAAAGCCTTTTGCTCACAATCTGAGCATTGCCGCAGCATGGGCATACCATTGCAACAGTGTTCACATCGCCCAAAAGTTCCGCTCCGCAAGAAGGGCAGGCGCCGGAGCTTAAATCCTCAAGTTCACCCGTTCCCCACTCTTGCCCAGCTTCTTCTTTTGCCCAGCCAAAATTATCCTTTGCTGCCGCAACTTCTTTTTGGTATTCTTCCAACGCGGTAATTTCAAATTCCGTGTCGCAATAAGGGCATTTCATTTTTTGACTTGAGCTGTCAAAATTAACCGTTCCGCCGCAATTTGGACATTTATATTCTTTTATATCCATTTTAAACCCTTGGCTTTCCGCATTCGGCACAGAATTTACCGGTATTCCCTGCATTGCCGCAAGAACAGGTCCAGGGTGAATTAGGGGAAGGTTTTCCACATTCCGCACAGAATTTGCCCGTGTTTGAATGTCCGCACGCGCAAACCCACGTGGCAGAGTCGCTTGCTGGCACCGCAGGTGCCGCAGGGGGAGCCGCAGGCTGAGCCGGAGCCGAAGCCTGAGCTGCCTGTTGCTGCCCCATTTGAAAGAGAGCCTGCGGATTCATTCCACCTGCCTGAGCCGCCATTCCCATACCGAGGAAACCGGTCATAGCCCCAGCCTTATTCTCCGCTGCAGCACGCATAGCATCGCTTTGAGCGCCCACCAAAGAAGCAGCCGCCATAGTTGGGTCTCGCATCACGGCTGCGGTTTGCAGTTGCTTTATTCGGTTATCATCTTCTGGCGAAGCGGTACATGTAATCCCAAAATTTACTATCTCTAGCCCTCTGCCTTCTCTCCACTTTGCGCTAAGAGCTTCATTGAGAATATCCGCGAGTTTGTCGGTGTGGAAAGAAATTTCGTGATATTCCAAACCTGTGCCGAGCTTTCCAAGCGAGGGTCCTAAAACTGTGATTATTTCTGATTTAAGCTGGCTGTCTATTTTATCTCTGGTATATTGTTCATCCACATTGCCGCATACATTGGCATAGAACAATGCAGGGTTAACCATACGGTAAGAATATTCGCCGTTAGCTCTTAAACTTATGGTGAGGCGCAAATTGATATTCGGGTCAACCACAAGATAAGGAATGGGGTTTGGCGTGCCGTATTTATTTCCGAGTATTTCCTTTGTATTAAAGTAATATACGCGTTGGTCTTTGCCCGGACTGCCACCATATTTAAAACGTTCCGCCATATTTTTGATAGAACCTATAAGCCCTTGCCCCAAGCCTCCGTGGAAAATGCTCGGTTCCGAAGAATTATCGTAGGTATAATGTCCCTCTTCTGCGCAGAATTCCGCAATGCGTCCATTATCCACAATTATGGCGGCTTGCCCTTTGTTCACCACAACGCCTGAGCCATTGGAGATAATATTATTTTCTCCGCTTGTATTGCTGCTTCTTTTGCTAGTCCTTTTTTGACCTTTGGTAGCCAGCACGTTTGCATCCAAACTTTCG